>Ga0065711_1034956_pt1 | contig 23009 bp, 14 predicted proteins | sample Hoacrofraction12_FD_59098 | JGI IMG/M metagenome (GOLD analysis project Ga0065711, IMG submission 59098) | Hoatzin crop microbial communities from Cojedes, Venezuela - Epithelial fraction 12 v2 (version 2) | ecosystem: Host-associated > Birds > Digestive system > Esophagus > Crop | place... | reverse complement strand
GAAAACATCAGTGTTAGCAACATTCTGCTCGCACTAAACCCAAAACACAGCAGCTACTGGGAGGAAAATTAGCTCTATCCCAGCCAAAACCTGGATAGAGGTTTGCAGAGGTTTCCATTAGATGATTTTTTTTTCTAGAGGTCGACCGGAAGCCATAATATTGGTTGACCTAGTTTTTCCTTGTATGAGACAAGCCATACACTATCCCTAAATAATTTCAGACACGTTTCAGTGACCGCACTGCTAATCAAAATATCATCTTTCTCAGAGCAGGATGGTTTCAAACACGGGTTGGGGAAATGATTTGTCTTCTTCATAATCGTTGTAAGAAATTTCACTGCTTGGGCCGAGGAAGAGAAAAAAGAAACAGTGACAGTATGCACAACAGGAGCTTTGTGATACACCCTTTCACCTGAATTGCTCCATTTCTTGCTCTTCAAGCTCCAAATCGGACAGATTGCAAGTATACATCTATATACTCTATATGGCAACTGTGTGTTTTTTAATACCTTATATTTCAGAAGTAAAGGAACAACATGAGAACTGACATGCAACACACAAAAGGAAAGGAAAACTGTCCGTGTCCTAACAGCCTGAATTCGTGTACACCATGAATATACCGCCAGGGCATACTTTTGCTGATTAATTGGCGGACAAATCTCTCACTGGGAATCACAGCACCGGTTGCCAGATTTCCCTGAGACTTTCTTTATCTTCCAGCCTTCAGCTTGAGGAAGTGTTGAAACATATAAATTACACTTAGCGGTTCTAGCAGAAGGGCTCAGCACATCCGTGACTGACCCTGCAGATTGTGGTGCCGAGTTCGTGGCCAGGCACTGCCGCGAATGTGAGGATTCAATCAAAGTGCAGAACAGAATTATTCTGGAGTTTGATTGCAGCAGGCAGGGGTCATGATGAGAAACAGTGGTTGCTCACCCAGGAGAAATTTGAGAAGAGCATCCTATCCACACAACGAAGCCGTCTTATTAGCTTTCACAGGGAAGGCTTGCAGGGAAAAGGGGAGAAAATGAAAGTAAAATGAATGCACAAATAGTTGCAGAGCTCACCGATATAAGCATTTTTATGGAGTAAAGGTGATGCTGCAGATGGATGTGCAGATGCAGAGGTATTCGTGCAGCATTCTTCACTTTCACTGCCAGCAGAGACATCAGTGCAAGACAAATAAAGTGTCAGAGATGTACCTAAACAGGGTATTACTACCAGGGATCCTTAAAAAAAAAAAAAAAGATCAACACATATACAGGTTATAATCACAAAATTAACATAACTGACAAGATAAAATTGGTTGTATCACTCAAAACATTCCCTAATGTTGTGATCCGTAAGGGTGATAGCTGAAACACGAAATGAATCTGGCGAGTCCCAGTCAGATTAAAGGCAAAGTAGCTTCACAGGGGACCCGTCCTTAGGTGGTTTTCTGGAGTGGAAGTTGAACTGAACCAAAGCATATGCAAAGTGTTAGACATGCTGGTTCTCAAATGTGGACCTTTTAAGGTAGGTTTGATTGGTATCTTTCTATCAAGTTTAAAACACAGATGGTCCTGTGCAACACACAGAAGTTTTACATTCTGCCTCAGTCCATGAGAAAATAACATTTCACTTTTAAAAAGTTGATTTTAAAAGTCAAGCCACACCAAATGTTAGTGAGGAGGATTTTTTCTAAAAAAAACCGTGGGCAATTTAAATAAGCATTGCTGCACTACAGCAATCTTTTCATTGAAACCAGACTTATTGAGCTTAACTGCCTATACACTAATTAAAGCATCTCTCATCCTGGTTGTCCTATTCAGCATTGCACTGCAAGCTTTGAATGGGTTTCGCAAAGCTAAGGCAGTGATAAGCGTTAACAGTATTTTATTATTTGTCAGGTACAATGAAGATATTTCTTTGGCTGCAGCTGAGAGACTCCAGGGCAAAAAAAAAATCTGTAAGAAGAGTGGGAACATACCCTCACAGCATTGCTGCTCTGAAGTCTGACTGTACAGCTTCTGACTGCTGCGCATGCGATGGAAAGCTGTCCATGGATTTATCTAGAAGCTGCCTTCATGCACGGTGTCTATCTAGAGCGGTGTACTTCGAGAGATATGCGAGCAGCTAAGTGAATTATGGGGACGCCACATAAAAGAACAGGCAATGACGTGGATTCAGTAACTGGCATTGGGGAAAATTTGACAGGATCACTTGGTGCGAGAGCAGTATTGGTGGTATGCTCTTTTATAGAAATAAGAGCTTTCAGGAAGAGGCGGTGGCCACTCGTGAGATCAGTTCAGATGGCCCCACAAATGGCCCCGTTGCTGCCAATGGAAAGGCGGCTGCCTGTGGAAACCTCAGTGACAAGGACACTCAAAGGCAGGAGAGAGAAACTCAGAAGGAAGGAAAAGAGCCTGGAAAGTTCCCTTCTACCATCTGTGAATTTGTCCTTTCAGCGGGTCTGCAACAGAGCATCACCTGCACCCCGCGTAGGATCTGAGCTGCTGGGGGAGGCAGTGGCCAGCGGACGTCTCTCACCGCTCAGCCCTGACCTGCGGCCATCTCCGGAGAGGCTGCTGCATTCTCCCCTACCTCATTCTTCCTCTCTCTATAATGAAGAAACACAATTCAGTCTCTGTATGATCTGCTGAGAATAGCATTATATAAACACTAGACGTTGACTATTAATTAGGAAACTATGAAGAAGAGTCACATATTTTTTTTAAAATGTTGTCTCTTAGCAACTCAGCTTCTCCAGCTCAAAATAAAGAATTAGAATATGACAATGTCACATTATTTTCCACAGTAATTTCAAAATTTGGCTTAATTAAAGTTTATGCTCTAGCTGGATTACCAAACAAGTAATTGGCAGTTACAGAGATAAATAATTTCTGTTGATGTATGTAACTGGGATAAAAGTCCTGTGTTGATATTTCAGTAGTGCTGTGCCTGAGACACAATTGAGTTCAGACGATCGCTACTAGGATCCGAGCATTTTCACCACCAGGCTGTTAGCGAAGACTAGATCAGCTCCCCAGTGATTCTAAGCGAGCTGTTTAAAAGGACAGCCCTGCAGAGACCAGAGCTGGATGCTGTAGAGAGATTCAAGACTGATGCATCTCTAGAAACATTTCCCTTAAGACTCTGTGAACCCAGAACTCTGGGGCCTGGCAGTAGCAAATGCCAAGGAGTTCCTGAGGTCCCTCTATTTTTTCACTCTTTGCAGTTGCCATGTTATCATTTCACTCGCTAGTCTACTCAAAGCCGTATACATGATACCCCAGGATCTGCTGTGTATTCTGCAAAATACGTTCGAAGCAGTGGTCCAACACCGTTCTCCAAACATAACACATCTCGATGCCTTCAAAATAAAACGGCTCAGTTCAGCTGCATGGAAACTAGTCTCTGCTCCCATTGCCGTAATTTTTACACAGGTATCCATCGAGGTACAGTAGCTGGGCTTTGAAGAGGAGTGAGCCCAGAAGGCTGGCAAAATGTTCTCTGAAACTCAGCAAAACTGGACAGTCGTTGATGTGGTGCTTGCCTGGGTCCTTCAACAGAATCTTCGCCTTGGTGGTGTGATCGGAGAGAACCCCACAGCAGGTGCGTTTCTGCCTGCTCGCAGCGGCCCAGGCGAGTGCAGGGCAGTGATGCTCAGCTGCAGGGCGTCTCTGAGCCCTGCACTCCGGTCCTGCGCTGTGTTTGCTGACACACGTCAGGGAGCAGGGGGCTTCACCCTCCCCAGCAGCAGGTTACCAGCAGGAGGACGAAACCGGGGAGCCCACCGTGAGCCCTTCAAGTCCACTGCATGCACCCGTGGTCCCAGCCACCGTCTACACCCAGCTGGGCTCTGCCGGCCGTCAGTGCTACCACGCATCGCAGTGACCTGCAGAGATCAAGGGCATCTTGGGATGCTGGCGTAGGCTTAGCACAGAACTAAGTGGTCTGCACAGACGCATATTAAAAGTCGCTTGCAAGGCAAGACCCACAGCTTTATAACAGAGACAGAAACAGACATGTTATTACTCCCATAAAAGAAAATGAGGCAAAGGAATAGCCACAGTTCTGTTGCCTGTGGCTTATGAAATACATTTTAAAATCCTCCCAGCTCACAGTAAAATCTCATCATTTCGTAAAATGGTAGAAGATACCGTCTTTGAAACTTTTAAATATTTAATTTACAACTTTTTAAATCCAAGGCAAAGTTTGGATTGCAAGGTGCAGTGAGGAAGGGGAATATTTTTGTTCTGGTAAACACAAGTGTAGCCTGTTTCTAATGAGTAGCAATCAAGAGACACTGCAGGGACACAGAACATAAAATAAAATAGCGAGAGAATCCAATATGCTGCTATTCCTGGCAGTTCTAAAAATTAATTCAAAACTCCATCCATTACAAGAGTAATGGAAAAGTAGAGCTCCGTGTCTGTAAATATTAGGACCGTGGCTGATAGCTTCATTTCCTCCCCCACCTCAATTAAATATGGCAGCTTACAGCTAAATTAAACAACGTGGCCACATCTTGTAAACAAAACAATCAATGTTACAAATGTTTGTGCCTAATAAATAGATCTACTGCTGTATAGGTTAGAACTATGCCTCCTGCAATAGCTGTTCACTTCCAGATAGGTATACCTCTTATTAAGCATTTGATTATTAATTTCTCCATTCCCAGTGCAAAAGGCTGTAACAGAAAGAAGCCTTCCACTGTAACATCTTTTGCAAATCACACCCAAAATCTTAATAAAGTAGCTCCCAATCTGCTTCAGATCTAATTCTCCCAGACAGTTGTACATTGTCAGCCTGACCCAGATGCTTAGAATGCATTAATGTTTATGCTTTAAACTGGAAAAAACAATCATTGAGTATGATAATCCGAGCGTCAGCCTGTGCCCCATTGCACCTCGGTGGATTTGACTGCCTGATCTTTTCTCATCCTTGTATAACCCCAGCATCCCTGGTTCATTTAATTCCTTAAGCTTTAATTAAAAAACAGCAAAGAAAGCCAGCGAGACAAAGCAGCTGAAAATTCCTTTATAGCTTGCAGAACAGCTAATATCGCTTGGAGGGGAGACAGCAAACGCCACATTCGAATACAAAGGTGGCCTACTGAAACTTAATCTCTCTTCTTTTGTATCCTGCTGAGGAGCACTTTACAGAGCTGGTCTTTTATTTATATTCTTGCCTCAGAGGAAGAGGGAGCCATAAAGCTTGTGCAGGAGTTTGTGCATCACTTTCACTACTGGTTTCCTCCACCTATCTTCAAATGGTGAGTGTGGAGTCTGCTTAACTTACTCCAGGAGAATAACAACAAAATATTATTGAAGACACGCATTTTTTAAAACAAATAGTCCACCAAGTTTCAATGGCCAAGGGCTGTCCATGCCAGGAGAGCCCAGCTGGCTGTGGTTATATGGGTGCAGCGAGAGCAGGGTGGCTTCTGACCCTGTCACAAGATGCTATCCGACTTCAGGGAGAGCAGGAGGGTCCCCCGGGGCCCCGACTGCATCAAGAGCAAGTTTTCGTGCCAGCGCATCAGCTGCTCAAAGTGATGTAGACTTGATGCACAAAGAAGCTCTGTCAACACCAGAGACTGCACATAGGTCACTGTGTCTGGAGCAACAAACACCACCAGCAAACCCACCGGTACAGATGGAGACACCACAATCTGTGCTGCCAAGGACCCTGGTGCACTGAGCTCCTTTGTCAAGCCACCGTGTGACTCACTATGCAGCCATCAGCTACCGCCAACGCAAGATGGCCACAAAGCTACGATGCCGAGAGGGTGATTTTACTGAGAAAATTCAGCTCTCCCATGTCTCTACAGCTCGTCATACTCATACTTCCCTGCCCGAGCAGAGCCTTCGGTGCCTGGCAGGACCAACGCCGAGCACTGGCTCTCTCCGTAACTCCCAGACCAAGGAATTTCACACGCCTGTCACAAAATGGCCGCATACTCCGGCGCGACCATCTCGCCTGACACGAAGGCGAGCATCAGCACTTACACTGCCTGCTCCAGCTGCTGCACAGCTTTACTCGGAGCTCCAGGAGCTGGAGGAGCTCCGAGTATCACGTTGCAAGTGGTTTTTGTTGTTTCAGCTGGAGTGGTGATCTCTGAGGGTGAGCCAGCAATGCTCTTCCCCATTTCAGGAGCCTTTTGATGGGTTCAGATTTTGTCTTTTCACCGAATCGGACAGAAATATTCTTATCATCTCTAAATTCACTCCCAACTAACATTACACCAAGGGAAAGGTTTTGTTTGAGTGTGAACCTTCTTTCCCATATTTTTGAACCTGCACTACAATTAGCTTGCAGTTCAGAACAAAGTTGTAAGTGAATCAAGAAAATTTATATTAATCCTTTCAAGCATTTTCAAGAAATCCTGAAATTGAAACAAAAAAATCAATCAAGATGCTCAACAAAAACAGATTTTACCACAAAATATCTATATTGACAAACCAGTATATTTGGGTGAAAACGGATAATAAAAATAATTCTAACCAAATTCAGTATTTTTTGTGAAACTATATGTGATATCACTCTCTGTGACCCTGCCTTTCCAAAAGAAAGTTGTACTTGTGAAATCCTGCTGGAAGCCATGGTCTCCTGGCCCACTAGGACCAACCTTGTTTAAGACGTTGTCTAGTGTGTAGTTTTTGCACAATTGCATTTAAGGCCACTGAAGCCAGAAACCAACGTAGGCATAGCCCTCACTGAACAGTGAATGAGATTTTCTGTCAAAATACCAGGCAAACAGAGCAGAATGCCCCAGTGTCTTAAATATTCTAATGCAAGCAAACTATGGAGCTCATCAGTGAGCCCCCCTGGGAGCCCTGCATCCAGCTCTGGAGCCCTCAGCACAGGACAGAGCTGGAGCTGTGGGAGCGGGGCCAGAGGAGGCCCCAGCAATGGTCCGAGGGCTGGAACCCCTCTGCTGGGAGGACAGGCTGGGAGAGCTGGGGCTGCTCAGTCTGGGGAAGAGAAGGCTGCGGGGAGACCTCAGAGCAGCTGCCAGTACGAAGACAGGCAGAGAAAGACTTTTTAGCAAGCCCTGTAGTGACAGGAGAAGGGGCAATGGTTTTAAACGGAAAGAGGGCAGGTCTGCGTTGGGCATAAGGAAGAAATGAGGGTGGTGAGACACTGGAACGGGTTGCACAGTGAAGTTGTGGAAGCCCCATTACTAGAAGTGTTCAAGGCCAAGCTGGATAGGGCTATGAGCAACCTGAGCTGCTGGAAGGGGTCCCTGCCCATGGCGGGGGGGTGGGCTGGATGAGCTGTAAAGGTTCCTTCCAACCCAAATCATTCTGTGAGTCTGTGGTTCTGACTTTTGACCTTCATGCAATGTAAATGCTAGCCTTTCCCAAAAATTGGTGACCGTGCCTTAAATACTTCCTTTTCAGACTGGATTTTAGCCATAATGTGCTGACACTGAAATAAAGTATGCTTCCATTTCATTTTTATATAGTTGACTTCTGTAGTTCAGTAGTTTTACGGCTTTCAATTCGACTTTTTAAATATGAGTTTATAGCGTTTCACCTTTCTCTCAAATGGATAAGCCTATAAGAACTTTGCTGTTTGATTAAGTTATCATGCATGAAGAACCAGAAAAATTTAAGACAATTGTTCATTTAAATGGCTGTTAATTACATCCTCCTGACATAGTTATTGTACTATAAGCACACTTTGGATAAAACTGCTGTAAGATCTAATTGAACTCAAAAATATTTCTGACATTTTAATGAACGCACCAATTAGTTTTATTTTATAAGACTTTCAAATGAACCACAGAGGATTAGAAAATGACATTCAAGGCCTGCATATAATTAAATTGCATAACACAGAAGGAGGGAAACGTAGTGTCATGTTGAAGAAAAAAAATATGTAGGGATGCATTGGCATTCAAGATGTGTTAGAGTAAATAAGGTCTTTGTAATCCAGAAGCCATTTTTTTTTCACCAGCAGAGTTCACAGAAGTCAATGGAATGACACAGCATAATTGTCACCAGCTACAGACTGTAAGCCTGGGGACTCCAGGGCCTTTATCTTCTTCCTTGTCAGAGACCCCATTTCACTTTCAGTTTTATGGAAATTTTGCATAATTATCTGCGTAAGTCAAGTGGAACTTCACGGAGCCAGCGGAGCTATGCTGTAACAAACTAGGCATGAGAAGACAAATAATTGTGTGGACTTCAAAACAATCACGGTGCATGTGAGACCTTCTACATCAGAGATCAACTGGATAGGAACAAAAATTGAAGGCATGTAAATCAGTTGAAATTAGACTTCTAGATTTCACAGTTATCCAGCCATCTGGATGCATTTGACTAAGCCACTGAAGAAGGGGACCAGATCACATGTGTTTTCCATGGAAATAAAGGGTTCGATATCATGGACTTCTCTCTACAGCAGTCAATTCATGTCAAGAAGGTCAGAGCAGCCCATTTTCCAATGATCAATAGCTCAGTAAAACAATTGTAAGAATACGGAAAGTATAAATAAAATAAACACACTCAAGTGTATGTACACACTTTAGTGTGCAACAAATTGTGCACACACAAATCTTTGACCTCTTTACTCAGCAGTTCTCCAAACTCTAAGATTTCTGCTAAGCCTCCAGTCTCTCTAGGTGCTTTCCGTGCTGCAGACACCAACATCGAACGCAACATCCCAGCTGCACTCTGAAGGAGAGAAGGACAGAACAAATCCTTGCTTTTCTGACCACAGAAGTCATCCTTCGAGTTTGTCACAGACTGGCATTTGCTTCCTTTATATGGGAATAACTTGGTGTGCTAATATTGAATTCCCTCACTGTATTTGTCTTACTTTCACCGTGATGGGTAGTCACGAAATAAGCATAGTAAAGGGAAAAGGAAAAAAAAAAGGGGGTACAGTTGGAACAACATTCGATTATAAAAGTGGATACAAAATGCTAATAACTCAATGCTCAGTAACACCCATCTGAATTTCATTTTACTCTAAGCAGAATCCGGTATTTATTAAGAAGGACTAATGTTCTTAAAAGATATGTTGCTCACAATCATCTCGTGATAATAAAAGGTAAATAAAATTAATTAGTTGGTCATTGTATCAAAACAAAGAAGAAGAGGAAAAGGGAGAGAGAAAAAGAAAAATTCGAGGATGAATTTTTGGCAGATGCAAACCGCTCTGGAGGGGGCTGCTGCTTAGACAAATGAAGCCGCAGGATCTCGGTTTTTCTATGTAAATCAATTTACGTCAATGGAATTACTCAATATGTGCCACAATGTATGAGCAAGTTTGGACAGCACTACATCCTGGCTGATGAGATGCAGATGGAGAGTGGCAACCCTGCTAAAGGACAGGAAACCAAATGAAATATTATAAGAAAATATTGTTCCTCGGAGAAAGTGAATCATAGAGCAGGCTTTTGTTCTATTTTTTTTCTATCAACACAGATGACATAAAACTTTTTCAGCATCTTTCGGTTTGCATATTATAGCAAAAGAAATGAAGGGGGTTAAATGAACTACTGAAACTGTTTATCTATGGAAAGCTTGAATCAGAAAAATAAAAACTCAAGACAGGAAAATATTGCCAGCTTAAAAACTCTTGTCACTACGAGACAGATTTTCCAACTCTTCTTCAGTGAAAAATAGAAGTTTCTATTCTTGGAGATATTGTTTGCTTGTTTTGGACACTGCCTCTTCACTTCCATCCCCTAAAATACAGAAAAAGGGGGGAAAAGCCATTGCCATAATTTTAGCTAATGTATCTAGATGGTCAGTAATGACTGTACAATTTTTCGGGTTCTAGAACAGTGTCATATCCCCAGAAAAACCTTCTAACTCTCAAATTCATCTGTCTTAAAATGAATTTAGAATTTAATAGAAATTTGTCCTTGAAGTACTAGAGATAATTCAGTATAAGCTAGATAAGGTAAAATAAATCAATAGCTGAGTAATCTCAGAGAAACACAACTGATGCAATTTGTCCTGAAATTCAGCATCTGCTACCATCTTTAATTTGCCAGACCCCATACAAACATAAAATAAAAAAGTCACTAAAGCAATTTCACATCCTAATTTCGATAATTTTACATCACTATCTACTGACTTTTCTAGCATCACTCTCGGTCTCCTCCAAAAAGTAGAGAGCTAGAGCCTCTATTTGAGCAGTTACCTGCGTTTACTTTCCGAAGTCCTTTGGTCATTTCCTGTCTGTGGAGGCAACTTGGCAAATCTGAAGCCTGATCCTTACTCAGTGTCAATCAAAATGGCTTCACAAGGGGAGAAAAAATAGACACAGAAGATGCCTTACCGAGTAAGGCGCTCTCAGTAAATGCATGTTAAAATCAAAGACTGCCAAAAAGTACTTATTGACATCTAAAACATGTCAGAACCTACTTACTAGATACGACTGAAGCACGGAAAACTGCATATAACATTCAAGATGCAGTAAATCAAGTACAAGTTTTCACACTGGAAAGCCGCAGCTGAAGCCAGAAGCACCAGTATTTCCTAAAATGTGTATATTTATGCTGTTTAGAAGCAGTTCTTTAAAAAACTCCTTCCTTGTGCTTGGTGGAGAGATGAATAGAGATTTTAAAGATATTTGGAATTCATTGTACAGAACAAAGAGGGGCTAAACTCTTACCTATATCAGCACATGTATATTTGACTTTATTTAGCTGTGTTTTGGCATATTTTGCCACTTTATACGCAGCGCAAGATTGGATGCCTGAAACAATGTCCCCAATACATTGGTGTTCATTTCTCATGCCTATTTCAACCTCCTCAGTGGAGCCACACTACTTCTCCACAGCAGAACATTGTGTCCATTCCCAACATATCCAGACAATATATATTTACCATATAGAGTGTAAAGTCTATGCAATAGTAATATTTCTTATCACTTGTTATTTGTCTACTGCGTAGAAAATTCCTGCACCTTCCAAGAAAAATCTGTTTACGGTTGTAATAGTTTTCCTCGGTTATCTTCTAACTCTATGTTCGCACCGCTGGAGATCTACTAATGTGATCTCTGCTGTCAGCGTCTCTCTCTTTACACAGCCTCCAAGAGCAATTCCACCCCACGAGGAACACCGTGGAAGTGCCCGTGCTGTTTCACTACTGCAGACCCCTGCCCAGCTTCTGCGGCTGCATGGGCTTGGTCCTCTGCACACACCTCCTGTCCCAGGTCCACACCCTGATGGCTCTCTGAAGCTCCCCTGGTCATGCACAACCAGAGCCAGAGTAAAGCTAGGAGTTTCGAAGAACACTTAAAAGAATATGGAGGACCACGGTGAAACTCTGGACCTGCAGAAAACTGCCGGGCAAAGATTGAAGCTGCTTCAGCCCATGCCTGCAAGCAGAGCGACGGGGACGGTGGCTGGAAGGGAGCCATGTTTCCGATAACTGCTGATTCAAGAGCACTTCATGCGCTCGATGGTTCACACCAGGAAGGCTGACTACGCTCCTCACAGTAATGAAATCTGAGACTGACAGATTTTCGTCAGGTTCCATAGGGAAACAAGGCCAATTGCAAATTGCCAGAGGCTGCACAAGTATCCTGGGAAAGCATCGCTAAATGCTCTTTCTATTCTTACCTCCCTCCCCTGGCACCCGCTGTTGGCACCGGTTGGAGGCAGGACACAGGGTTAATTGGATCGCTGATTTGATTGGAGTTCGCTGTTCTTGTGAGATTGTCATGTTGTGCCTTGGACCCTGATTAGTGCTTGAACTCATTGGCTGCCTTGCTCTGGTTTTGATGGAGGGGTCTCAAGGTGAAATTTCCAGCCGTGTTTCATGCACAACTACAACAGGAATTCTGAGGGAAGGATGATTATAGGATACAAAACAAACAGGCAGCCTCACACAGGGCACTGGCACATGCCAAGCAGGGGTTTGCATGCAGTGTCGGACTTCCAGGAACAGCCAAAGACCCTCAGCCATCACCAGGATCCTGGTCTTCATTCTGCCTATGCTAGAGGTCAGAACTCGCACTTATGTCCTACCTCCTGCCCGTGGAGCCAGGGGCACTCCTGGCCTGGGCACCTTCCCTCCTTCTGACGCGGAGGGTCTCCATGGCTACGGGCACAAACGGCTGGCCCTGCAGCCATCGCTATCCGCAGGAGCGGAAGCGGGAGATGTGGCTCATGCCTCTGCCAGGCACTCTGCCGTGGGGCTGTTTCTCATCTTGCACGGCAACAGTCCAAGGTTTGGGGGAAAGTAAGGAGAAGCAGTGACAGGCAGAGGCAACAGGAGCACCAGAGAGGAGGCGGCATCGATCTCACAGAGAGGCAGTGTAGGGAGAGGGACCACCCATGAGTCTGGAGAGGTGGGGATTAGTGAGGTCAGGGAATGGACATCACCCGTCTTCCTGCACCAGAGGCAGACCTTGGACACCCCCACTCTCATCACTCACCAGTTCTGCTCCAGACCTTCCCTCCCAGCATTTCCCCAAGCACCAGCAGCCTGTCCAGTCCCTTTCCCCTGCTCTGATGCAAAAAGCCAAATTTGCTGCCAGCTGTAGATCAGCTGGATGAATCCGAGTCCTGGAAGACAGTGCTCGTGCTGGGGAAGAGAAAGGCTTGGTTTCAGTAAACGGTCACCAGTTTCTCTGTTTGTGCGAGCCCACAAGAGAAAGGAGTTTAGCTTTAATTTCAGGCAATGACAATGATGGATATTAGTACCAGCACTCAGCCCGTGAATAGATGAATAAAAATACGTATAAAGGGCCATAGATGTATACCTGTCAAACACTCAAATGACTAATACAAGAAGAACCAGGAAAGAAAAAATTCAGCATGCAGTAGACATTGGCATGGGGTGGGAGAACGTCTGATTCTTGTCAAACAGCCACAAAACGGAATTATTGAAGAGCCAAAAATATGGAGGGGGAGGGGGGGTGGGACTGCAATTCAATTGCAAAGGCACCAAAGACAGGGGTTTTTGAATACAGCCTTTAGTTAGAGTTTAAGAAATCAAAGTTACTGTATTATTAATATGCCTTAAACAGCAGGTAAACCAGCAATTTCTTCCTCTACAGGCACCTGGTGTTCCTCACAAAATAACACTCTGTTATGACATCCCTGCTACTTGGCACAGGCTGTCTGTCACCAAGGAGCGCTGACAACAGAGGGGTCCTGGGGGGTCTTTCACAGCTGTTGCTGCATAGACCGTGAAAAAAGAAAAGCAAGCAATAGATCAGCTTTATCTCCATGGATGTTGGCACCATCGCGGGCTGTGGTCCCTCCGACTGTCTTGCCAAGGTGTGAACAGCCCAGGCTAGGCAGCGCTGAGAAACCTCCACATCTGCTCCGCCCGTGTCCAGAGCCCAGAATGTGAAAGCTGCCAGGGCTCTGCCTGTTCGCGGGGGCAGAGAGGAGGGCAGCACCTGAAGCCCTTCATCCCTGACTGCACACGTGCTTTGCGGGGGATGACACCCAGCAGCAGCGCACAGAGCAGGGACCACGTATCCCAACTGCTTCCCCACACTCTACGAGTATTTCAAATGCTAGCAAGCAGAGACGCACAGATTTTGCATCTCCTCCAGCACACTGGCATGTCAAGAGACGTCGGCTTTACAAGAATGACCTGGTAGCCTCCAGCAAGTGCAGCCTGCGTGTTTGGATGCTCCCAGGATCAGAAGGTCCCTCAAGCCAGACGCTGACATTATTACCTGAGCCCTTCAGGCACAGCGAAGAGGCTGCACCACCACCGCCGTCTCTGCGAGTCCAGCCCAGCTCTTCAACAGCAAAGTTGTCGCTCTCTGTTCTCAGGAATAAATTCATGTGAAATAAATTTGCATATAAATTGGCCATGTGAAATAAATTGACATTGTAGCCTTTTGCAAAAGCCCTGCTATTTTATTCATTTATCTTTTTATTTATTAAAAGTAAATTTGTGGAAAGTGGTAGGTTTCCCTAGAAAGCTCTGAGCTGGATGAAACTGGATTCTTTATGAAAAGACTGTTCCACCTGAAGATGTTAATCTGCTAGCATATGAAGGTGTTTTCTAAGTCTCTGCCTGTACTTTGACAGGATCACCATACTTCTCCAAGAAGACCCAGAGCAGTCCAACATCTAGATGCAGTTAGTTTCCCAGATAAAGAAGCCTTTCACAAATGGCTTCAGACGGACATGTCAGCTCATTCTTTGACAGCAAGTTAGAAAACAGAGCCTGCCATCACTGTCGTTATGAAAGTTTTCTTTCCTTCCATAGTGCTGACAAATGCTCTTATAAAATTAACAGAAGTTTTAGCAAGGATGTTTTTCAAATAGACCTCTATTTAATTCTATCAATGCGTAACAGAAGCATACTCAGACTGAATCAATATGAATTCTGCACAGAATTGCTCACTGTCCTCTGGCACAGAAGTAGTACTTAGCTTAATAAGAAAATTCAGAAGAATTTTCAATTTGAGACACAAACAAATAATTGTTGGAGTTAGAGGCAATAGACTTTTTGAGGTTTATTCTGCAAGAGGCACCTTTCAATTTAACAAATGTACTGCTGTATGAGAAGTGTATTGTGATGCTTGAACCTAGTCAGCAAGTTATGATCCCTGCAACGGCTGAAGGGTTGTGCGAAACGCAGGATTCGAAGCCTTGAAGTACCTTATTCTTCTGTTTGTTACTCTCTTGGATTCAAGTGCTAAAACCCCCGATGGTCCTAAGTCATCTTTTTCTTGGGTGAAGTACCTGCCTTGCCTTTGAATGGAAAGTTTAATGGAGAAAAAGAGAAGATGCAGTAATCTGAAAAGTTAGCTGAGAAAGTCTTTTCAAGAAGGAAGGTTTTCTAATTCCTACTTCAATAGTAGCATCAGGGGAGGGGTGGGGAGAGTCACCAGAAGCATTTTGTGAAAAATGGAACCCGGGCAGTTTCAACAGATCCTCCTCTACGATTTGCTCAGAGTACAGTGCTTGCTCCTGGAAGTCAATGATTCTCTTTTCTGCCCATCACATCCAAGTCACACTCCAAACAAGGGAATGTATGGTGGTTTCTCCTTCCTTTTCACTCTCATCTCTGCAACCACTTTTCTATCCATATTCCTTTAATTGGAAACATTTATTTTCATTTTTATTTGCACAGGATAAGCATTTTGTCTTTAATCATGGAGGGGCAGCCCCTGATAAAGCCTGTAGAATCCACAGTGCCTAAAACAACGTTCTGCTCTCTGAACTGCTGTTTAGTCACACATCACCTAGAAATTTGGAACTGCAGAAGCGTGGGACGTACGATGAAGATAGATCACTGAATTTTTAATGAGCACTCCTTCAATATTTACTCGGTTAAAAGACAGTGGGTACTTTATTTTGCCTGTCATAACAAATATGTTCCTCCTGGCAACTCAGCATCTTATGTTTAACACTACGTTGAAAAATGTACCTCTTCCCCTTTTGTGGCAAATGCAGGCATAAATTTAAAGGCAACCGGCCTGTAGGTTACCTGTTTTTTTTCTCTATTTTTCTTTTAATTTTATAAATGCAGTGCTTATCCTAGAGCTAAAGAGAGCTCCTGCAGTTTAAGTCTAAAACCTCAATTCAAAGTCATGTCAGTACTCTCCTTTTAAATTCTCAGCTTCGTACACTGCTCAATAGCATAAGTCAATTGAAATGGAAAGATTAATGCAAAAGTCCTGAAGTCAGATAATAAGGACCAGCTTCTCAGCCAGCCTTGAAGCCAAAATTGCATTTGTCGCTCTAAGGATGAGGACAAATACCTCCTTATACATAGGGTTTGTCAAAGGGGTTCCTCTGCCCCTTTCCCCAGCATCATCTTCCTGGCAGACCCCCAAAAAGGACCTGAGTGGGCTCAAAAAAAAAGTGTCAGAACAGTAAAAAAGAAAACTATCCTTCTTGCCTTACTTACTGCTCTTCCCCTTGCCAGTGGTGTGTTTTATATGACCTGGAGTAGCTTGGGCCTTTAGACATGGCTGCAGGAAAGGACAGCAGAAACTGATGGTTCTCAGCTTTCTGAGATACCTCGGCAGTGATGGAAGGGCATCACATTTCCCAACATTATTTCCCGCTGTTTAGTGTGAATGTTGCCAACCAAGGGAGAGTTAAGAGTGGATTCACCGAGCAATGTTTCTTCCTTTCACTATCCATCTTGAGATGACAATCCAATTTTCAGACCAAAAGAAATTTCTTAAGTTATGGAAAAGTCACAGGTGACAAGAATAATGAATATGGGAGATGACAGAAGAAGGAATGGACCATTATGGAATGGACATAATAGTGTGGGGTTTATGGATGAGACACACAGGATATGATGGGGGAAAGAACACGGTGTGGGAGTCACGATGCAGCAATGCAATAATGCATTTTCTTGTGCACAGCCAGCTCTGTTTTAGTTGTAGATCACACAAAAATACATAGACATTTGCTCCTCCAGTCTTCTGACAGCAGCAATAATATAAAAATATATCTATGAGTATTCCATTTTCTCCCAGTCAAAGTCCAGCCAGATTCACTATTTATCATCATTTATTCCGGTAAATAGAAACCACACCCAGGCCAATTATCTTGCTGTCACAGCTTGTAAATGGTGTTTTGGTATCACGGGATTCCTGTTCAGGAGCTTTGTTTTGATTTTGAGGGCTCTAATCTTTATCAGATATTACACACCACTCATCACTGTCAGTATCCAAAGCAGCATCAGCATCTGCAGCATTACTAACAAGACCATCTTCAGCATGTGAATCATCCTGCAGCTCATCCTGCGGAATCGTACTTGCCTGAAAAAAATTAACTCCGGATGACTCTCCGGATGGCAGCTGTTCACCACCCTCCACAGAATACGAGGGCAGGGAATGGTTTTTATGAGTAATAAAATTAGCTAGCTGAATGGCTTAAAAAGGTTTTCATAGCAGCAACACTTGAGTGTGGCCCAACAAGACTTTCGCCAGAGTCGGTATAAAGAGCGCAATTCCTGCCTATTCAGGAAAGAAACAGGCGACAACTCTTTCAGAAATACTCCATAATGAAAACTGCTCCCACGTGTCACAGACTTGCTTGCAGGGTGGGAAGTAACCGTCGTGCCAGGCAAACTATCGCCTTGCAACGCGGAGTTCTCTCACACAGCTCTAATGCACTGAATACGCGGCTCTCCCTGCGAGTCTGATTGCAATGTGCAAGTGCAAGTCTGAAAATCTCCAGGCACCCTGCTTGAATAAAATAACAGACAACATCAATGACTCCTTGCTCACATTTGATGCAAATACATGCCAATTTCCACACCACCTTTCTTTGCTTCTGGTCATGTGTTAGGCTTTAGTTCTCAGTCAAAATAAAACTGCTTTATTAAACAAGAGATAATTACAGCAGTGCCAAAACCTGCTGAAGCACAAACAATGTGAGATTAAGGTGACTGATGGCAGAAGATGTCAAGTGTATAAGAAATAAATATGATTCTAATTATAAAAAAGTATTAATAACCATTTTTCATCATAATAACTTCACCAAAAGGGATATTAATGGTGTGAATAAAAGGCACAGCTTATTAGTGGAAAGTGTGATGTTCTGGTTTGCTCACTTTTTAGTGAATTTGTTTCATGACAAAAGTTCCTTTTCTCAGCCTTTTTACATTTCTTTCTGAAGACCAAACAGGAAAAAAGGTAGATAAAAATAGAAAATTCTCTAGAAATAACAAACTCAGAATTCTTGGCATTTGGTTTTTATAATGTAACAACAGAACAAAAATGACATTTTGAAGTTGGGTGAAAGCGTTGAGCCCATTTGTAAGAGAAATGAATGAAAAAAATCCCCAGGTTTAAAAAAAAAGATAAAAACCGATTTTTAGCTTGAAAAATATTATATAATTCTTAGTTTGGATTTAACAGGTAAACTGCCTATGGTAGCTTCCCTTGCCCATTCCTTCTAATACCAGGTATGCCAATAGAGCCTTCAAAATTTTCCCAACAATTTTACCTGTTTTTCCAAGTAGACTTTTGCTGGTGGTTGACTAAAGCCAGAAGGGCAGTAGTATCAAGAGAGTCTCATAAACTCCCTTCGAGATCTCATTCCCTCACTTTTTAGGACTATCTCACTCATGACCCTTCCTCTACAGCTCAAGCATCTGTCAGAATATGGAATCTGGAAATATATCTATTACAACAAATATTACTGAATGTTAGTCACTTCCCTCACCTCTTTTCTCACTACAAGAAAACCAATGGCCAGCTAAAGTCTCCAGGATGGAAAATAAGTTTTAAAGTATCATCTTAAATTGACAGAGTCTTCTCTTGCTACAGCACATTAGCAACTGAAAAAGTGGCGATGAAATATATAAAAGACAAATAGTACAACATAGAGCCCTTGGGCTTTTATTTCTGCGCTACTTTTCCTCTTGACAGCATTGTGATTGCTTATTTTGATCCTATTATCACATGCAGAGCAGACCTGAATGCAAATAAGCAGCAATTTCGTATGACTGAAACCATACAGTGACTCAAAACACCACTGAACAAAACTGAGCCCGAGACATCTGCTACAATCAGATGGGCTTGGAGGATGATATTGCAGCTATACGGATCCCTGCAGAATCACACAAAGGTTTGGGTTGAAAGGGACCTTTAAAGGCCATCCAGGCAAAGAGCAGGGCCATCTTCACCTGGGTCAGGTTGCTCAGAGCCCCATCCAACCTGGCCTGGAATGTTTCCAGGGACGGGGCATCAACCACCTCTCTGGGCGACCTGTGCCAGTGTCTCACCACCCTTACTGTAAAAAATCTCTTTCTTCTATCCAGTCTAAATCTCCCCTCTTTCAGTTTAAAACCATCGCGCCTTGTCCTACTGCAAAAGGCACTGCTAAAAAGCCTGTCCCCGTCTTTCTTGCAGGCCCCTCCAGGCCCTGGCAGCTGCTCTGAAGTCTCCCCTCAGCCTTCTCCTCCCCAGGCTGACCAGCCCCAGCTCTCCCAGTCTGTCCTCCCAGCGGAGGTGTTCCAGCCCTCGGGTCATTTTTGCAGCCCGGTAACGGATCCCTTTTGCTAGCCATCAGCGCAGCGCAGCGGTGAGGCCAGCTGAGCGACTCTGCTCAGCTTACACGACCATCCTGATCTCAGAAGCGTTGCCCTCCCCGCAGCACACGCAATTTCACAGGTACAAGCACACGTTCTCTCACAGCATAAAGCAGAAGGTGCTTCAAAAATTGGCAAGGTGACAAGCTTAAAAAAAAAAATCATAAGGGAGCGATTTTCCACATGTAGGAACTCACAACCACAGGAGATTTAGGTGGGCAAAAATTTAGTTCACTTCATAAAAAATTTAGAGTGATGGACAAAAACCCCCTTGCGTGTAACACATGCAGAAGAAGTCACTGCTTGCAGGAAGGCAGCAGGGTCTGCCCAGAGAAGGAAAACCGTGCTAAACAGCTGCTCTGGCCACAGGCAGAAAGTATCCAGGAGGTCTGGCTTCCCCCCTCGCTTCCCGTCTTTTAATTTAATTCTTCTAAACACTCCTGGCTGCAAGGACGCGGGGGAGTTCGGTGTGACTCCAGTGAAGGCCATCAGTCTCCCAGGACAGACACAGCTGCCCTCTGCTCACCTCAGCTCGGCCAAGGAGGACCCCTGCGTCCTCCCTGCAAGAGAGGAGCTCTCGAGACACACAGCTGCAATTTGTATTTCAGTCACACCAAGCCATACAATTTCACATTAGAAATATGAACTATGGAAGAGATTTTTAGTGCCATTATTTATTAGACAAGTTCTCTAGATTTTTATCATCCATAACTCATGCCTTTGAACGGATTTGCTGCCGATTCCCCTAAGTCATGTATAGAAGGTCTTGCAGTACAGTATTTCTAAAATACCATTTTTTAAATTTCACATTTACATGCATTCCATCTGCACACTGAGAACATTAAATATCATAAATGTAGAGTTAATGTCTCATTTTTAAAAGTTATGTAGTTTTGTAATTACATTAAATGAGGAGATACTGACTTTTAGAAACTAAATTCCAAGTCTCTTCCTATTGCCAAAGCAGTCAGGAATATCTTTAAATAAGTTTATGCTATAGGGACCCTTTAATGATCCATCTGCTGAAACTAGAAGGAAGAGGAAAAAGTAGTAGAATCATAAGAAACGAAGCTTCAATTCACCATACATCAATAAAAAGCTCAACTACCGATAATCAGCAAGAGTTTAATGAAGTTTTTGAAAGTTGTATCCACTTCGGAACAGGCTTCTAGTGGTTCTCTCCAACACAGAAAAAGAACTAAATACATGAACTAAAAGTTTCTCATACAGGTCTATCTTTCACAGCTCTTGGCTAGAAAACTGTTGTAAGAATCCCTGAAAGCAGTTTTAATTTTACATGAATCATTTTTTCAAAGTTTACCTAATCATACTCATTTCCACACACACTAAGACTGCATGGATACCTGTATTTGATTTTACTTCATTTCAATTTTTTTTATTTTAGTAAATGAATGTACAGATTTTACAGTAAATCGCCAACTGTGAGCTGTTCATCTCTGGAAGTCTTTGGGAAAGTCTGGGAAGAGTGCAGGTATATATGATTTATCAAAAACTTGGTCACTGGGGTTAGCGCAAGAGTAATTGGTGGAAGTCTGTAGATGACCTTACAGTCATTTAGAGGCCGGCACAGAGAGTCCACTTCGCTGTCACAGCATAACTCTTATGCAGAGTTTATTCTCCAGGTTAAATATAATTCAGGTTTGAAGGCAACTATAGGGACTCTGTTCTCTTTCATTCTGCAGAATAATACTTCAGTACAAGGTAAGTGATATCGTAAATTTGTGGGATGACTTACAAAGCAGTAGATTTTCCCCTGATTGCCTTTTGACTGAAATATATTCTCAGACCAAAAAGGGTTCATGCTATTTAGAAGCGCTGCCGTGACAGAACAGCTTCTTTGACTGAAACAAAAATAGAGATAAGCAGTTTTGATCACAAAGCAGTATCTGGTAGTGCCTTAGATTGTAAGACAGTGTCCTGCTTTCATTTTGAGACGGAGTCTTTGCATATTTAGAAGAATGCAAGTTAAAACCCATCAAAGATGGAGAAGATGGCAGGATAATGCAGAAAGACAACAGTACCGTCTATCAAGCAGCTTTACTTAATTAGGAGTAGTATGCTTTTTTACGCAGATTTGTGTCTGGGTGCATGCGTGTCTGGGTCACAGTGCCAGCTAGCATCAATGGACATTTCAGCTGAGCTGTATTTACTGTATTTACCAGCTGTGGACATTACATCTGTGGAAATTCACTGCTCTACCGAAGTACTCTCATGCTGCAGCCAATCTATAGACAGGCCCCTGAAAAGGACAACAAAAGCAGTAACGACCTAATCCAAACACTACCAATATGTTGAACAAAATTATGGATTTAATGCTGAAAGTATGAGAACAGGCCTGGGTTTTGTACGCCAGAGCTAATGAAAGCCCAGCGTTTAATGCACCGCAGGTAAGAATCAGGCAACAAGCCCTGACCTGTTTGTCAAGACCCAGTACAAGCTCGGCGGGTGTGTTGTGTCCCCCTCCCTTTCCCCCGTGTCCGCACCACCAGCATCGCTTTTCCAGCTTGTCCTTTCCCCCTTGTCTTAGTGTCGCTGCACAGCTTTAACAGTAATGTTACATACACAGAAAAGAAGGAACATACCCAAACTGGAAGTTAAGGCGTAGCTGCGAAAACAATGCGTTTCGGATGAGTAGTTAAGGTAGCCACAGCCAGATGTAAAAAGCCCAGAGTGAAGGCACAGAAAAAGCTCATTTTACTGCAGAACAGAAGATGTAGTGCACAAGAGCAAAGGACGGCTGGGCTTTTACACTAAACAAAAGCAGCTTTTATTTTTTTCATGAAGATACTTCTCTTACAACATCAGAAAACGTTTGCATCTGGCACAAAATGGAGCACACATTGTGCCAGCACCGTGCCTGCGATGCACGCCGCCGTGGAGATTGCTTTCCAAAGAGCAAAGAAAGTGTAAAGAAAAGGGGGGAAAAATGGCGGGTTTGGAGCCCGTTTTCCGAGCCGTTCAGCGTCGGCAGGTCTGGCAGCAGTCGGGAGCAGCAGCGGGTACCGGGCACCCGAGGACAGGGAACAGCAGGCTCGAAGCCCCCCAGCTCCGGAGGGCCCCTGTTACCGGCAGGCACCGTGAGTGCGAATGGCGGAGGATCTGTCACCGAAACCAAGGTCTGCCCGCTTTAAGACGCGCTCGATGTCCGGTGCCAGCAGCACCCTGCAATCTCTCCAGCAACCCCGGAGCTCGAAGGCCGGTGCAGACAGAGGCAGGCGCCTGTTCCTCGCTCTCCTCCAAAGTTTTGCTATCAGACTATCGCAAAAGCAGCGCTCTGGGCTGGTTCGTTCGCAGCTGTCTGCCATTTTTGACCCGGCTTCCCCAGAAGAGAGGCACACGCTTCTGGTACAGCACTGCGGCCAAGGCAGGAGAGGCGTGAAATTATCCAGTTGCTTCAGGCTTTCTGAGGAGCAGACAGCCTGATCAGGACCCGGCCAGAGAAGACCCAGATTTCCCCCTAGAAGTATAGGGTGTTTCGCATACAGTTTCCAGCCACCAAATAATAAAATAGGTCAGTTTAATCCTTTGGCTTAGTTTGCAATACACAAGCACCCTAGCATCCTCTCATGATCTGATCCTGACTGATGCAAATCAGCATATAACTGTTATTCAAGTTACTTTACACTATTAATTTATCTCTTTGGTGTTTGGGGTTGGTTTGTTTCTAAGTTAGGTTGTTTCTTTTGAGAAAAGAGCCTTGTTTTCCACTCTACTTTCCTTCACCTGTGCAAGACTTCTCACAACCCTATTGCAGTCTTCTTAAAAGATTTGCTGATTTTAAGGTCATAAGGAGTACAACTCATAAAACCTTCGTGAATTAATTCCTTCTGTCAAATACCATGGCTGCACACTTGAGTGTCATGAAAAAAATAAATAATCCACCCTTGGTACAAATATTTCCTCTGATGTCGAGTCTACCGCTATCAGTAAGATATTCCTTAATTACCCTGTCTGTTTAAATAAAAAAAAAGTCCCCCCTGCCTCTGCCCCCCGTCCCCCCCC
>Ga0065711_1034955_pt1 | contig 23010 bp, 11 predicted proteins | sample Hoacrofraction12_FD_59098 | JGI IMG/M metagenome (GOLD analysis project Ga0065711, IMG submission 59098) | Hoatzin crop microbial communities from Cojedes, Venezuela - Epithelial fraction 12 v2 (version 2) | ecosystem: Host-associated > Birds > Digestive system > Esophagus > Crop | place... | reverse complement strand
TTGAAAGGAGGAGAATGTTGTCACTTGCAGAGAGCTAAGATGCTTCTCTTCCATCCCCAGTTCTTTGCTGGGAGGTAGCATTTCCTAAGACCTCACTCGCTGCAATGATCTGTAGTGCCAGTGCTGTATCTCAAAGAAAAAAAAAAAAGAGAGAGAGAGAGCTCGGACAGGTATAAATGACTAGCTGTCAGTTGCATGTGGCTGGCTGCTGTTAAACACCAGAAGCTGGAGTATCAGTCACCAAATACTCAGTTGCCGACTAACCCAAGTTCGTGTGAGGAATTTTTCTTTGGGTAGTGTGCCTCTGAGAGTTTGCTGTAAGAACAGCTGGGGTAACCTAGTCAGCTTATGTCTTCAGTGGAATTTATCTGAGCTGCAGATATAACCACTAAGTGTTCCAAGAAGTATATCACTAATAGTTTAAAAAAACATGAAGGATTAAGGGCCATATGTTCTCCCAGGCATGCAAACTTAACAAATGCAGCGTTTTGCTATAATGTCTTTTTTTTTTTATGCAGCCACTCCATCCCTTGGTAGAAGCATGATTCCATACAGCAGATCCACAGGCTGCAGGCAAGGGTGTGTGGTCTTACAGCAGCATGGGAGGAGTTGGGTCAAAGGCAAACTTTTATATATGCGGTGTGCTACCACGGGGAAAGGAAGCAGTAAACCAGAAGGGACTGCCTTCCTTCAGTACTGGCTTTTTTGGTTTCCCTTTGTGCAGCTGAGAAATCTCCTCCCTTCTCTGCTTCTCACGTCAGAGCACAGATGCAGTATTAGAGAGCCAGTGGAGCTGTGCTAATAGGGTTGAAGTCTAAATGAAGAGCCCATCCTGCAGAGCTGACACTGTAGATTTTGTTGCCCGAGATGCATTATGTGGAATACAAACCATGTTGGACGTATGCAGTGTATTGTATATGAAAAATAAATCAAGCAGCGACAGGAACAGCATGGTATTTTCTGGACAGATCCGCACTTCTGGATGCCAAACTTGGTTACAGTAATCTCATATTTAAGGAGTACAAATTCAAACCTGATTTGAGCATAGCCTGACATAGAAGTATTTTAATAGACGCAGCTACAGTTTGCTGCAAAAATCCTGCTCTTCTCTGTGTGTGGATGTGAATCAAGAGCATTTCCATTATTCTTCTTGACTATGTGTAAGCACAAAAGAGAACGGTGTAGTATGTTTAGTCTGATCTTTGATGCTAAATTGCCAGATTGATACACTTGCAACGATAGTTGTGAAAGATGCCTAGTTACTTGACTTTCATATTCCTTTCATACTGAATGGTTTTATACTATCTGATATTCTTGGGTCAGCTATACTGGAGTATATGGAAGTTCTGTAGTATTCTTTATTCTGTAGTATTATTTATCACACTCACTAGCTCAGTTTCCAAAGAACAAAGAGAAATTTGGTTGTTAAGTCAGAGGGCAAAATGGTGTGGATCTTCCAGTCCATATTCAGCTGCATCTGTTTGAAGTGTGATGGTTGTGCTTGCACACCTCTAAAGCTACAGAAAACACCTAGTAGATCAGCAAAGGAGACAATTAGACAAAAGACGTTAAAGAGCATACAAGAACATTTTTCTTTATAGGGAAACAAAGATTACTTTTAAAGGATTATCGCTAAAAGTTAAGTGTGGCCTGAAAGAAAATCAGGCAATGTAGAACTTGTGAAATATTTGGTTTCGATATTTGCTGTACTAATTTGACATACTATTGGCACAAAGATGAGGTCATTACACTGAACTCACTTATGAAAGGAAAAATAATGCCATTCTGAAATACCTTCTTTCAAAGCTTTTTATTTTTTTTTTTTTTTTCAAAGTTCTTGGAGTTACTTCGTTCCATTTGCAGCTGGGATTGCAATCTCCTTGCTTCACTTCAGAGAACCATCGGTATGAACCAAATATTCCTCTCTGCTGTGGGACGGTTTCAGAAGATACGTTATTGCAAGAATGTTATGCAACTTGATACAGACATTTGAATCTGTTCCATCTTCTTGATTTATAAACTGACACAATCTTCACAAGTTTTTCATATATAGTGAGATAGACTCATTTCTCAGCATTTGGAATCATTTAGCTGAGTGGAGAACTTAACCTATAAAATAGTGTGCAAGACTGGGCGGTATTTTAGTTTGCCTTGTGGGTATGAATGTTGGTTGTCAGTCCATTATGGTGTTTAATCTTGCATTTCCTGGTACTTGTGTTTTGTAAGCTCAAAATTGAACAATGAAAGAACAGCCCAGACAGAGAACACAGTTGCATTAATGAGAACTACCTTGGACACAGTGACCATCACAAATATGGCTATGGACAAAAATGTAGCAAAAGGCTTTTTTTGTATGTCAGGCTTTTTTCTTAAGCCCAGATCTCAGTTGAAGTATTCGGTGTCCACCTTTTGGCTATCTATTTTTTCTAACGTGCTTCATAGGTTTCCTGTCTGTCATGTAAGCTTTCCTTTTCTCTTGCTTGCTTCTGTTCGTGGTAAGAAAATACATCATAGTTTACCTCTTTCTCAATTCACTTTGAAATCAGTCTAAAGAATTCATCAATCTTTCGTTTTCTTCAAGAAGATGCCAGTTTTATCCAATTCAGAGTAACAAATGCATATTGGGAATTGATTGAACTGAAATATTTTTTTTTTCCTCTTAGTTTTTTCTTCTCCATGGTGCAGACACATCTTCTGCAGGAGGTGATGACATGGGAGTGCCGGTTGTCAGAGTCACATAAGAATATCTTCCCAAAATGCAACACATCATCATAGTTTAGTTCTTTCTCATACTGTTTAAACAGCCATATCCTTGGTAACAAGACTGTAGGAGTTGTGGCTCAGTGTGTGCTCTCCAAATACCTCATTGCATGCAATGGAGAAAATCCCAAGTAATTTTAGTGGCCAAGTTGTGCTTTCAGAAATAAACTGTGTTGCACAGCAAATATGCATCGGCTTCTTAAATGAGAGGGTTTTGACTGATACCATGTCCTGCAGAGCCTGATGCTTTTATCAACTGCAGCAAGCCAGAAGGTATCTGGAATGGAGTGACTAGCGCCAAAATCAGAGCAGACTTTTTCAATTTGAAATCTCCATAGTGGAACATCTGGGGGTGTGTTGTAAACTTCATGGTTGATATTCTGGTGTAGGAGTCCCTGGAAAGCTCTGAGGCAGCAGGAAAGTTGAACTGTGCTGAACAGTTTTCAGCTTGTTTCTCTTTCTGCCTTACTTGTTAGCGTTACATGTGTATAACATTTTAATGGAGGCACTGCAAGATGTTGTGAGTTTGCAGGATGGTTCTGGAAACTGAGCCATGTTTATCTACAAAATGCCTGTATGCACGGGCAGAAGTGTTTTGCAGAATCCTAATCCTTTCAGATAATCTTCGTGGGTGAAAGGGTTATTTGGTTTTCATGTTTCTGGTACTTGCCTGCGTTCTTTTTGTTTGCCTCAATAAGTTGCCAAGGATGGATGTCCTGGAGCCTGCATCCAGTTCTCACCTGAAAGGTTTCAGTTCTGATCAAAGTTTACAGTATGGTGAGGCAATGGGAGGGAGTTCTGTGGTGTTTTGATCTGATTGATGCTCATCTGCAAAGACTATCTCAGTTTTGTAACTTCTTGAAGCAAATAATTTTTTGCCAACGCTTAGGTTTATACGTATATATAAAAAATATTTAATCAGTCTTTTTTAAAAACAAATTAAGCGCATCCTACTGAAGAGGAAAAACAAAGATGGAAACTCTCCTCCTGTGGATCTAAATTACATTGCTGTCCCCTTCTGATGTGAAATAAACGCCTAACCCTATTGGTTCAGATGACCTGTAGGGTCCATTAGCAGGGGAAGTCAATAAAATGCATCACAATTAACAATGCCTTGTTGATCTCCCACGGACTGGAACTGTAGTGGGTAATTGTCTGGTAGTGGGAGTTTTGCCATGACTAGCTTTATCATTTTGTCAGTTTGCTAATAAAAGGTCACCAAGGGTACAGAGCATCTGAGATTTACATATGGCAGATAAGAAAACGTTCTGGGGAGCCTGCTTCGGAGAGGAGCCTGGGCATTTGTTGCAATTGACACCCATGCTGTGATTCCAGAATTGACAAGAAATGCTATTACTAAGCGGATCTGCCGAGATAATTAGGATCCAGGGTTGCATTTTTAATCTGACTTGAGTCAGATAATTTATCACAGCAGTAGCAAGCTGTCAGGGTCACACAATAAATACTGATTACAGAAGAATAAAGATTAAGTGCGGCCTTGCAAAAAAATTAGGCCAAGTAGTACTTAAGAAACAGTTTATTTCAATATTTACCATGCTAATTTCATGTAGTATTGGCAAAAAGATAATGTCTCTAAAATGAGCTTATTTATGAAAGAAGATAATGCTGTGCAGGAGTGTCTGTACTCAGTATCTGTTTAACTTTTAAATTTCACTCCTAATTGATTGCAAAGAAATATTAATTTTGAAAAGCTGATTTAGCATGACTGTTCCATTCCTATCACCACCATAATAATTTGACACATTAAAGAGAGAAATACTCTACCCTGAAGGCAGACCTAATTTGTTAGCATTAGTAAGATACTGCACTTTTAATTTAACACAGCTTCTGTTTTTGATTCACACATGGACAGTTTATAGCGCTTTAATTGAATTAAAGAAGCCCACTTATTAAAATATGCAACTTTGAAAAATGTTTTTGAAAGCCATTTACAAACCAGCATATTAAGGATTCAGCACTTCATATTCACCTGTAGCTTTTTAAGGATGCAAAGTCAAATGAGGACATAGCATTTAGGAACATAGTATGTTTTCTTGAAAAAAGCTAGTGCAAAGGTGAGTAATTAATAGATGTGTGTTGTATTCAAACATAAATTTCCAGAGATGGTGAAATGCAGGAGCTACTTATAAAATATGGTTTCCCAATTGGGCATCTTGTACCTCGTAGCAGTACAAAGCACCTTTAGCAGCCATGTTTAGGTGATGTGTGCTGTTCATTGTATTGCTTTACTTTTCTTCTCTAAGATCTTAACTTACTCTTTGTCTCTGTAAGAACTCATTTATTTAAATAAGTAGTTTGTTATTACTGAAATGTCTACAACTTAATACTGTCAACTCTGCTCAGCTGAAAAAAAATGTATTTTGAGATTAGCAGCCTTGCATTTTAGAGTCCTTTTTGATTTGCTTTGTGGCATTGAATATTTCATGGAGAGTGGCTGGTGTTTCCACTTTTCTGTTGGCAGCATTTGTGGTTAACTCATTATTTTGGTTCTGCAAACAGAGTTTGTGGTCCTTTTTTATAATGACAGGATTCTAGTAATCATCTGGTTAAGAAGAGCACTAATTACTGTGAAATTCCCTCAGGTAGAAGTGAGAGAATGAAGCGTGAATGAATGATACTTTAAAAAGCAGTCTGTTATCAATTCATAGGAATATATACTTTTAAAGGGTAACTGTAGGAAATGTAAAATATGTTGAAGTATTATTTCAGTTCTAAAAAGTAAGTAGGTAATTTTCGATTATTGAAATTCTTTAATAATCTTTGAGGGTAGGTTGTCTTCTAAATGGGCTGTGTGACTTTTTTCAAGAGATACTCTGCCTTTGTCTTGAGAGAGAGCAAAGGGGGGGTGTTTGTGTTACTGTGTGAGAACACAGCTTTTGGATCAGGAAACTGCAAAAATCCCTCACTATTGACTCTAAGGCATAGTTAGAAAACTTTTCCCCTTAAAATTAGGAAAATGATGAATTTTGGGAGATACATCAATAATGAAGTATCTTGTTTGTGAATAAAGCACTGGAATCTCTCATTTGTCGTGCCGGTGTCTCTCATGGCAGGCACTAGAAATAAAACTTCTATGCCACTGACTCTTCTGCTATACCCAGAGAAAGCCTTAGTCTTTAATATTTTGAAATATTGGATTGTAACCAGTGAACAACTTAACCCTTTTGTGTTATTTGTATGACTTCCAGAAAGATGTTACAATAGAAATAATAATAAATTATTGTTATTATTATTAAAGATTATTTTCTTGGTAATGAAGGGACCTTCTACCCCACTTGAGTAGCAAGGAGCAGAAGTATGTATCACTATAGCATTCAGCCTTTTGCTTGTGGGAACGACACACTCTGTATGAGACTCTAATGCTTCGGCCACAGGGTATTAAAGCCAAAATCGAAACCAGTGGGTAGAGCAGAGCACTAGTGTTGACCACAGCATGTAAATAGTTTGTTACTACTGCCATCAGGCAAGAAGTACTGAGGACCACTAACCTAAGATACAGCCTTTATGGACCCAACAGTCTACCCTGCCCAAGTCTGAAGTAGAGTTTTCAAATTAACATTGTTAATGTATTGTTAATTTTCTGTTGATAATGTAAACAAATCCTGGGAAGGTGTGAGCTTAAATCCTGCACAGTGAAAGAGCTGTGTTTGTAGGCAGGATGGGAATCACATCAGCTCAGAGGGCATTATTTCAGAATTTGGTTTCAAATAGTTTCTTTCATAGTACAAGGGACAGTGGCTGGAGTTGTGCCTGGAATAAAATAGGAAAAAGAAGGGACGCCACTCCTTGGAAGCCTTGGCAGCTCTGCGCCGTGCAAAACCTCTGTTTCCTAGGTGTGTATCTGTCAAGTAAGAGTAAAGGGAGACAGGCAGAGAGGGGTGCTGAGTGCCCAGACAATGAAGAGAGCATACTACGTCAGGCTTCCTTGGTCTAAATGCCTGTTTCTTGGGCACCTCTTTAAAGAGCCCTCTCCCCATCCCCACAACCCCTAGAGCTGTCGTCTGCTCCGTGTGGCCGGTAACTCACGTGGCAGCATGTTAAGTGTACCTACCTTGGCTGTGGTGTGGACAGATGCCCTCAGTGACTTTGCTTTCTGCATACAGCCATCTTCTTTGCAAGAGCTGTTTTGACAATGTGAGGCTGACAAGCTGAGCGACACTGATAACCTCTCCTGTACAAATATTGGCAGAATATGTGGTATCAACCTTCCTTTTCATTATGATTATCTATTAATAATACAACTATTACATTAGCAGAACACTGTGAAACCGGTTACATCATTTACATGCATGTTTGTCAGAAAGGTTGCTTGGTTTTGGTAGTGTTGTGTTAATTTACAGACAAGGAGAGAGAAAGGTCAGAGGAAGAGAGAAGATTTGTCTGTCTTCTGTAGTGGTCTTGCACCAATTAATTGATGAAGTCGTAAACTTACCTGTTACCATATGTTATGACAAATTAATTCCTTATAAAATAATAGGAGAATAAAATAAAAAGTGACTTGAGTATGCTTGTGTTCCTCACTAGAAACAGACTTTAATCATATCACTGAACACTATTCAGTCATTCTACAGTATAGCAATTGATGTAAATGTGCCAAGTCATAAGAGACCGAATGTGATGTGTTGGAAGAGTTATTTCCAGTGGAGGTAAGGTGAGACCAGTGCTGTTGTAGTGAGCGTTGGGACTCATTTAGGGTGCGGTGTAGGATGGCAAAGTAGAGCGAAGGGAATAAAGTCATGTGTAAGAGAAGGTTAGATTTCCTTTACTGGCTACTCAAGGCTGGGAGAGAACAACTCAGAATTTTATGGAATGTTACATGAAGAGTAACCAAGCAGATGAGAGAACTGTCTGTTGTAAAGGATCATGCAGCTAGCAGAACAAATCGTTATGAATTTGTTTGTGGATCTACTGAGGCTGGAAACTGGAAGAAAGTTCTTCACTTGAAGAGTTGTACTGACCTTGATACTTTGGTTACTTTAGAAAATAGAAATTCTGCATCTAGGGGAACTTGTGTGCTCCAGATTTTCACCACCGATAACTAGGCCAGATGATTTGTCACAATAGTGTAAAATGCTTTAAAAAATTCTCTTGCCTATGATGTGTTTGAAGTACAATATCACTTAATTTCAGGGTGGAAAAATCAGGAGTATAAATGTATTTAGCAGCTGAACCCACGCCCTTTGATTCATACAGTACTGTGAGCTGTATGGAAATCTAAATGTGAATAAATACATATCAGGATTTGGCTAGCCAACACTCAAGCCATGAAGAAATACCATGCTACAATTTTATAATGCATGTTACAGCTGTATAAATACGAGTAAGGAATCTAACATCTCCGATGACTTTTTGCACTATTTTAGATGGGCCTTAGGTGGTGCTGTTGCATTTTTTTGCTTTTGACTGTTGTTGGTTTTAGAGCTTCAATCATTTTTATTCTGCTTTGCTTTCTAGATCATACTGGGAAACTAAGAATAGTTGGCTTCATCAACATTTATAAAATTTACCAAGGTGGAACACTAAAATGTAACCACTTGTAGGGTGCGTTTCGTTTCCTAATTTGAAATACTTTAGCACTTTTATATAAGAACTAAGTAATGCTGAACTGTACTCATAGCATAAGCTGTGTCTTGTTCTACGTGTGTCAAATGGTGTATAAATGTGGGTCTAAAAATAAATTAAGGACAAAGATTGAGTAAAACCTCTCAGAAATTAAGCTCAACATGTGGGATTGATGCTGTAAGTTCGCAAGTCTTTCAACTTTCCATATGGCTAATTAAAAAAAAAAAAGTGGCTGAATTTTAGAAAAGAAATGTGTATGTCACATTGGCAACTTGCAGAGTGCCTCCTCTGTTAAAGGACCTATGCACAAGTTTTACATCCAATTTCCTGCCCTTATCTTCCGTATGCCAGCTCACAGTGTGGTTCATTGGGAAACAGTTTGCCTTTTTTTTCCCCTTTTCTTTTTTCACAACATAAAAAAAATTCCCATGAAGGTTTTTTCCACTACAACTGCCTACCCTTTATGTTCTGCAGTCTGCCAAGCTTGCCAAAACTCAGCAGGTAGCCCACATGGTATGCATGTCTGTGTGAGAACGCTCCCCTGATGTGGACAAGATGTTGGTTGTAAAATGAAGCCAACATCTTGTCCACAAGTGTGCAAAAAAATATCCTCAGTCTGGACAGATGTGTTTTTGTAGGCTGAATGCATTGACTGTACTAATTCAAAGACTAAACCTTTTAAAACCAGGGAAAAATAATTATATAGTTACAGTACCAATAACGCTATCAGTAGTAGTAAGCTGCAGACATTTGTTAGTATGAGACCATTTGGTTAGACTTTTACTGCCCCTGTTTTTACAGCAATTCTTTTGGCATCTGTAACTTCAGGGGGTTTATCGCTCCTATTTTAGTCTCTACAATCTGGGTAACTAATGTAACCCCAAGATTGTGGGCTAGCAGGAATTAAGAGGAGAGATGCTGTCGGTTCAGTCTGTGGTTAGCCCAGAACTATCTTCGAGGTGGATGTTTTTACTTTGTACTTACGCTGTGTGGGTTGCTTATGAGGACCGAGGGAAAGAGAAATGTATAGACAGGGAAGGATAGCAGTGACAGATAATCCTAAATCAGCCTCCCTTACTCCAAACTCTGACATAAACGCTTGAGGCAAAGTTGGTTGCATAACCAGAACAAAAAAGCCCTGCAGGGTTATTCCCTGGAACTGTGTATGCCTCATATTTTCCAAACTAAAATTGTCAAAATGTTCTGATTAGTTTAAAACTTGGAAGGATTAAAGTTAGGGTTTTTTCTGGGAGCAAACTGAAAAATTGACACAAACTTTAAGGCTACACTTTGGTGTTTTCACTTATTTAGGCTGCAGTATGGAAAAGGACAAAATTTGGTTTAGTTTTCACTCTGATCTTCTCAGTTTAGGTTTGTGGTTTAAACTTTTTTAAACGATCAGATTTTGAGTGCTTTTATAAGTTGAATGTGTTCTGAATAGCCTAGGTCTGTCTAAAACTGTAGGTTTTCTCCGATCCATGTTACGGATTTTTCTACCTTTTTTTTGTCAGAAATTGAATACATCACACTATGACGTTACACCTGAGGGTGGGTGCCCATAGTGACTAAGGAAATCCACGCTTTACCTCAAGACCACAACTCCTGCTGATCCACGCAGCTCACCTGCTGCGCCCATTAGGGTGGAAAACCAGGATTCGCTCTTCGCTTTACAGGATTTCTTTCCATACGACCTGATAGTATACGATTAGCTTAACTGCTTCTGTTTCTCTCGTCTGCCCTCCCAGCGTGCGTGTTAGCACGTGGGACACCTGGACTCCAGAGGATTTCCTGCACTGGTGTGGGTGCTCTGCAGAGGTAACCTTGGAGCTGCAGTTGCTTCTTCTAGATTCCCACTTGAAGTTAGTGGAATATGGGGACACTTAGCATACCTGGACATTTCCAGTAATACAGACGCAGGGCACTTAACGGCATTTCATTTGGGTTTTTCTTTTGATGTCTTTTTTCCTTTTTTTTTGTTTTTATTTAAATAGAAATTCTTTGCTTTTTACCTGGCACAGTACATATTGCGTATTCTCCATTTGCTTGCATTATTCAGTAAAAGCCCGTGAAAGTTTAGGCTTTCTAAATGCATTTACCTAGCATGTGCACACATCTTTTTTTGTAGACATAATGGTTAACAGCTTTGAAAGAATGTTCAGCTGTTTCAAATTTGCAAATAAATATCTAGTGAATGTTCGGGCGTGTTCTTCCACACAATGCGTTTCATACCTAGATCATCAAGGTGCATGGTTGGTGTGTGCCTGGTTTAGATAGCTTCTGGTGTTGTCTTGATTTTTGTTTGAAATTTTATGTTATACAAGATTTAAAAATTGAACTTCAGCATAGCTTTCTAATGGAAAGACAAGATTAGGGGGAATTTTTATGATGAAGCCTTTTATAGGTATGGGGATTTTCTTATGAATAGTTCATGCTCTGTTTCAGGGAGGGTAATTTTTTTCATTCCTTTAAGAGATCTTTCTTGATGCACTAATATACGTGACTATCTTGAAAAATTACTGCATGCTGGTGTTCAGTATGCAGGAAAAAAACTATGGTGTGTGTAAAACTCCTTCTTGATCGTGCATGACATTGCCCAGTTTATGAGATCCTGTGACTAAAGAGTAATCTATTTTTAAACATATAATTGGTTTTGGCAGGCGGGTATTTCAAAATACACAACTTAAACTTTCTTCTGTTCTGAGTCTGCTGCAGACTGTGTGCTATGCCCATTCTTATGGTGGAAAGGACTTTTTCATTTTTCTTCATAAATGTCAATGTTGAAGTTTCATTTCGGTTTATTACAGATGAACATAGCTCATAATTTATGTCTTACACTGACAGACTACAAATAATAATGTCTCGTGGAAGAGCAAGTCAGAAAATCACCCAGCATATTAATTACAGTTGTCAAGCAATGACTGGTCATAAATTTAATATCAAAGACCCAGACTTCTTAAGAAAGCATCTTAAATGCTCCATTAAAAAATTTGCCCTTGAAATTGCACATTAGATAGTATGTATTAAAATGTAACAGCAATTTTTTATTATTATTCACACCACCACCACCCTGGAAGCATCCTTTCAAATAACAAATCAGTAGGAAAGTTGTGGGGTTTTTAATCACTCTGTTATATAACCAGTACGAGAATTCTGTACCCACACTTCAATAAGAATCCATCATTAAAGTTAGTTGCTGAGTTTGGTTATTTAATACCACTTCAGAAGCACTTGAAAAGCCTAACAAGGCAGAGAAAAGCACAGCATCCTCCATAACACCTCTGTGCCCACGTGTCTGTATTTGCAGCCTGTAAGCGGCACGTTTTTGAAGAGCGGCACATGTGCCCTGCTAGAGGGGCGGTAGATGCTCGGTTATGCAACAGATCTGTTTGGCTTCAAGGCCATACAAGGGCAGCTTCTTCAAAGAAAGTCCAGTTGGATTTCCCTGTCCAGCGTAGACCATTTGATTTTGCAAACAGTGGCAATACGTGGTAGGGGATTCAGGCGTGGTATGTCTCAACCACCTCACCCATGCCTTGTAGGTGCGTCACACTCAAGTTCTGCATGTGAAAGTTGCACAGGTTTAGGCTCTTCCCTCCCTGCCATGGGTTGGAAGTTGCCTGCTGCCTTACCTGCACCATTTGCTACTGGGATGAGAGCCGAGGTCTGGCTTGAGTGCAAACCCCAGCCCATCCTCAGAAGGTTTCCTGGGGGTACTGGCTGAGATGGGTGGGAGTTTGGTGCTCAATGCCAAGAGACAGGAGTTCACATGAGGATTTCTAAGTGACTAGCAGTTTCATGGACCCAACGGTAGATGCGTTTGCATGGGCCTCATTTTCAGAGAATATTGTAGCTATTGAAGTCAGTGGGATACAGTGAATATTTACAGATTTGTCTGAGGTTCCAGTTGTGGTTGAAACAGCTATAAACACTGCGAGAGAGGATCTGGGCCTGAATGTGGAGGGAAATGGGTCACAGAGGAAAATGAAGATGAGAGGAGGGAATTGCAGAAGACACAGAAAGGAGCTGGCGTTTATTGCAGTAGGAAGTTGAAGGAAGTGGTTTGCATGTCCTTAGGAAATCTAGCTTCATTAATTCTGCTCTTTACATGACTTTTTAATTTAAGCTGGGTGGGTAGTGGACTCACCATTGGGGAATGACGTCATGACAAATAGCTTTTAGGTTTTTGCACAGTTGAAGTCCTTTGCTTTTTTCTAGTGTATCACAGAAATCATTCCCATGGTGTATTTCCAGCCTGATGTCTGGATTAGTGTATGGGAACAGGCAGTGGAAAGGCTTGTCATGCAAAAAAATTTATTTGAGGAATATTTGGAGAGAGTCCGTGATGAGACAAGTCAGTCTGAAGTTGTCATCGCTTTTGTTTGGCGTAAGTTGGTGCTGCTGCGGAAAGGGATGATTGCCTCTCCCTGCTCGAGACGCCTGTTGCCTTTGTGCGCTGTCTCTGTGCATCTGATCTGGTTTTGGTTGGGTTAGCTTTCACTTGGACCAGGTCCATGTTCCAGCTTGCCCACAAGTGTGCAAACACTTCTGCTGGGAAGAGACAGCGATGAGAACAGGCAGGTTGGTGTGGAAAGAAAGGTGGAACCGTCTGCCTCGCCTGACAGCAGCAGGGAGTTACGCCAGGCAGGGGGATTGCAAAACCGTCACCTCCACAGGGGCAGTGGGAGAGTCGGAGGCTGCGTCTGGGGAGGTTTGGTAAAGAGTGATATCAGCAGTAATGTTTTTAAGGACTTCTCAGAATCATTAGAATAACATGTTGTGTCACTGAAATTATTTATTTTTCAATAATTATTTTTACATAATTATTCAGCAATTACAGTGTCACTGACTTCTGGCAATACTGAGAACATAATACTGGGCCTTTTTTTTTTCCTCTCTCTCTTTCTTTTTACTTTTTTTCTTTTTCCTCTCTCTCTTTCTTTTTACTTTTTTTCTTTTTTTACTGGGTCCCATTAGAGAACTCCTTTAAGATTTAGGACCATTGCACTTGAGGGTACAAGTCTATATTAAAAGACATTCCCTGCCCTGGGAACTGAGTGCCCCGTGTAAACCACAGTGCTGAGGGGGATGAGGGAGCTGGATAAAAGACACTTGGAACATCCGTATAGGCTTACCAGCAGGCGTTAGACGCAGACTTATTTTAGTTTTTACTGAGGTTAACTAGTTTGAAATAGGTGGTGTCCAGGAAAAATAAGTAATATCTGCAGATGTACTCTCTCACCTGGATCCAAGGCATACTTGACAACGAGGCTGACTTTTCAGAAAAGATAAACATACTAAATTCAGCATTAGCTTTGACGTGCAGGCAAGCAGACTTAGCTTCGTCATATTTGGAATCCCAAACACATTATGGAGAAGTGCTCCGTGGTTTTTAATGTCACTAACCAAAATACAAAGACGGAATTGCGGTAAAACAAGATACTAACAGAACACTTACTTCAGTTAGTGTTACCCATTCTGTATTTCCACAGCCATTCAAGATGCCTGGTCATGGTACAGACGTCTGTCTGCCACTCCAAAATACCGATTATCTCGAGGCGTTGGTCGATAACAAAGATGCTGAAAAATGAAAAAACAGTAAAACTAACACAGTTCATTAAAGTAGCTTGGTTTGATCTGTTGTTTTTTAGATTTACCCCTGAAACTGCATAAAGGCTACTTAGACTGTCTGAGAGCTGAGGGGTCATTACGTGGTTTTAAGATGCTCTTGAGATATGAAAATGGGGAGGACAGAAACGGCCTGAGGCTTTTACCTTTCCTGTGTTGCTTCCCCATATGCACTGGCTGAGAGAGTTGTTTACGTGAGGAATGTGTAACTTGTCCTGTAAAGCTGCTTCTCCTTGTTTTCCCTAGAAGTAGCCTGGGAATTTTTACAGATAAATATTTTTTGTTTTTTTTAAATCAGATTGGTTTAGCCAGCCCAATTGCCTGGGCAGTGGTGAGAGCCCTGCCCTGCTTCTGGGTTAGTGGAGGACCATGTGAACAAGTGAAGAAGGAACTTTGGACCTGAAAATGGATATGCTGTTGCCTAGTTCCAGATGCGATTTCTAACATATGAGAATAATCAAGGCCTGAAAGGGTAAAAGTAGAACAGGAGGTCCCCTTGCATTCTTTAAAGAAATCTGTAGTTAGTGTGGTCTTTTGCGTGTAAATAGCAGAGGGGTTCTAGAGGGGAAGCTCAATACTTAAAAGCCAAATAAAATCTGTTGTAGCGGATTAGGCTAAAATGTAACAAGAGCAGCCCCTGTTAGAATTACATTTTATTTCTCATTAGAGTGTAAATTGAAAAGGATTGTCAGCAATAAATTTGGAGTTAGTTTGATAAAAGACATCTACAACTTGTGAAATCTAATAAAATTCATTAATATGCCATGATACAACATTTCTATAAAGGTTAACAAAAGTATAGCTAAACCTAAATAAAATATTAATTGTGCGTTTATTCTAGATTTAAGCCACGTTAGCAATTATATTTTCACTTCATTATTCAGCAGCTGCAAATGTACCAAAAAATATTGGCAGAAGATTGTTCCTTAAATGAAAACAGATAGCCTTAAACTTATGAAAGACCTGAAGAAAAGCTATTTAACTGTTAAATATAAAAATAATTCCATTAACATTAGGAAGAGCAATCAAGTTATTCTTTTCAGATTCTGTTAGGACCTTGCAATAAAATGCATGGTTTTAAGCACTGCAGAAACTGTTTGTACAATGCAAGTTGTGACTTGAAGGCCAAGGAATTTGCTGAAAGAGCTTGTTATTTGGGTACTAAGCTTGTTGCCATTGAAGGTATTGAGTTGTTTGGTGTCGACTTTGTCGTCTTGGCTTTTAGGAGTGAATAGCAGTGGGTTTCTAGGTAAGAAGTGCTCGACTGAGGTGCCAGAGGAAGCACAGAACTGTATAAACAAACGAGGAAAATGCAATTGGTTTTATGAAGGGAATACAAAAGTACACAAGGGTGCATGTCTGGCTAGCAGCCACGCCCAAAAATTCAACGGAACGGGTCATTACTGAAAAAAATGAATGAAATAGTGGGCAGGTCATCCCAGAAGTTGGTTGGGGCTGCGTGTTTTATTGTGGTGTTGCCTTCCCCTGCCGTGTTTCTACAGCACAGTTGGAGAGCATTCCCCAGTTGAGTTCGACAGGTAGGAAGAGAGATTTAGATGCTTTCTTGTATTGCAGTTTTGCCTGTAATAAATAAAATAGAAACTAATTTTGTTTGAAATATCAACAGAGGTTTCCTCCAGCAAGCATGAAGTTAGTTGCTTCTTTCTGTGAACTGGCACCTCTCACGCTGTAAGAGGTGTACCCCTGTTTCACTGGTGTATGTGAGGAGAATTTCCTAGATTCAGCGTCACCTTTATATCAAAATTTCACACTAGTCCTTTTTTACCACCTCCCCACTTCACTCATCAGAGTCCTACATGTCGTGTTTTTAATTATTTAATGTTTTTTTTATTTTTAAAGAAGACAGTGAGATAGTATCTTATGAACCCAGAGGTGATGATTATCCCAACAAGAGAAAGCAGTTGTGGGCTCTTTCTCAGTTCCTGGAGAATGATGATAGGGGAATGGGAAAAGTACATTCTGATTCAGCTGTTTATTCCCACATGTAGTTACTAGTTTCTTAGTGATGTTCGTTTCCTTGACTAAGAATTGCAAAACCAAGAACAACAGTGGTGAAGTAGCCAGAATATTTGAAAGCACTTTATTCCAAAGTGGAAATAAGACATGTAGAGAGCTAAATCTTTATGGTTCTACATACTGATTGTCTTGATTATCCCCAAGTTTTTGATTAAAAAAGAATAAAAGTGAAACAAAACCACCACAGAAGCAACTACTGTTCGTGTTTCTTAAAAGGCTAATTTTTGTACATCAAAACATCTCTTTTGTTTACCTGTTAGTCAGACTAAGTTCTTATGATGACAACAGACAACCACCCTGTGAAGACAACTGTAGTATTGATGTTAAACATCTTCTATGCTCTGTAATTTAGCATTTTGAAATGAAAAGTCTTACTGTATGTCTTCTGTGCTAGGGGAAGCTCTCTGAAATTTGCCCAGAGTGCAAATATGTGGCCTGCCTTGTCTTTTTACAGTTACAGAAATACTTTTTCCTAAGTATGTGGTAGCAGGAGAAGGTAATTTTTACTTGTGGCCTCACAGGATAAGCTGTATTCAAGCAACATAGTTTAGAGGCCAACTGTGTAGCCTCTTAAGAGTGGTGACAGTCACTGCTTGTCTTATGTATACTTTACCTGAAAAATCATTTGGGAGTTTCAGGTTTCTCTTTCCTACTTACCTCTTCTGTGTAATTCCCCTGGGAAACTGACTCAGAGTTTTTAAATAAAAACTGGGGGGAAGAAACCTCTGCTAATATAATGGGTAAAATGACTGTAATATGAAAGATCACTGATCCGGTACCTTCTTGATCAGTATCTGGTAGTTGACATTGCGAAGGTGTTCACAGAATCTAGGGATTAGACTCCCCAGGGAAGACTGAACTGCCTCCCTCGTCAATCAATGGAGAAGAGAGATGCTTCTCAAGGAGATGGTTCAGACTAGACAATTTAAGCCCTTCTCACTGAAGTGGAGTAAGCGAGCAAGATGAGGTGAGTAAAGTACAGTGGACTGGAGAGGTAGCCTAGAGGTAGATTATTGCATGGAGATGAGTTGGTGGGGACTTCGAAAAATTAACTTGATCTCAGTAGCTAATGGAAGGAGGTTCTTCCTAACTACACAACAGTGGTTTCCTGCTCATCTCATGAAGGAGTAGTGAGAATGGCTCTAGAGAGATACTCACAGATGCAAGTTGTGATCAGGCCCCTGATCAATCATCTGTATCAAGGTTTACAAAGCTTTTGACAGTACAGGGTGGGTCCTTATGGTTACCTAGCTTTACTTCAGGTGTAACACCGGCAAGGAAGTTCCCTCACCACTTCTGCAAAGGAGTTGTACTCTTTTGTGGCATCAGTGAGTATAGCCCAAAAGCTGTAACTTGTGATTTGAAGTAAAACATACGTTTTAGGAAAACATCCACTATTGGTTTAAAGCCAAATGACAAACTTTGTTTCACTTGGTGAATTTTCCTTACTGTTAACTAGGTGTTGGGTTTTTTTTCAGTTTGAAGTCAGAATGTTTCCAACTCCTGTCCATTAGATAATATTATCCCTTTGTTTATTTAAATGTGAGGGCCTGTATGTATGTTTATAATCCACAGTGAACAGATCGTTAAGTTATTCTTTGAAAAGTTAAGGGCTTTTAAGATGCTCATTTAAAATGAATTTTCATACTTTGTTCTGTGGCTGTTGTGGTGTTTGTGTGCTCTGGAGAAGACTCCTTTTTTTTTAATGGGTAAAAATTATGAAGAGTTATTTTCCAATTTCTAACTTGCTCTGATAGCCAAAGGCTTAAGAAGACAAGTCAACCACTGCATCAGCTCTTGGAAAGGAAATCAGCAGAACATGTCTATCTGGTTTAGCACCAGATTTTGGCAGAGAGGCGGCATTCTCAGTAGTAAACTGATTAATATGGATAATAATGTTTAGCTTCTATAGATCGTTTTTTAGAGTTGTTTTATGACTATCAGCTAATGATAGTCATTAATCCATTGGTAAAGTGAGTCTTGAGCTTTCTGTTCTCATCTCTATTTTTGTTTTATTTACTTGAATGGATTTTTAATGTGATAATGGCCAGATTGTGTTTGATAGCCTGATGTCATTGGCTGATGGAACTGTTCTGTTTCTTCCATTAGCTCTCGTCTGCTCATCACTGCCAATATTACTGCAAGTAGCTTCCCTCCTCCCCTCCTACATCAGTCGTGTCGGCTGGGGGACAGGAGGGATAGTGTTCAGGGGATTTGGTTATTTTCTGTCAGAGCTTGCTTTAAATTTCACGCTTTTCTGTTCATGTTTCTGCCATTAAATCATGACAATACCGTGTGGTTTTCCTCTGCTATGCTGAAGATACTCAAATTTTATTTTCTCTTAATCCTCATCACATTCCTCTCCCATATTCTGAATGAGGAAAGCACTGGCCCAGAAGAGTTAAGCAGCATTAGCCCTGTGAGGATGGGGGAGCTGTCTGTAGATGGTGCTGGGACTTTAACCCCATAGACTGTGCCAGCTTTTGTGAAGCTCCCATGCTTGGCAGTCCGGTACGCCGAGACATGTGGTGTGCTGAAGTGCTTCTCCAGTTGTGCAATGTCAGATCAGACTAAGGTGATGCTCCCCTCCAGATGGGAAGTTACTGGGAGAGTTGGATCATGATCTAGAGAGAGTTTTCTCAGTGGTTTCCTTCCACTGCGTGCAGGATTCGAGCAGAGCTAAAGCTTGCTGGTGTTTGTATTTGATTTTACAAGTTGCTGAATACCTCATGCAGGTGTTTTCAGTCCAGTGTTAGTGGCAGATAAGAATAAAAATGGTGCTGAGCAGCTCCAGCAAGTTCCTGCTGCGTCGCCCCTGAAAATAGATCAGCCTATATCACTGTGAGTTTATTACCTAAGAGGGAAGGATTACATTGGTGAGGGATAACTTCTGGTGCTGTCGAAGTTTTTACCGCAAATACACAGGTCTCAATTTTTTTTACTTTTCATTTTGGTAGACTACAGTGCTTTACAAGTATCTATTTAGTCTTTTGATGCTGCTGGGGTAAAGAACCAGCTTAGGAATATGTTCAGCAATATCCAACTTAATTCTGATACATTTAATCTGAAAATCTCATTTATGGTTATCAAAGTAAGGTCAAGTGTTTGACAGCTTTTCACTAATTACTCCACAGCTATTGGAAAATTCACCAAATCTGTTTGGTTTTAAGGGACAAATAGGGCTTTTACACAATACCAAAATCAATCTAAGATGGGGTTTTTTGCATTTAAATTAATAACTTTGATTACTCTTATTTTCATAGTTTTCATTAAAATTCATGTTTTTATTCAATTCATATGTTGCCTTTAAAAAACCAGACCTTTATGAACCTTCCTTTTAAAAAAGGTATGGACTTCGCATGTACGATTTTGTTACTCTTTCCTCTCAATTATGCAGCACAACAGACATGATTTATTATGGGGGCAGAGAGTAGTTTAAGCATTGTAGTTGATCATATGTGAGCACTCACATACAACTCATATAGGAAAATACTATAAAGGCAGTCTCAGAATTCTTCCCTTTATAGAACGAGATCTGCCACAAGGGTCAGGTCTACCTAAGTGATCCAGAAAATCCCAGGAGCTTCGAAAGTTCTTGAGTAAAACTTGTTGCAAAGAACTGTTCCTATATTGTTCAGTCGTGCTGAGAGTTTTATTACAGAGACGTGGCAGTTCAAGTAAGAATTGGCTTCCGTGAATGAAAAACTGTTTTATAAAATTGGTTTGGACAGAAAAAAGGACACTAGCATTGAAGAAAAAAGAGAATGATTAAGGGAAGACAGTTCATCACACAACTTTTGCATTTGCAGGTGTTAAAAAAAATCCTTCTTGTTTGAAATGTTTCTTTGTCCTTCTCTACTTACAAAAGACTGATTAGAGCTGTCTTTCAGAGTTTCTAGGAAGTCAGCTCCAAGAAAAATTATGAAATATTTATTATCATGGTATTTCATAATTTCTGTAGAGAAAATCCATTCTGAATCATGATCTAAGCTCTATGTTGATCCTATTAATAGAACAGTCTTTAGAGTTTCTTTGATTGATAAATACAGAAATGGGGGGAAAAAAAAATCCATTTTAAGGAGGTGGCCTTAGAAACAGCTAAAACATTTTTGAGGACTTGGGTTAAATCATCTGAAGATTAAAAGCTCTTGCTTAAAGATTTGCAAGAAGCAAAGCGGTTTGTGTCAGTGCACTACACTAAAAGTGTTAAGGTTTTTACTGTAGATGTTGATCGATGAATGCAAAGCATTAGGGGTAGCTATTATTGACCTATTGACATCAGTCCATAGGTTGTTTTCTAGGCCTGTAGGTTATGAAATGACTCCTCTGCTGCTTGACATAGGTTTTGGGGAAAAAAAGAAAAGGACATGTATCTCTCCAGTCTCTCTGTATTTGGTGGGTAGTTTATGTGGTAGGAATATGCCAAAGCACTTGGAAGCTGGACAGAGCAGGAAGAGGAGTGGGGAGGCTTAACAGATTTTTAGCCCCAGCGAATGAATTTATATACGAAAATCAAGATCCTAAAGATGTTAAAAGAAAGTTCTCCCGTCTCCAAAGAGAGTACTGTGTTAATATGTAAAGCAAAGTTTGTGAAATACTTGTGACAAGCAAGCAACAAAGAGCTATTTCATTGTCAGCCTTTGAACTCTCTCCACATGATGTTGCTGACGTGAGAGGACTGCCCCTCACCGAGGGGCCGCCTGGCCCAGGTTGGGGATTTAGGTGCGACGAGCAGCTGGGACATGCCCTTGCGGAGGTTCATGTATGATGCTGGGGCAGAAGCGGGAGCAAACCCTGGCCCTGTGCCTTTCGACCAGTGGTTCTCCAGTGTAGCTGTTCAGCAGACCAGAGTCAGCGCTCAGTATTTCCTCAGACCATAATGCACCAGATGTTACCCTCTGGCTTCTAATGAACTGCTGTTTAATGTGATTTTGTAGACCATCAAGGAACCACTAAGCATACGCTTGTGGGAACCACTGTGCTAGCTGAGAGGGCCAGAGGTTGCAAGTCCCTGCAGTTGGTCAGGTCAGCTATTAAACATGGCTAATGTTTGCACAGAGGTTGTTGGTGTGGTTTGGGATCTACATAGGATGAGCAGAAATTTGCATTTAAAGCATTTTATTAGACTAGCTTCTTGCGGGTAGTTGAAATAAAACAGGAATGTGAATGTGCACTGGAAGATGCCATGGCGTAACAGCTTAGGCACTGACTGAAGAATGGAAATAGTGGTAGCGGTGTTTTTGAGGCTGTTCCTGAATTTTCTCTGCCACGTTCCCTCTGTTTGCCAGCCTTTCTGGAAGCAGAAAGGGATGCAGGGGAATGTTTTGCATGCATGGTATCGTGTCTTGTTATTGACAACCTCAGAAATTCAAAAATCATGTCAGACCTGATCACAGTTTATTACGGTATTTCATTATTTGGGTAATAGTGAAGTTTCTCTTTTTGTCTTTCTGGTTTGTGAGCTTTTAAGATGTTCTCAAAGTATATTTGCAGATTTCTCTAGAGTTTAAGCCACGTTAAAAAAAATCTAAAACTACAAGGGTTAGAACATTTCCCTTCTTTATATAAATGCTGTGGTCCTCTTCTCAAAACAGATTCTTTCATCAAGGCTTACCTTAGAGAACCATCAGGAATCACACAAACATAATTCTGTTGTGTGCTGAATTGTGCTAGGTATGTGCTACATGAGTAAGAGCTCTCCAAAAGCCCTTTTATCTTGGCCACAGATTTTTTAAACATCATCATTTAATTATTTTGGCCCTTAAAAGCAGTGATTTCATTTGGCTATTAAAATGAAAAAAGAATGTACATACATGTTTAATATAAATACTTACATTTAATTCATATGTATGCATATAATAGTGTGTATGCGTATACATGTATGTGTGCGTGCATGTGTATGTATATATGAACACTGTACAAGCAACGATACAGCGCTCCTTAAATTCAGGACACTGGTTCATAATCAGGCAGAAGACCTAAACCAGAGCAGAGATGTGAAACGGAGAGGGCTGAGATCAAAAGGACCCTAAGTCACAAGGAGTGGTGGAATGATATTGATAACGCATAGAGTATGCACGTCACTCGGGTGTAGCGAAGCTGTTGGAGAACAAGGCAGAAATGCAAGCATGGATTGATAACATATGTAAATACAACTGGAGTGTAAAGAAAGAAGGTAGAGCTCTGATCTTTTCCAGAGAGTGGTAAGTGGAAATGATGACGGTAAATCTACCAAAAAAGCTGTGGATATTCGTTAGAGAAAGCTCTCTGTTTAATTGTCTTCCCTTCACATATTCATACGGCATCAAAAACTGCGCAGAGATCAAGGAAGCAGATGAAGTTACACGACTTGGCACGTGAATCAACTTAAAAACGATGTAGAATGTATCAGTCCCTGGATACCGGCTGGAGTCTGAGCTGATGTAGATACCGCTTTAGGCAGCACCATGTGCGCGTGCCATGTGTGCGTCTGTATTTTATACACGGACATTGTAGGAAGACGTACTTTGTGTTGTTGAAAATAAAAAGCGAATGCCGGTGCTTTTGGATCCCTCTGGACGATGTAGGAGGTTGGACGTTTTTGCCGTTCCCTTTGTGACGGGTGCTGCCAGTGATCTTTCTGAACATAAAGTAGGTGAAGATGTTCAGTTTTGTTCCTCATTGCTGTTACTGACACAGAGTTTCACATTTATGGAGGCCAAATTATCTAAAGCATCCTTGGGGCGTCCAGCTCTCCCGTGGTTACTTTGACGGCATGCAGGCAGATCGCAGTTAGGAGCCATGGCGCGAGCGGCCTGCCGGGGATCTCCTGGGCCACCATGTCCCCTTTCCTCGCGTGGGCTGGCTTCGACGCGGCGAGACCTTCGGGGCGCCTCGAACTGGCTGAGGCGGGCTTTCCGCCTTCCCCTCGCCAGTGCTTTCCCGCCTTGCGTGGCCTGCACCCTTCTGAGGCGGGCCGGCGGCGGCGAGGCGAGGCGGGCCGGTGACGGTGGTGAGGCGAGGCGG
>Ga0065711_1034954_pt1 | contig 23011 bp, 14 predicted proteins | sample Hoacrofraction12_FD_59098 | JGI IMG/M metagenome (GOLD analysis project Ga0065711, IMG submission 59098) | Hoatzin crop microbial communities from Cojedes, Venezuela - Epithelial fraction 12 v2 (version 2) | ecosystem: Host-associated > Birds > Digestive system > Esophagus > Crop | place... | reverse complement strand
GGACCTTGTCCAGGTGGGTCTTGAATATCTCCAGAGAAGGAGACTCCACAACCTCCCTGGGCAGCCTGTTCCAGTGCTCCGTCACCCTCAGAGGGAAGAAGTTCTTCCTCATGTTCAGACGGAACTTCCTTACAACACAATCCTTACACAGATCAAGATATGTCTCATCTTGCAAGAAGTATCAATGATCTCACTGGCTACGTATATACAAGCATGGTCCGAGGAGCAAACAGGAGCATGGGCGTACTCTAAGATGAGCTCTGTAGCCACACAGATTCCTATATGCCTACTGCCTGTCTGGGTCTCCATGTGATGTACCCCCTTACTTAACTGAGAATCAACACCCCATGAAGATATATCCGTCTCACTTCGCATGTGGAATCACATGTATTTCAAAGGTTGTCTCTGACTGTGCCTACACTTTTAGGTTTGCTGACTACTCATAGCTAGTCTGATCTTGGTAAATTAGAGGTGCTTTTATAACACTGTAGGGACACGCACATTAAAACTGCTCACGGAGTACAACTGCTTCTCAATGGCGAGTTAAAGTAGCTCAGTGTGGCACTAAAGCTACATTTTTGTCACTTGACCTGAACATAAGAGTGCTTCAGATAACCATATCTAGGCAGTGGAAAAAATTCATTGCCTATAACTAACATTGTTTACAAAATGCTCTAAACAGGGCTATTTTCCATTGCCAAATATAGACTCTTTATTTGAGTAGGAAAGCAAAAAGCTGTGCAGAACTTGCCTTATCGTCTCTGAAGCTCAGCCATCAGAAGAGAGGAACTGTTGTGGCAGTCCTTTGTACTCTCTCTTGGTTGCATCTTGACCCAAACCTTACTGAAGCCAAGGAAAGTCTTTCCATTGACTTCCACGTTACCTGGAATTGGCCCAGTGATCCAAGATGTGCATACTCGATGGTTTCTTTTCAGGCCTGAATATTTGTTTTGAGTTCCAAGAGGCAGAACATGTAGAATATTAAGCAGAACTCTGACTGAAAGCCTTTACAGAGCATCTTCACCTTGAGAGTGAAGCATACATAGGTGCTTAAGACCTCTGCTATTTTTGGCACGGTTTTGGAGGTTCTGTGCATGGTGAGAAGGAGCTGAACAGTCATTGTCTGCACTGAATAAGTAAATCTGACCACAATGATGTTACAGGGGAGTCATTCCAATTACACTGTGATTGATTAATTTCACACTTCTCTATTTCAGAGAAAGTTATAATATGTGTGAAAATAAGGAAAATATTATTTATTGCCCATCTGTTACAAAACGGTTTCTTGCACTTGTTCTATTGTTCTACTTGTACTATTCTATTTTTCCACTTATGTTCTTGAAATTATACTTCAGAGCCGAATTAAATAGAATACATGACCCTGACCCCAAGTCCATTTAAGTAATAATAAAGACATTCTACCATTTTTTCTTTGTTTGTTTTGGGAGCCTTTCATCATTTATATAAAACATACAAGAGATCAAATGTTTGTCACTCTAAAACTGGGACTTTTTGACAACTAAGACCTGACAGCAGGGAGGTTAGTGCTGAGCTGGCAACCTGTATCCAGGCTTCAGCTGGACTTGAGTTTTCCTAATTGCCTGTGGTGCTGGTAGCTGACAAACAAGGACATAACCAGCAGTGTATAAGCTACATGTCGGTTGTTAATTTTCTCTCACGAGCCAGTGTGTCCCCAGAGACTTTCCTTTTCTATCAGATCCTTGTCCTGTCAGGAATGGATTTAAAATGGGACTTTCTGGGAACTTTGTTGTGTGCTCTTGAAGAAAAGTTCTTTCTTGTGGAATGCTAGAGACTAATGTTTCTTCTTCCTCAGCCTCTTCCTTCCTCCCATCAGACATCAGATACAGGAAAAATGTGGGTAAATTCCCTGCAAGTAACTGCTGTTTCTCCACTCAGTGCTTTCTCCCGGGAATACAGACAGGAGGAAAAATGTACGGCAGTAGACCTGCACTCTGATTTCATAGACGTGGGGGTCTGAGATCAGCTCTGCAGATCTAAGAGAAGGATTTTCCCTTTCGTCTTTGCATCTTGGCTGGGTTCTTGCTAAACCACTTGGCCTGTATGTAAGAACCTAATCCATGACATCCTGCCGTGCAGCAGGCAGCCTGAAGTTTCTTCTCCACAGAGCTTTGAATTACGAAGTTTGTTAGAACAAGTGTCTAAGTCGGAATAGACACTGCCTTATCTAACTGATTGCATTTGGAATGGCTTCATGCTTCACAGTGCTTTACAGATGCTTTTTTAGAGAGTTTAAGCAAAAGACAGCTACCAGAGGATAAGCTGTTTCTGAAGAGATTTGGCTTCTGCAGCTAATTCACTTGCCAAAAAACTCTCAGTGTTCCATTTCTGTGAGAACCACTGGAAACGTTTCTCCTGCTCTTGTCTGCTCCACTCCACTTTCTCAAGCAAGTGCCCATTGTCTTCACTAGACAGGAAATCTCTTCTATAATGTCTCTTTTTTCCTCCATCAGGGCTGCTTCTTTTGCTTCCTCACTTTTCCCTTTGCAAACATAACAGGTTTCTGTTGCCAACTACTTTATCTCCTTCCTTATCACGCTTCATTTCAGCCAACAGTCTTTACAGAAAACTTTTTTACCTTTGGAAATAATAACAGTGAAGAGGCAATTATTTCACATAGTCTAAAATAGCCGCCAGACAATTGCATGCTAAATAGCCCTTCCATTTTGTGTACAGCATTGCCTGACGCATCCCTGGCTGCAGGAACCTGCACAAGCATCAGTATATATGTAGGTGGTATAAGCTTCTAATATGGGATATGATAACATTTGATACCGCAAAATATGAATTTTTAAACTCCAATACAGTAAAAAAAGTATATGCTTACTTAACCAAATTCTTACATCTACATGTACTCAAGGGAGAACAAATCCAGCTTTTAAACAATTAAACCAAGCTATAAAGTAAGCTGTTGTGTCAAAGCATAGCTGCATCATGGAGTAATCTTATTTTGCCTTCACGTCTAGGGACACACACACTCTGAGTTGCTTCATGTAAAAGCAATGAAGAAAAATATTTTAAAACTTTTTCCCTCTCCAGCTAATAAATCTTTTGGTACCTAATTTTTTAGGAGTGTGTCTCTGGAAAAGGCAGTCTGGCTCAGAAAGCAGAAGATTTCAAACTCTCTGAAGTTCTTCAGCCCGGTTTATCTGCTACCTAACCCAGAGACATTTAAAATAATCATTGGAATATTTCCTGTCTAATTTTCTTATCCCTGCATGGTAAATTCTTCCCACCTGTATTAATGCCTTACAAGGAGCCTTTATTTTAATGACATGGTATAAAAAATTCCACTTAAGTGATTGCCTTTGAATTTCTATTATTAAAAAGTCTTGAGACAATAAACCTAACCCCACTAACTGATTACAGAATATGCGATGTCTTACCCTATTAATAATATTTGCATTGTGTAATATTAAAAGTAAAATTCGGGTTCCAACTGCCACCTGTTCAATGTCCATCACCCCACCCCAATACCTTCAAAGTTGTTCTTAGGTGTAGGACTCAACCCATGGATCCCTTCTAATCTCCCTCCAATGCACATTGTCTTCAGAGTTGCTGCTCCAGAGTGAACAGAACAGAAGAAAAAAGCAGATTCAGGCCCAGATTTAAGAAACCAATTAAGAATCCAATTTTAAGTTAGATCCGGCAAGCTTTCATGGCATGTTATTAACATGTAACCAATCACGCTAAAGACACACCTCAAAAAAGCTACAACACACACAGCTACACAAAATGTGAAGCGGGAACTACTTGGACTAAGCATAGGGAACTGGAGTCTGGTAACACCCTCACTGAGATGGCTGTGAAATAACACATTTTAGTGGTGGAAGTAAGAGCAGAATGAGTCTTACAGTATTTTAGGACATTTCAATTAGTGAGGTAAAACTCACCACGTTTCCTGAAACATACCGTAGCAAATGAAATTCGCAGAGCAATTCCTCTGGTGCTAAGATGTTTGAGAAGGTCATAGCCTCCTGTGTCTGGAGGCAATCAAAGATGAGTGGTTTATGGGTTCTGTGCAAGTTCGAGTTATTGCATATACAGGGTTTTATTTGGTAATACGAATTTAGCAAATGTTTACAAAGTAAAATGTCTCTGATAGACTCTAATGTTGATTTCATATTTGTGGAAACCTGAGCAGAATATAGAGTAAACTCAGTGAAAGGAAGAAAATGATGGTATTGGGAAAACTGCTAAGATTAACTTCTTCATAATGGGGAAAAATATGCCAAAAAAATAGGATTTCAGTTCTGTCAACATTTAACTACTTGTATTATTCTATATCGGCAAATAAATCCCATCAGCAACCCAATGCTGCTGCATCACAGCTGCATCCCTGTGACCATATAGAACAATCACTTCAGAGCAAGACTGAGTCAAAATTTGTTACCTATTCATATCAAATAACTGCAGAAATACCTTACTGACTGTCCTGAAGTCATGATGCCGCCTAGCATGCCTGAAAGAAAACTTCAAGTACGTTGTTTAGGGTGTCTTTGCAGTGCACAAAGGGCTGGGCACACTATATAAGCTCCAGCTGTCCTGTGTAGCCATGATGTGGCGACCTTGGGTGGCAAGGATTAGAGGGAACCCTGCTTTGAAACTCTCTGATATTGCTCCAGTGTCTTCTGTTTCTAAAGTCACCTTCCCATCTAAGTAATTTTAAGTGTAAAAGTGCTAACACTTGAAATGTTTCTCAGTCATGAAAGTCACTGAATGCTTCAAGTGAGGAAAATGTTATAACTCCTTTCATAAAGAGCAGGAAATTGAAGCAGAGCACAGGGATGCATAAGACCACTTTGCCAATGGTGAACTTACAAAGATACCTGTGCCCTAACATTGCGATATTTCTGCTCTCACTCCAAAAATATGGACACTCTACTGACTGCATCTCTGTGATTCATTTATAGAGGACAGGGGAGTTGTAAATCAGTAACTGAGGTTACTTTCACTTTCTTTGACCGGTTCAAAGTACTTTTGAATTGTTTCAATTAGATGGGAGACTATTCTGGGCATTGCACTCAATAAAATAGAAATATTAGAGTGAATACAAGAGCAATGTTTGTTGCAACAATTTGAGATTTCTTAGGGCACATTTTATTTCATTTTTTTTTAATGTATGGACTGCTAGAATATATCTTAATGCTATTCAGTGATCAGAGTAACTCAACTGAGGGGGAAGTATCAGTGACTGTACCCCACTCCTTTTGTGATAAATCTGTAACAAGCACTGTGCTAGAGCATCACCTTCCTGGGTAACATCAGTAAACACAGTCCCGTGGACTTTTACACAGATGCTTAATTGTTTGTACAGGAGTACACAGACTGAAGTCAATAGGAGTACTCATATGCTTAGAGTTAAGGATATGCATTCAGTATTTCCGGGACTGGGGCCTGCCTTCTCCCAGTGGAGAATTATGCTTTTACACAGGCTTTTCCCCCAGTGTGCTTGTATAAATCTGGCCCTTTAAGTTTTACAGAGCCAAACTGCTCCAGTCTTACCGTAGCCATTTTGCAACTGCTTACTGCTGGGTGCCTGTTCTGCTTCCTAACTGGTTAGTACCTGTTATGCTTTTCCACAGCCCTCTCCTTCTTATCCTTGCATCTCACACATGTGATTGAAAAAGGTTCATCCAGCGGTAAGTCTGACTTTTCTTTTGTGTTTGATCATGGTGAAAATGCTGTAACACATCATTTGCTAGTATTAAAAGAATGTCCATAGCCTTGAAAAATTGTCTCTATTCTTTAGCCAGTACTGAAGAGCAGGGTCTGTTCCAGTATGCAGCCTTTTGCCAGATTACATTGATTAAGCAGTCTTCCACAAGCTCTTTCCCTTGCAATTTTAAGTAATTTTTTTGTGTTTTTCTCTAGCTCAGGCAGCTCACTTCTTCGGGGTCATTGGTAAATATTTAAAACAGGTGCAAGACAAGAGTCCTGTTTATTGCATAAGTAAATTTCATTTTGCAGTATTCCTGGATTTGAAAATAAAAAGAGAGGTAGCAGCTGAAGGTGGGAAGAGGCAGGGTAGCTAAAAGTTATGTTATGTCTCAAGCAGATATCAGTGGATACCGTTCTCAGATGTCTGTCATGCATCGATTCACCAAATAGTATCAGGAAACATTCCCACCATTGATATATATCATATTACGTCAGCTAAAAACCTGGATGCCACTGAATGCTTTAGAACTAGTTTCTGAAAAGTAATATGGAATAACACTGGGATAATAATGATACAGGAATAATAACTTTGGAATAACAAAGAACGGTATTTGCAAAGATAAGTAACGAAATTTGGAAGCCTGATTTCTATCACAAATCAGAAATTTTATTAGAAAGAACTGACAGGCTTGTCTACAAATTAATGTTTGACAAAGCAACAAGGGATCTACAGGGTCTTCTTGTATGAATGCGGTTAGTCTGCAGGAAATTCATAACTAAGCTCAGCAAGCTATCCTTCTCTTCAGGCATGCCAACACCTTATCCCAGGGGAGTATGTGAGAAGTAGCTACTACGTCAGAAAGCAGTCAGTCGTTACGCTGCAAGATGATGGCCGTTTTCTTCTTCGTGACTCTTCCAATCTTTGCAGAGGATTTTGGAAGAGCTGATAAGACTGTAAGATCAGAAACTGTGGAAGTTGTCATCTTCTGACCTACAGTGCTTCTGTGGTGTTTGAGTGTTATTAGTGCTAACTCTCAAGCAGAGATGCAACTGATAGATGAATAATTAACCCCATGCAACAGCCGTAACAACCACTTACCTGCATTGCATCAGTGGTACTTCTGAAGTGTGAATCAGTGCTATGCAATTAGTCTGAATCATAGCATATTTATGTCTGTGTTCTACATTGAGTCAGCCACTACAGCCATAGCAATCCTAAACTGTAGGGCCAGGTGTTGTCCTTGTAGCAGTGGAAGTGGTCAGGCTGAATGCTGGGGCAGAATCAGAGTGTTCATCCCTACAGGGTTCAACATGTCCGTGGGTTTTGCTAGTTATTTCAAATACCATCGGCAATGGAGGCTGCTTTCTCGGCATCCTGCCTTTGGTGCAGGTGCCACAGGAAGATTTTCCATGGACTCGCAGTCCAAATGTGGCCTTTACAGGCAGTAGAAAGCATTATCTGGTACAGAAGAAACGCCTGTTTCCAAGTGCATGCAAATGTGTTTTGAAGTTCTGCCTTCCTACTCCTTGGCTTGTGTTATGGGAACAACATCAATATACTGGGAAATCCTTTTAAAACGTCTAATATTTCATTGTTACTTTGAAGACTGCTGTGTTGGCCTGTGGGACAGAGCTCTGTTGCCTTCTCGGAGGAATGCGACCCTGCCTTTGTCCACACGAAGCCACACTGGCTGAGGGCCTGGCAGAGCCTATTTCTGATAAAGCAGACGGTGTCTTTCCGTTCAACCACCTTTCATTCAAACGCCGAAGAAAGCTTTGTTCTGTCTTGCTGTACAGCTGTTATTTTACAGCTCTGTGTTCCCAGACTAAGGAATCAGTTATATTTTTAACTTGCAAAATGTCTTTCCCATTAGCGCTTTCCCATTTGATCTGCGTGGGTGGCCTTCAGCTTCTTGGCCTCAAGTATTCCTTAACCTTATCCAATCTTCTTGCTAGTTTATCCTGTCCCCTGCCCAGCCCAGAAATGGTTGATTGCTTTGTACCCAATTCATCATCTCTATTGCAAACTGCACATTTTTAATGGAGGACTCGCATTTTGTCCTCCCTGCCAAAAGTCGAAAGAAGTTGCCTCTTCCTCCATTGCTCTCTCCTGCCCTCCTTCTCTCGCTCTGTCTCTTTTTTCACTCTTTGAAGATGTTTACCCTGGTATTTCCATCTGCTATGTATGCTGTTGCAAGAGCCCTTTCATTTTTAGTCAGTGTTGACATTTTTAACTCCATTTTCAGAGCTCACACTTGTGCTGAAAACACCTGGAACTTCCTCTTCACAGAACATCTTACATCAAAATGATGGTCTTGTGATTCTTAGTCCATTCCTCTTACCTTCACCTAGCTGGGATTTCTAGGTAAACTGTACCAGGGACAGGTCTTCCAGCCCATGGGAGGCTTCCAGAATTGCAGACCACAGTAGGTCTCTTAAAAAAAGTAAAAAAAATCACAGCCATCTCATAGTCAGTCTAGCACCAAGGGCAAAAGGGAATCAATAAGTATATAAAAGTATATTTACCTGTGATGAACTATCATATTTTCTATTACTTTAAATAAAAGCTCATTTCTTTATGGACTAGAATCATGTTTTCTGAGCACTTGACTTGAGATTTTTGCTCAATTAGCCCAATCCCCTTTCTCATCATAAATAGTTTCTATTAATCTGCCGGTGCACATTGGGCTGGAAGACAAGCAAAGTGGTCTGCAAAGGAGGTCGTGATTGCAACACAAAAGGAATATATCCTCATTTTGTCCCTCTTTTAAGTCTGTGATGGAATCCATCACTTCCTAAGACAGGGATGCCCAGCCTACAGCACACAAGCTGTTTCCAGCTGGCCAAATAATTCATCTCACAGTCTGGTTTTGACCACCTTTCCTTAGAGACCCTCACATGTGGGTGACAGACCACTATATTAATCTGGAGAACTAGTCAGGCAGAAAAGCAGTGCAATCTGGTTTACACTGAGTAGCACTCTGTAGCTTAGCTTTCATTTAGAATTGGTTGGCTTCTTTTAGAGAATCAGTTGTTTCTTGTGTCCGAGACTGTAACTTTTTCTTTTTAATACATGTCACATAACCTCATAGACTTCCCTGTATTAGTTGCCCAATCCCTCCAAGGCAGTCAGGAAACACAGACACTTCCACCCAGAATCAGAAATTAACTGCAGAGGAGAGAGGGAAGTTAAAGCAAGTGTTAGGGCTATCTTAACAGTGGCTTGTCAGCTTCAGTGACAGCTATTAGTGCTTTGCTTTTAACACCTCTGGATCTCCACGGCGAAGGATACTCACCTGTCCTGACAGTGAGGATGACGTTAAACATCATTTAAGTCAAAATTACAGGAAGGAGGCACAGAGGAAGATGCAAAAAGGAAACAGCCTGAGTACTTTCATTATCCGACATAAAGTTTAAGGATCTGGAGTACTAGTCATATCACTTGAGACAGAAGAGGGTGAGTGTTTGTTCATCCATTCCTCCCAGTATCTAGTCTACTCTGCTGATAGGAAAGATGAGTCTCCTAGGATCTCTTGTTATGGTCCTAACCCAATTCTGTGTTCAGGGTTTGAAAAGTGTCTTTGCCTGTTTCCTCCATCTGCTCCCTGTGAAGTAGTGTCAGTGCTGGAGTATTTTACACTGTGTGGGGAGGTGATCTCCAAAGTGATGCATTAACAAGGACTTGCCTTTCTGCTGCTAAAGAGCTGGTCATAAGTTCCTCTTCCAGCAGCCATCAAGAATAGCGACAGAGCAAGAACTGGGCACAGAAGTCTGCACTGATTGTCTGCATGGCACTCACTGCCATCAAGGCAGGAGGCTGGCATCAGCTGCTTTTAATGCAAGTGGTGGCACACCACTGCTTGTTTCTAGGATGTGTTTGCCAGGGTTCCCCTGTTGGTGATAGCAGTGGATCTAGATTTAAGGACCTCTACATTTACTTTATCACTGTTGTAAAACTTGTCCCATTCTCTTCCATATGGGAGAGGGTGTGGGGAAATCGTGTTGCACAACAGATACCTTACTTTGTCAGGCCACTTTAGGCCTGAGCCACTTCCCTCTAGAAGGGATGCATGCGCCTTGGCCCCACAGCATCTAATCAGGTACCTTGATGCAAAGTGCTCATTAATGTGAACTAGGGTGGCCAAACTGCATATGTGCGTCCCACTCTCTGCCGCCCAAGTTATAGCAACAATCATTTCTAACAGCAGGAGCAATAAATGTTTTGGACTCTGAGTTTAGGGCAACACTGAGCCCAGCTACCAACAGAAGTCAAAAGGCAAGAGAACAGGACCTGTTTTCACATAAGGCACTCCATTTGTAAGTGGATGATGCTTAGTTTCTTCCCTTTTGGATACAATTTACATTGAGCAAATCAGTACAAGAGACCAAATCATCTTTGCCTGAGGTGACTCTACTCTTAGGTCTCTTACTGTGTGGTGAGAATAAACATGACTTCTGCACCAAGGACCCTTTTAGTCTATATTCTAGAGAAGCAGCCTTATGCTGGAAGAATCCCTCAGCTTTCCATGTGTTTGCTTTAAATCTTCCACGAATTGCTGCAGCTATCTACCAGGCACTTGAAAGAGCTTAGGACCTCCTTGTAGCAACTTGTTTAAGTTTTGGATAAGGTATGTTATTTATAGGATGTATAAAACCAGAGAAATTGCAAGGAGGTTTCTTTGGGCATGTGAGTAGAATATTCATCTGCAGCTGCAGCAGCCTTCTGAGTAGCTAAATGAGTAAGAGCCACTAAACAAGGAGAAAGTAGTCTCAAATTCTTTCAGATTATTACCCAAAACATTTTCTCTTCTCTTTCCCCAGCACCTTTTAGAGAGTGCTGCTGCCAAACCCCTCATTTGCAGGACAGTGTCCAATATGCTTTCAAATAAGTGATGTGGGCACCTAAGTCACTGAGGTGGTCTTGATAATTTCACCCTAGATCTAAAGCTGTTTCCACAGTTACCCACTGAATGACTTCTTCCTCCAGTGCAGGACATTTCCAGTTATCTTTGCATATAATTCATAATTCCTTTCCCCAGCTCCCCACCCAGGTGATTGCATTCATCTCCAAGTCTATTTGAATCACTTGTTCAAGGAGAATTTGTGAAGTACTGCCAAATGCTTTACTGCACTCTAGACATTACTTTATCTGTTAATTTTGTTCTTTGATTTAAAAAAAAAACACCAAATAATCAGTTTTATTTGGTGTGTTCTTTTCTTTATCCTATAAATCCATGGCAGTTTATTGATCACGGTTCAATTATTAAGCAGGACAAAATGGAAACTTCTTGAGCTTTTTTCAAACTTCCATGCACCTTGAATCAGGTCTTAAATGTTTACAGGTTGTTTCTGCCTTTTTTTTTTTTCCTGGGAATTTTAAGCAAAATTTATGGGATGGGAATTATTAGGATTGTTCATATTCTTGTTCCATCTTTTTTTAATCTCTATTATTTCCAGTAATAAAGTCACTGAGGAACCTTATTATGGCCCTGGTCCTTAAAAACATTTGACCATGCATTTAGTTTTAATCACAGAGTTAATCTTACCAACTTCAGGACAGCTATTCTCTTCAAAATTGGGCATATGCTTAAGGGCTATTTTGGACCAAGACTTACGCAAGCAGGCTGAGTGAACTAAATTCATTTAAATGCAGCTCGAGCTATGGAATTGTCTCTCAGTAAACCCTGACTGTGTATTATTTTGAAGAATGAATCTATAAACCACTCCCACAGCCAGATGGACAGAGTGGGATTACAGGTTTAAGCAAGGAATTTGTTAGGAGTGGTTACCCTGATTATTAGCAGAGACCCACTAAATGTTTTAAGTACCAAAATCTCCCTGACAGCAGAATTTCAGCTCAAGCTATTATATTTTACTTTCACAGGAAAGGAATGAATTTTACAAGGCAGTAATCAGAGAGGGACAAACCCTATGAGTAAAAACAATTAATTATTGCTATTATGAAAGACCAGCTGATCTTTTTTCACAAAGTTACGCACTTTGGGGCTTTTTTTTCCTCAGCTGCTTCTTCTCTCTCCTGTAGCTGTCCTTGTTAAACTTCAGTTTTGGGTTTCCAGTGAATTTTTTGGTATCGGCTTCTGTGTTATTTGCTGTATTCACACCTCCTGAATTGTAGTTCCTCACTTCTGAAGCCTGCATTGTTCCTACTGAGTAGGTCATTGCTTGGGGCAATGGAATACTTAGTACACACTTCATGGAATAATCAATGACCTTAGAGCAGGCACTTCAAATTATGTTTAGGGATTGTAAAATTTTTGGCATTTAAGAAGACTTTATGGAAAAGCAGACAGAGAGAAAAATCTCGGAGAAGATTTCCAAGCCCGTAAAGTCAGGTTGTATGCCCTAGTTTGTAAATCAAGTACTTACTGAAGGCTGGTAAAGGCTACAAAATTCAGGATGGGATGCTTACCCATAATGAATCATTTCAGTTTATTTCAGATTGTAGTTCTGGAGTGTTTCTAATCTAGTGAAAGTTATTGTGTTAATTATACTCAATATTTGCTTACTGAAAAATGCTTTGGAAAGCCATAATGTGAAATTTGCAGTGAATTGAAAAGACACTCAGGTAGGCACCTCTGTTCAGCAGAACTGGGTCCTTTGTCTTAGCTGAGATTAGATGCTTGTTATCTAAAGCAGTTTTACTTTTGAACAAAAACATTTTCCCAGAGTTTGTAGTGTACACACGCGATCTTCCTTTTCGAGTGTTTCTTATGAATAGTAGGTAAGGATTTTAGAATTTAAATCTGAATGTCTGTACCTGCAAATCTAGCTTTTACTTCTTTTTTGTTATTTCTTCAAGCAAAATAAGGCCAAATGAAGTTACATCTGAAGCAAGAAGTAAAGTTACTTTTGAATACTATGCATGGTGGTCCTCTGGGAAGAATATTTAGCTGGTGCCATGGAATGCCCCTGGGTTTACCTGGTGAACTGCATTGAATCAGTCTGAGATCTGACAACGATTTCCGTCTGTGCAGGGCAGATATAGTTTAAAGCTGCTACAGCGTAGAAGTGTAGACCCCTTGTAATCTACCACATTAAATAATTCAGTCGGTATTCATCATGTAGCTATGCAGGCAGCAGCTACGTGGTATATAGAAATTGAGAGTCTGTTCAAGTGCAGAGCGCACCACCTACTTTAAAATGTCACAGGCACAATTCCAGACTTTACTGTGTTAGTAAAAACTGGGACTAATCCTACTGAAGTCAGACAGTAAACCTGCGTGAGATCATAGTTACGTACTTATTAGTTGTGTCTGTAGTGATTCCCCCTAAAACTATATGTGTGACTTAAACACTTTCCACTATCCTGGCTGACTTTTTCTGTGTTTTCTGCATACAGCTGAAACTGTTCATGAGTAAATATTGCTGAAAAAACCACCCACTTTTGCCTTCCTCTTTGGTCTTTCACTTTGTGTGACCCAAGTCCAAGCCACTGCAGGATTGCCTTGATGTTTCTTAAATGTGACTTACAAAATGGCAGCATGGATTCTTCTCCTCAAAGATTCTGTGGTAGGAGATGAAGGACCTGTCCCAGGATCAACCTGTGAGATGATGGAGCTGAGCTCCTGCTCTCTTTGCACAGCTGTTCTAAACAGGGAAGTGTGTTGTGCAGCTATGTTGTTATTGCTCTCCATGTTTGTGACACACCGTATTCTCCATGGCATTTAGAAAAAGAGAGGAAGGAGCCGCAGAGACTGCTGAGTCCCTCTCTTCAAGCCAGTCACGGTACTGTGGTGCTTCTCTTTCCCACTCACATATAAATGCTCCCTGCAGCAGGATCTACAACGGAAGACTTCACCACGTATTTTTATAGTGAACCACCAACATGATAAGAGGAAACCAGAAGGGAAGATAGATCGCTGAATGAATCTAGCAAAACAACAGAATTTTTCTCTTTATGTCTAAATTCTATTCTCCAATGTGTTCATATGCCTTTGAGAAAACTACATGCAACAAGCCTTTGTCAGGAACTCATGTCTTCCATTTCTGTGGAAAACAAACAACAAAAAAACATGAGAGTGTGAGAAAAAAACTATTCCCATGAGAATTCCTTTTCGCATAATTGCTGTTATCTGATTATGGTGGGAGAATGGGATTTTTTCACCTTTACCCCCGCCTAGGACAAACACCATGTCCTGATGCCAAGTCTCAGGAATCCAAGAATAGCCAAGATTATTGACCTAGGAGATATGTGCCTCTGAGTCAGATCCAGAGATCAGGAGGTTCATGAGGGCTGTACAGCCTTTTATATGTGTTTCAGGGGTCTAATTTTCAAGAAATCGATGTAATAACTATTGCCCCACCCATCCCTCTTCTTCTACCCTTCAGCCCTCTGGTTGGCCAGTTTCTACCTCCTCGAGACTTCAAACGTAGTCCCTTGTGATATCGTGGCATAGACACTGTGGCTGTGGCAGCTGAGATCTCACTCTCTGCAGAAAGGAAAAATTTCCTTCCTGGAAGTTTTTTCCTCAGGACATAAATTCAAGGATCATGCTCTGACCTGTGATTTGGCTTCTATGTTGGGGTTATGGTGTATGCTCTGTCAGCGGTGTAGAAATGAACAAATTTTGATCTTCTGAACTTAATGGGAATCTCATCTAGTAGCTTTGCGCAATAACAAAGATTAAAAAAAATTGCACTCCATCTGAGCAGTAGGCACATAAGAATATGACTCAAGGTATTTGTAATAACTTGACAAAAGCTGCCATTCAATATTTTAAAGCATATTTAATCTCTGAGCCTGAGAAGCAGTTTCTGTCACTGCCACATGTTTGCTCGAACTATCTACTGTACAAATGTGAGACTTAAAACTTTCACATTGCCCAGCAACTTTAAAGCCATATGTCTGCTCCATTATCTACAAAGATTACACACCGCAAACATCTACAAGCAGGAATTTGAGGTGCTTATTATACAAAATACCGTGTGAAAACAAAAACAAGATTTGTATTAAATTCCTTTCTCAGACACTGAGAACATAAATGGAAATCAACAGAAGTTATTTACAGTGCTAGACATAATATTTTACAGCATACTTCCATTTACAGGGTTTTTTTTCTTCTGTAAATTGCTGTTAAATATACGTGCACTCGTCATATCAGACTCTTCAAAAGATATTTTAAAACTTAAATCCCTGGAACTAGACAAAGTAATGAACAATTTTTATGACACCAATGTTAAAACCTTGTCTTGTTTTGTGTGGCGGATAATGCTTTCAACTTAGGCTCCCCCTTGTGCATTCAATTTGGATTTAATACCTTCTGTGCCAAATTCTGCCCTCACTTAACAGTTTCATAGCCCTAAGCGCTGACAACAGGGGCTGCATAGGTCTAACAAGAACAAGGCTTCATCATCTGTTCTCAGTGGGCATAGTTCATTCCTAATCAATGCAGTGGAATTGACCCCGATTAATAGAGGTTCATTTTCCTTTTAATTCATGTTTCAGATGATCGAATGGCATTTCTTTAACCCTTATCATAGCAGGAAAGAGCCTTTCCTCTGAAGTTACATTTGAGCAATCTCTCTCCCTTCCTTTCCTAAATCTCTGTAAGATGTTTGCCACCCAGCAACTATGACTCCCTGTTTTATTCAGCATTTACTTTCCTTTTCTCCCATCCTCCAGGGAAAAACTTTTACTTAGAGAAAAGGATCATCCTACCTTCTTCCTTAGCAGCCTGCCCTGGACACATTAGTGTTTTCTGTCAGACGGTCTGAATGTAATTTACAGATAACTGAGCTGGTCTTTCAGTGATGCTCTCTCCTCCCTGTTACACAGGTAAATGGTAACAACACGCTGTATTTTACAGAGGGGACAAGTGACCTGCTGCAGCCACAGCACCCTCTTACAGAAGGCCCATCCAGATTCGCATAAGGCACGCTTCCAGACAGACAAAAGTCCTGAACGGACAAACTGTCCTTCTGTCAAAGTTCTGTTTGGCATCTCAGCCCTTGGACATGCAGGAAGCAACCCTTGATTATGCAGTGATTTATTATGCAACTTGCAGCTCAATACTGAAAGGGGAGCAGGAGATTTGGGAAGGTGGATGTAAAGATGGCACAGGGTTGCCTCACTCTCTTTTTGCTGCTTGGCCGCCCTCCACATGGCCAATTCTCAAGCATGATTTACAGCAACCTGGTCATGATCTCACCTAATTGTGTGGTTACTGGCTCCAAAATGTCCGGAAACATGAGGTCATGACATCAAAAAGCCAGTTCCGTAGTGAAAGTATGGCTTTCAGATGCCACTGACTTCGAAGCTCAGCAGTAAAACAAAGGAGAAATCTAAATTTGGGGACCTTCATGGAAAGCATAGCCATTTGCTGTTCATCAGAGGTACCAAAGCAGCTAGTGATTACAAAAAAAAAGAAACTCATTCAGTTCATTAATGTAGTAAATTTCAGGAAAAGAATAATTTTTTTGTCACAAAAGTTCATTAAATAACTGAACTGGGAATGTCGCTGAGCTCTGCAATAACCTGAACAGAACTACATGGACCTACAATGGCAGCAAATGCCTAACTCTCCCAGGAAAGGTTTTGTTATCCTCATATTGCTTGAATTTTTTGCACCACATCTGTGCTTGCTTCGTCATTCTGCCATCTGCTGTAACAAAATACAGGCAAAGCATTTCAGAAAACAACCCCTCCACACTCTAAAATACTTCAACCCGGAGCACAGCCCTTCATTTACTTCTCACAAGTTGTAGTGCTTATTATCCTCTCCTCCTCTTCCTCCTCCCTCGGCCCCCACCACCACATGCATGATGAATTACATACGCGTACCAAGCACGGAGAACACAGAATCCCATTGATTTTGCCACAATGTTTCTATTAAATGAGATGAATGGTTATGTGCTTTACTTCGCTGCACAAATGCGTTTGCTGAAAGGTCAGAAATAGCAGGTCATTATCATTAAATTTTTAATTTTGGAACTCCCAATCAGACTTATTTCCTGTTTGGTATTGTCTGCAGATACACAGTGTGTAGCCGAGTGAAAGACTGATTGCTAAAAGCATTGAAATAACAGAGTATGAGCAGAGTGGTTTCGAGCACACACTCTGTATAGTCCAGTCGAAGTTTCTTCCTGGTGCAGCCGCACAAATCTCTTGGTAGCAGTAAACTCGCTGCACAGACTTCATTCCTGAACACATGTTCAAAGGTGATAAAATAAATGCAGATGGTTTCCCAAAACCTCAGTGGAGCATTTTTTACTGTTACTAAATGGACTGTAAAAAAACTAGGGGAAAAAATGGAGAAAATACAGTTTGACACAGACAGGCAATTTCAGAACAGCATTTGGTTGTTTGGGAGAAAAGCAAAATAAAAAGTGTGTTTATAATGATCTATTGGCAAAACAATATTGACAGAGCATCTGAGCTGCCTAATGGGAGTGAGTTTTAGAATACTCGAATTAAACTAGCGTTTTGAGCTGAATACTTTCCTTAGTTACTTTACTTAACACACATTCAAAAAAGTTGGATAGGAATGTTGAATTCATTGTGCCATGACCAAAGCTGACAATAAAACCATCCTCAGCTACAGTGAAAACAGGATTAGGCCTTAACAAATTTATTACAGGCTTTGTTTACAAACTTGTTGCAAAATTATACAGCATCTTATGTGTACACAGGATTTACAAGAAAGCATGACTGATGTGTGCGATTGCTTCGCTCTCTGGTTGAGATCTGCAGGTTTTTCTTCACTCAGGGCCTGATGCAGCTTCCACTGCAGAAGATTAGAATTTTCCCGTGATTTTAGTGGAAACTGGATCAGATACAGAGGGTAACACTTCCGTTCATTGTTATACTGGGGTGGGAAAGAGGCAGCTGATCTAATAACCTTACGCACCGTGCTTCTTTCTCGTTTAATGTGTTTCAGATGACAGGCTCTGTATTTACTCCAATATGTTTTTGCTGGCCACTTGTAAAATACTTGGTGCATTGGTAAAGTTAAGAGTCAAAGACCTGTTACTGGATTTACAGTGCAAAATGGCAAATAGTTTTCTTGGAACCTATAAAGAATGAACGTCTCTTGATTTTCAGTGAGCAGAAATAAAGGCATTAGAATCAACTCTGATATTGTTTACATTGCTATAAACCTACATTTGCTTGCTCATCTTCAACATAATTTCTCTGGATTTACAGGCATGTAAACAAGCATGGCATCCACACTGTAGGAACAAGGTAGTTTGCAATTAATGGGACATAAGGTCTGTAAGTAACAACGACTAACCAAGCTCAATTAGTTTTCTTACTTCTTCTCATGTGGAGATAGACCTATCTGGCGTACTGAAGCATGGAGATCTTGAAAGTTAATGATCCATGACAATGTCTGCTCTCAATTACTGGCAGCATCTGCAAATGGTCTGTATTTAGGAATTCAAGGTGTAAAATTAGGTTTTTGACTTGCGAAAATTTTCAGTGGGACAGGACTCTGAGGTGATGATATTTCCTGTGAGGTAAATACCTTTCCTGTGAGGTAAATACCCTGGTCTTGTGTTGAAAATTGAGATGGTTCTCAAAACCTTCATTTATGGCCTCCTGTGCAGAACCTGCACTCTCCAACCTGTCTTTCAGAGTCACTGCCATTCCAGTGCGTGCCCTCATGAGCAACCTGTCCAGTTCTTGGGCGGCTTTAAGATGTGCAATGCTCTCTGTACGGTATTAGGGGACACCACACAATTTGCTGCCTTTGATGACCTGTTGCAGATTTGAAGGTGGATCTCCAGGAGTGAAAACTGGAAGAACAAAGGCATCCTGCAGCCTTGGTTTTGAGTGCTCTGTTCTCATTCTCATCTGTGATGCTGAGCACATTACAACAGTGAAAGCTGTACTATAAAAACCTAAGACCACTACAGCTGTGATGCTTTTTGAATGGCTGGCGTTTTTCAGCCCTGACTGTGTGTTAAGGTTTATCTAGACACAGATAACATATGCAGTCCAGTCTTAATTCTGTTGATATCCATTACAAGATTCTCATTTACTTTTATGGGAGTGCGATCCTATCCAGGGCATTATACAGCTAACGTACAATCAACTGTCTCTTCAAGTAGCGTAATTATTACTGTCCCCAGTGGAGCTACCTGACAATACAAAGAAGTTTGAGGTATATATATGCTAGTACATTTGCCTGTCCTAAGTAACAATTCACCTGTATAACTGAAAAACCTCATTAGAACTATGGACTACCTGGATTTTAGTCACCATACTGCCCAAAAAGATGTATCATTTCATGTCCCTATGAAAGCCACCATCTTTGTTGAGCAGTTCTACACATTTTTCCCTCTGTGAAAAATGTACAATGGATTGCTAAGGAGAACATCTTCGTGTGGGTGTGTGGCTTTGATATCCACGTCAGGATATCATATCTTTCTTTACTACAACTTGCAAGCCAAGGGCTCTTTTAATGTTAAGATACCACCAGCTTTGTTTCTACTTTTAAAACTAAAGACAGAGAGGAATGATGCAACAACACAAACAGCAGATAATTGATTCATGTGAGGAGGAAGAAGTTGATAACAATAAATAGTAAATTCTGAGGAAATCATCTTCTATGTACTATATTAATGATCAATTTAGATTTGTTCCTGGTTTCAGTAAGTTTCTGCTACATATATTTTAGATTTTTTCATATTTTTTCTACAATGAACTGACAGCATTAGAAACAGTTGCAAAATAAATGTGCTTCAAAAACATAAAAGAATGTTGCTGGATTATTAGCAGTCATTCTGAAATGCTAACAGAGGGAAAATGGTCACTTCACTGGCAAAACTGGCATAATACACAAAATTGTGTTTTATGGTTACTCGGTGCCGGTAACGTTGAGATGATCTGCAGGCTACAACAAGTATTTTGGTCCATTTTTGTTTTGGCAATGAGGAATCAACACTGCATTCAATTAAATGTGATTGTATAAAGTGGGGAATATAAATATGTACACAACTCTTGACATTGATCTGATTTTTAACAAGTTTACTAAATGACAGTCACTGGCTTGACAATACTGAATGAAAAATACTGATTTTACACAGATTTTACAGTAAGGTTACGGTATGCTGCCAACAAGCAGTGTCACAAACATAGTCTAAAATAACCCGGAGCTGCCCACAGCAGAGGCACACACCCTTTGCTCTTGTTTATTGACAGAGAAAGCTTATATACTGTAGATTTGCTGAAGTTTAATAAATAAGGTCAACTTATAATATATAAAACAATATAAACATTTATATGCTACATGCATATCATATAATTTAAAGTAATAATTTATATAGCAAAGAGATGCAGATTTATGTTCTTCCTATTTTCCTTGACAACGCGCACACACAGGAGGTGTCTATTCTTATCCATCTCCAGCCTATCAGTTTATTGTTTTCTGAAGTCAGTGCTCTAACGTAAGTTTGGGATGTCTTGCATTGGGAGTTCCAGTGCTTGTCATCAATGCCGCGGCAGCCATTTTTTACAGGCTTAGATTCTTTACATCTTGTTTCATAGAAATACTGCTTAACTGGAGAGTTGCCTGTTTTAATTTCTCCCAGCACAGTTACCTGGTGTCCTCTAATGTCGATCGCAGAAGATTTGTCCGTGACCCATAAACTTTCACTGTCACAAACGGAATATTCCCCTCTGTGGCTCTTATGCTCCGCGTACCTTTTCCGCCGGGAGGTTCTGTTCACCACCACCGAATTTCCAATATAATCCTCCATGAGGTACAGCGGCGGCGGTTCCAGCGGTGTGTTGTCACTCAAGAGGACTCGGGGAGAGTTGTAGCGTCTCTGCTGCCTTAAGAGGTCTGTATCCACTGAGATAACTGGCTGGAAGTCTGATTTCACATTTTCAGCTCCATCCATGTCTTGCTGAGTGTCTGCTTTCTGCAATGTGTTTTGATAGTTTTCTTTAATATCTACCATCTGCTTAGAAAACTTGTTTTTCAAAATGTCTGCCTGAATGAGTTTAATAATAAGCGAATTTATTGAATCTTCTGGCAAACTCCTTTGATCCATGTTGGTAGACTGGATGCCACGAAGATAAGTGAGAAATATCACATAAAACAAGATGGACATCACCTTGTTCACCTGTAAGATCTGCAAAGAAACAGAAAGTCAACATAAAAACAATTAAACAGGAAAGTTTACTAGATGCTGTAGACATGAAAATTTGGATTTGTTTTTGACATCTTACATCGTCCACACATTATGGATAGAGATGGGGCGTATGTTTCTTTTAAGATTATTTTTCATAATATTTTATAATGAATGAAACTGTTTTCTGACTGTTTTTTTCAGTGTTTCATCTATATTTCATGCACTTTTCAGGATGACCTCACTTTTCCTCTTTGCACATATAGTGGTAGATATGTCAATTAGGTCCTTTCTCTACAGAGGTAGGTCACTACTCTTAGGATAATATGTCCAGGTCTTGGCAGCAGAGAGACGCCAAGTTATTTTCACAGAGTCTATTCTACAGAGTAGTTTAGTTTCAAAATTGCAAGATTATCAGAATGGAAGGTTATCTAATGGTGTAAATTTAAGAAATTCTGACTTTGCTAAGTGGTGTCATTTTTTGTGTGTTGACATCTCACGGATCCCTCAAATTCCTGTTCATCAAAAGGCTTGTGTTTAACTTTAACCCAAGAGCATCATAATATACTGGGAAATAAATATTGTGTTTCAATAGGTCTTTCTCTCTCTTTCTCTCTCTGGTGCTATAAGTGAAAGAAAAGGATGCAGTCAAGCAGCAAAGTGGGATTTCTTATATTTGGAACTTCAGAAAGCAGTAATATAGACTTCTGTAACACAAGTGAGGAGTTCAGATGGATCCACAGACCATTTTCGGGTTGTTTGCAGGGTTGAGGCCTGTTTTTTTTATAGTTTTGAATGAGGTTCCTTCAATACATTCTATTACGAAGTGAAACAAAACAGTTTGTAGTCAAAAATATTCCAGGACAGATGGATGACCCCCGAAACTGAAGAATCTTGTTCAAAAAGATCAAAATCAACTCAAGGTCAAGATTTTGAAAACTGGACCTAAAAATGTGCTCCTTCTCTCTACTATACTTTTCCATGAATTGTTCTATACGGATTCTTCTCCTGTCCTTGTGATTCTAGCTTCTGAGCATCTTCTAGAAGCTTATTTGTCATTTCTGGTTAAATTTTTCTGTCATCCTTTTTGTGTAGTTGAGAACTGTTAGCATTCATCTAAGAAAGTGGGTTCTTTTCTTTGTGGATACCTGTATATTTTGTATTTGCACTTCTATTTAAATGAAATTAATGTTCAATGTAAAATACTACATCATGGAAGGAAACCATCACTTCAAAGCACACATATTTTAATGAAATTATTGCACAAGTAGTGGATTGAAGGAGAAAATATCAAACTCATGTTAGAGCACACTCTTCCCCTGTGGGAAGCCCTGACTATAGTACTGCTTCAAGTGACTCAAAATAGTCTTGAAATAGATTCTTCTGCACTGCAAGCATGTCCACTACATGTCAGACCACTAGCACTCTGGGGTGAAGACACAGAGTCACAGAAAACAGAACAGATGGGTTGGAAGGATCCTGAGGAGGTTGTCTTGTCCAGTCCCACTGCTCAAAGAAGCGAGCTTGCACAGGGCTGTGCCCAGTCAGGTTTTCAATATCTCTATGGACAGACAATCCACAACCTCTCTATGCAACCTGTTCCAGTGTTTGACCACCCTCACAGTACAAAAAACAAAACAATTCATGTTTCAGCATTATTTCCTATATCTTGATTTGTGCCCATTACCTCTTTTCCTTTCTTGGGACATGCTCCATCTTTTTTGCTCCCTCCCATCAGGTATTTCTACATTTTGATAAGATCCCCCTGACCCTTCTTCTCTCCAGACTGAACAGCCCCAGCTCTCTCAGCCTCTCGTCATATGAGAGATTCCCCAGTCCCTTAATCATCTTCATGGACTTGTTCTTGTATGTCCGTGTCTCTCCTGTATTGGGGAACACAGAATTGGACACAGCACACCAGATGTGGCCTCACCAGTACTGAGTTGAGGGGAATGATCCCTTCCCTCAACCTCCTGGTGATGCTCTGGGTACTCTGTGTTTTTTCCAGAAGAATTTGAGGAGAAATCAGACCTCTTAAACAGCAAATTATCCACTTCTTCAAATCACTATTTTCTGTTTAAGAAGACAGAATCACAGAATCACAGAATCACAGAATCACAGAATCACAGAATAGTAGGGGTTGAAAGGGACCTCTGTGGGTCATCTAGTCCAACCCCCCTGCCGAAGCAGGGTCACCTACAGTAGGCTGCACAGG
>Ga0065711_1005620_pt1 | contig 23011 bp, 19 predicted proteins | sample Hoacrofraction12_FD_59098 | JGI IMG/M metagenome (GOLD analysis project Ga0065711, IMG submission 59098) | Hoatzin crop microbial communities from Cojedes, Venezuela - Epithelial fraction 12 v2 (version 2) | ecosystem: Host-associated > Birds > Digestive system > Esophagus > Crop | place... | reverse complement strand
AAGGAAAGGAAAGGAAAGGAAAGGAAAGGAAAGGAAAGGAAAGGAAAGGAAAGGAAAGGAAAGGAAAGGAAAGGAAAGGAAAGGAAAAGATGTTTAACTTACTCAGGATAGATTAAGAAGCTGCGAACATCTGGCTAGATTTCCTTTCCTTTTCCCTAGAGTGCACAAGTCTGAATAATTCTCCTACCCAATTTTTTCCTGAAGGTAGTTTCACAGCTGCTTTTCTAGCACTATGAAGGATTTTTTTAATCTGTAAAACTGTATCTACTATTTTTGAGTACCAAAGAAAATACGAGTCACCTTATTGTTTCATGAATGCAAAATTTTCTGGTAGTCATAATATCTGGTAGCCTACAGTATCTATTATCCATACAAATGCAAGGATCAAAGCCCTGCTTCAAAGATTTCTGAAGTAAATGGAAAAGGTCTTCTTAATTTTCTGAGTGTACTGAAGCTAGTAAATACATAAATGAAACACTAAGAGAGCAAATAAGCACTTCCTAGCCACTCCTTATTTAGAGAAATAGTAGGAAGTACATATGCAATAAGGCATCATTCAGAACCTAAAGAATTTATACTAACCAAGATGTTGATTACATTTCTAGTAAGTACTGATTTAAAACCCACATATTTGCATTCTGAAGTACATTTTGATAATGCATTTTGTTTTGCTTTACCTCTATATTTGTAATAGGTATGGCAAATATCTATTTTTTCATTGCATCTCAATGTTAAAAAACCATACATGCTGCAAAAGCAGGAACAAGATAAACTGGTTTTGGACCCAAATATAGTTTATAAACATAGACATCTGGCTGCAGGAACTTATTCCTGCCTATCAAAAAACAGTGAATGAGTTATAAATGTGTGCATGGAATACATAGGAACATGGATCAAATAAAGCTCTAGACACTTAGGCCTAATTTGTGACATAAAATCAAAACAAATTTGTTAAATACAAAGTGTATTGGATTTGCCAGAGAAGAAAACTGAAGCATGATCAATCACTTTTTCATTCAGAATCTCGTTTTCTCTAAGTCTGAAGCAATCTTTTATTTGGATCAAGTTGGTCTGCTTTGTAATTTGCCAGTCGCAGGGGGAGGGGAAAGAATGTAGTAGCTTAAACTCTGAAAATGATGGTACAGCACAGTAGTAGAAGTTTACAGAGGTTTTTTAACTTCTTCATTTCTTCTATCACTGTCCAGGACTCCCGCATTGTAACACAAAGACTGTAGAAGTTTGCAAGTTTCTTTCCTGTGTTCAAGGCTGCATCCCTCACCACTGAGAAAGCTTGGACAAGTAGTAAGTACTAATATCAAGTTAACTCAAGTTCAGGTATAAATATGGGGTATATAATAAACAGAGTTATTTTACTTTCTGGAAGAACTGTGTCTCTAGAGAAAGAGAGTGGAGGCAGAAGAGAAAAACACTGGCACTAACACATAACTTTGCAAAGTGCAAAGAGGAAGAGTACAAAATTATTATGTCAATACTATGTTTGTAATGACCCATGGTCTTGTGAGCAGACTGTGGACAGCTTCCCAGGACATGCCTGCAAGCATATAAAGGTGGACACTGTTTGTGAACACGGTAATAACTCTAAGGCATACGGAATACCACATATTTTAGGAATGACCTTCATCTGTACCTGCAGGCTTGCTGACTGGGCAAAGAGTGAGTCTGCTCTCAAGGGCAGTCAAAGCCAGTACAGACAGATAAAATCTCTCACACTATTTCTACAGCTGAGTGAGTTTATAAAGCATGTCCTTGCTCAGAGCGATACCTATTACAATAGTTACGAATAATTCACGGTATCTAGAAGTATTAAGTGATTAGACAGACCGGTCTCTAATGAAAAGATTAACATGACATTTTAGAGTACTTATTATTGAAGTATTTTAACATAGTTTCCTAGTACATCTTGACAACACTAAAATAAATTGAAATTCTGCTTAAAACTTCTCCAAGAAAAGAAAGATTTGAAGATTTGGTTGAGAACTGAGACAATAAGGCCAGATATGAATATTGCATGACTTCTGAAATGTGAATAACGTACCGTTTTCTCTGTCAGTGAAACTTTGAAATAATATTTTCCACTTTCCATTCTCTTATGCAACTATCAGAGCTGTTGCAGCCCTTTACATATTCTGGCAAGCCTTGAGCAAATCTTGTGGTTTCAAGTGGAAACAGTATGAGTACAGGAATTACTGGTGCTAGATCACAGATTGGCAGAAAGAAGCTAAAAGACTCCAAGGTAAAAACTTGTAAGGAAAAAAGAAATAAAGAAAATAACACTGATTTTAAGTTTGGATAATGTAAAAAGATTGTTTAATTTAGACCTGACTACTTTGTGTAAACTATGCATGCCTTACTAACAATTATACCCTTGAAGAGGAGCTAACAGACTGATAAATGGGGAACATCCAGCCCAGAAGGCACAGAAAGCTGGACGACTCCTGAAGAAACATGAAGTTAACAAAAATCTAGGGTAACTAGGAAAAAGGTAAAGGCGGTAGGGGGAGATTGTGACCACTGACTCCATTCAGAACCAAAAAGACTGCACCTCCCCAGCGTGCGAGCGTGCGTAGCTAAGGAAGGAGTATACCTTTAACATAGGAATGTAACACGATGAACTGATCAGAATGTGATGAGTAATTTACTTGTTATTTTACTTGGTGTAAGAGTATGTAGTCCTTGTGACTCTGCTAAGGGGTGCTGCCAGCTTTGTGGAATTATCGCCTAGCACCCATATCTGCGCAAATATGCAATAAAGACAATAACTCTGTGTGTATATTGGTGTATCACACACTGGGTAAATAAATCCACTTTTGGGACAACAGATTTACTCTAGTATTTGTATTGAATCAGTTAGAACTTGTGCTGATAATCTTTACACTGAAAACTGCATAATTACAGAAAAATTTCTTTACAGGAAAAGACATTAGTGTATTTCTTGATGCGATGATGCGTGGCATAATCTGGCCTGTAATATTACAGACTAATCTGATGCTTCCAGCATCTCCTGGATATATCAGAGGGCCCTTCAACTGTTTCCTCAATTTCTTGAAACCTGTTTGAAGTGTCATTTCCTACCTTTACACCTACCTGGGAACTGTAACAGACCTTCATCAACACCAGGCTCAGTCATTGCCTCATTCAGAGTAAAGACAATACGGAACCACTAGGACCGTTAAAATCGTCTCTGTTGGTAATGACATCAGTTAATTTAAATGCCCATGACATGCGTACGTACATATGAGTCCACCCATGACTGAAAAAACTAACCAAGAGATTTTAAAAATTCTGATTGGGAACTACTCACGAGAAAGTGGTTGCAAATAATACCCTGACAGAGAAGAGACACACTGTGGAGACTTGTAATCTATAGCTATTTGGAGAAATGATTAAAAAGAGTTTTAATCAAAACCATAGCTTCACTAAGACTACAGTAATTTGCTTGAAGTTTTTTTGCAGAAATCTTTACAAAATTGAAAGTAGCTTTCAGAAAATCACTAATTGGATGCAGCATGCTGCTGTGCATCCTGATGTTTCTACGATACACAGATTCAAGGCAGCTAACAATGGCACATGTCCTGGGCTCCCTACCACAGAAAACTACAAGCTGCATGGCTGGTGGGTCTCAGGGCTTCCTCTTAGTGAGACCTCAGGAACCAGGCTCTTACTATCATTTTAGATTACCTGCTACAGAGTCATGACTGTCAGTCTGGAAGCACAAGGGCCTAGGGGAAGGTTGTTATGAAGTACTAGTCCAAGAGATTATACAGTGAAGTAAAGGTTATTACCATAATCATCAAAATGATTTAGAAGATATTCACTTCCTAGAATAAGGTGTAGTCTGAGGCAAAAGTTTCATTACTAAAACTGCCTCCATTCATTTTGTCTCTGTATTTCACATCAACTGTGTCCTGTCATTGTTCAAAGCTGTGAAGTAATGCATGCAATCATATTTGGATGTTCAGGGTTTTTCTCCACCTCAAAGTGAATGGAACTGGAAGTTCAGCTCTTAATTTTTCAGTTCTATAATTTCAATTTAGATAGAAGCATTAAAGATTATTACACCTTAGCATTGTTTTTAAAACTAACGCTAAAATGTAATGTCTCTCTTCAATTTGCATTAAAATACGCAGACCTTGCTCAGGCTTATACTCAGACTACAGAGAGGGAGGTGTCTTAGTTATGTTTCTTCCTAGATGATTGCTAATGCGAGAGTTTGTTGCTATTGAATTTATTGTCATGGTGAATATTTGTCATGGTCAATATTAATTATTTCTGTTTACTTAGGAGGAATATGTTACAATATGCATATAAGCTAAGATTAACAGATGTAATGTATGAAGCCACTAAAATCAATGAAGTTAAAACTAGGAACAGCTTTGTTCCTACTTATTGTAAGCCTAATTGGTTCAGAACATAAAAAGAATTGCACAAAATATTATGTAGTATGTTTGTTCGTATCCACTAACTGCTGCTATATGCTGATTTCCCCCACTGCTGGCACCTGGAACATGAACATTTGCAGTCCACAGCCCTATTCCTGCTGCAGGTGTTCAGATCGCCTTGCACACACGAACACAAACATAGACACACAAGCATACACACACTCTGGATCCCTCCGGCAACTGCGATTAGACACTTAATCCACTGAGCACCTAGATCCACAGATCCTTTTAGCTCCAGCTGCCTCACACACAGACAGCACATGATACTTGACTTGGACCAGCTGATCCCTTCAGTAGCCATTTTGCAGATGCTCCAGTCTCTCCATGATCTGGCACAGTCTTACAACCTCTTTAATGCCTGCCTCCCACACTGCTTACCCTATATGCAGATTAGTCCAGGATGATAATCACTATTAGTCGCACACATGTATGTCTATAGGTACCTGTGCAATATGCCTACACCCTGCAGAATAGGTTTGTTCTGTTCAATGTCCTCAGTTATAGTCTCCCATCTGCCCATGTTGGGACACTTTTAGAACCATGGCTTTCTGTGAGGCATGACCTCAGGATTGCCTGCAGAGTGAGTAAATATGTTAGTAGAATGGAAGAGATGTGAGTACATACATGTCGTCAGAAGTTGACTGAGGTGCACAAATTGACCTGGGAATTTGGAAGCTCTGCCAAGTCCTGTGCTCACATGTGTATAGCAGAAGTGCAACAGAATATAATTTGCCCATGGAAGAAGGTAAAAGAAATCAGGTAAGTAAGCAGAACCTTTCTGGAAAAACCAAACGAGGAAACAAAACCAAAAAACAACAATAATTCAAATGCAATGCACTGTGTTACATACATTAACTCAATAATTCAGTTCCATATACAATTTTAAATAATCACAAGAATATATTATAACGACATTCAGACAACTAATCAATCCATAACTTTTCTTTAATGAATGTCAATCATTAGAATTTAGCCCAATTTATTTTAACATTAGATGGTGCTCTAAAATAGGTCATTCAGCTTTCAAACATAAGTAGAAATCTCTCAATCTAATCAGGGCAATTGGATGTGTATTATTAAGGATTTACTCAGTTCTTTTAATCATTGTACAATTTATAAGTCCTTTTCTTTTATCTGTAACTTGAATTCATGAACACAGCACACTTGAGGGACTGAGCATTATTTTCATTAACTATAATTGCTTTGAAGTAAAATCTTCAGTCTATTGCAGTATAATTCCATGTAAATTCAAATCACTCTTCTGCTTTGCCTGCAACGAGCTTTATTTTTACAGCACTTGACTGCAACGGTGAATTACAGACAAAACATATTCTGAAGATGTAAAGCAGGTGTAAATGGCACAAGGTGCAGCCCGCTTCTGGTTTTTTTCACTTTGTTTTATGAAAAACTGCTGTTGGCATCTGCACAGGTTATAATACAGTTAATTATTTTCCTAGGTTAGAGCTCCACTTGGTGGTTAATTGAATAACATATAACACTGTCATTAACTTTTCACTGTAAATAATAATTACATATATACTCATGGTTATTTTAATAATATAAGTAAATATTTTTAAAAAAATACTATAAGATAATATTAGTATGTTTAAAGATGGGAATACAGTTTCTTAAAGCAGATGCTGACAGATGTTTAATTAGTTCTCTCTATTTTCTCAGATCATATAACAAAACATTCTTACTTGTGCTTGGCAGATCTAGATCAGATGACACAAGAACTATCAAATTTTTCCCACAGAAATAAATAGAAGTGAGTCTGACTTTTTACTGGGATTCTACAGGAGGAGAAAAGAAAAAAGAAAGATAAATATTTGGATTTAAATTTGTATGTATAGTTAATTTGTTAAACTCTGTGTATTCTGCATCAGGCTGCTAAATAGTATATCAGGATTTCTCATCTATTGAAATCTAGACTAGCTAATGTTGTCAGATCCTAAGGTTTGTAATCCAAAAACAATAAGGTAATATTTGCTTATCTGTGTTATGAACAAAATGGTGCTCACTGGAAAATCATCACTGGGAAAATTTTCCTTTTCTTTTAATTCACTGGTTTTGGTATCAATCACCTCCTTTCACTTCATCATAAACATTCATGACAGCAACTTTGAACTGACAAAAGAACCATGAGCAATCTAAACCCAGTGGAGACACTGGACCAGAAACATCATCCAAGTTCCCAATCTCTCTGCTGAATCCATTCTTAAACTATTGGAAGAAATGTAGAATTAGTAATAGATAGCTGGTGGTCCAGCTGCTACTTGCTGTCAGTTTTTTGACCAACTTCCAGTTTACAGAAATCATACCCTAACTCAGTGGCTTTGTAACAGAATCTCAACAGAAAACTCAAATTTATCTGCTAGGTTCTTCTTAATTTTTTTTTTTAACTAAATATTTATTCTATGAGCTGTTCAGTGCAGCTCTTAGAAAATTAGAATTTGGAAAAGACAGATGAAAATCTTTTTTCTGTGAATTTTCTCAAGCATTTTTATTCCAGATGGGATTAAAAAAACAAACAAAAAAAAATACCTGACCAAAAAGTGTAAAGATATTATATGAGCTTACAGAGGAATTCAAAATGGATAAGTCAGGGGAAAACCAGAGAAAACCAACCAACCAAACAAACAAACCAAATAAAAAAAAAAAAAACAAAAAACTTTTCAGTTGCCATCCCATAAGATAAATGTGACATTTTGGAATAATTTACTGAAAATCCTATAGCCTCTACGTATAGTATTTCTTAGTCTGTGGTAAGATCTGTGATAAGATGCACTGCTATTTAAAAGAAGAAAACATACCTGAGTTATTCAATACATGCATAAAGAATTATATTTTGTTTAAGGTGGGTTTTTTTTTAATATTTCTTTCCCTTATTGATGCATATGAATTTATTCTGTATATAACTATCTCTTAAACCTAACCTTTGAAAAAGAAATGCATCAACATAACTAAAAATCCTCACAATTTCTGTGTGCCTGTACAAAAGTGGTAGAGAAACTTTCACACATTAGGTGTTTATCTTGCTTCTGAAAAGCATCCAAAAACATACATCTCTTTTACATTTACTTAACACATTATAAATTCTGTATTATTTTATTAATCTTCACAATACAACACTTCAGTATGAAGATTAAAAAAACTTTAAAACTAGGCCAAACATTCTGAATAATGAACTCATCATGCTGTGATTTACAAAGTAAAAATGTTTTGCATTAAATATCAAGGTAATTTACAAAAATAGGTAGTTCATTATGCTTAACTCTAAATTTCTTTTTTTCCCTCCATATTTGATCAAGGGAGCAAAGAGTCTGAACCTGTTGCAGATGTTGCTAAAAATCAGATTTGTGAAAGTGCATATTTTACACAAATCTGAAGTATCACAGATCACATAAGATTCCTTACACCTAACTTTAGTTATCTAAGTCTGACCTAGTCTTTCTATAATTCTCTTATTGTCAATGGGGAAAAATAGACAGCTTTTGAAATAGTTTGGATAAAGCAGTCCCACACATCTACCTAAGAAAAGCAGGAGTGGTCCTGGGGAGGCACCTATTTATGTCTGATTGAATTGAGCAGTCTATGTGTATATGCAGGCTCTCAGTGTGCCTATGACTGTTCTCTGGCACTCAGGCTGAATAACAGAAAGAGCATTTTCACCTCCAGAAAGACTTTTGGGAACAATGTTTTGCCAATACACACTTCTGAATTGTGCTCAGATAGTCTTTGGAAAATGGTGCCTTAGAACGAAACCATGCCAGGGACTGTGAAATAATTTAACAGCAGAGATGACTAAATGTTTGTGTCCAGGAAAGTATTGTGACAATATTTAATTTACTAAAACAGATGTAGTTATTAGTTCCTACTTTCAACTCGGATACCTTTCATGCAGCTCCACCAACTACAATACAGCATTTCTAAGTGCCAAATATTGTTCAGTAAATGAGGCTTAACCATGTATGAACCAGCCTGATAAATTCAACTTGTATGATAAATCAAAAAGGTCAGTACAGATTTGAATAGACTGGGTTTTACTTGAGATTTTTTATGGAACTTTGTGGCTCATAATTACAATGGAGCTTAAATGTCTCAAAGTAGTCTCCATCTAAAATATCATTTTTGTAATTCTTGTCTGAGAATCTCATCATTCTGACAACTTTTGAAGCGAGATGTTAGCAGCTTTGTGAACTAGCTAACTTCTCTGAACACAGTTATTACACTGGAGAATTAAAAGATAAAACAATAAAAAGTTACGTCTTAGATGTCAATGGAGGAATAAGAGATCAGCAAGGTTTATGCCTATGTTAGAAAAATGGTTGAAAATACAGATTAGTATACAGCGGGATTATCTTCACATATGAAGCAACAGTATTTCAAAAGGAGATTGTAATTTGCTAATATTTCAGAATATTTTGAATGTGTTTTTTATATTCAGTTCACAATAAAGCAGAAGATAAAAGAGAAATAAATGGCATAAGAATTTCAAATGACTATTGATAGAGTACTTCAGGAAAAAGATCCCTTAAAGCTAAATCATATAATGAAAGGCAAATAATAGAGATTAGAATCTAGCTGAAAATAGGAAAGAGGAAAAATGGCTAATTTTCTGCAAAGCAAAATGCTAATCTACAATATCACTATTTTCACTGAAGAATACTGTGATTATTCTTACATTTATTAACAATTTTTTTTTCAAAAGAAGCCGATACCACCAAAGACATTTTTATAAGTAGCACTGCCAACTGTGTGGTTTAAATAGGAAATCAAACATATGGATGTTTAAAGAATAGCCATTATGCTTTATCATTAGTACTTTCATATTGGTTATTCAAAATTGCCTATTATTTCTGGTTAATACCAGTTGTTCCATGACAGGGTAAGCAAAAAAAAAAGAAAAAAATTGCATGGAGTTCAAAGACAATGTTAGTAATTAGAATGAAATAAATTTCACCAGTGTTTTGGTTTGGCCTGGATAAAAGCCAGGTGCCCACCACAACCACTCTATCACTCCACCTCCTCAACTGGACAGGGGAGAGGAAATATGATGAAAGGCTCGAGGGTCGAGACAAGGACAGGGAGAGATCACTCACCAATTACTGTCACGAACAAAACAGACAGAACTTGGGGAGAAAAGGGTTTCTTCATCAATCAAATCAGAGTAACATAGTGAGAAAATAAATCCATATCTTAGAACACATTCCCCCCACCCCTCCCTTCTTTCTGGTCTCAGCATCCATCCCATTTCTCTACCTCCTCCCCCCTAAGCGGTGCAGGGGGATGGGGAATAAGGGTTATGGTCTGTTCATCACTTGTAGTCTCTGCTGCTCCTTGTCCCTCAGGGGGAAGACTCCTCACACTCTTCACCTGCTCCAGCGTGAAGGTTCCTCTCATGGGAGACTGTTCTGTACAAACTTCTCCAATGTGAGTCCTTCCCACGGGCTGCAGCTCTTCACAAACTTCCCCAGCATGGGTCCTTCCCATGGGTGCAGTCCTTCAGGAACTCCAGCGTGGGTCCCCCACAGGGTCACAAGCCCTGCCAGCAAACCTGCTCTGGCGTGGGAGTCTCTCTCCACAGGGCCACAGGTCCTGCCAGGACCCTGCTCTAGCACAGGGCTCCCCTAGGGGTCACAGCCTCCTTCAGGCATCCACTTGGTCCGGCGTGGGGTCCCTTCCACAAGCTACAGGTGGATATCTGCTCCACCATGGACCTCCATGGGCTTCAGAGGAACAACCTGCCTCACCATGGTCTTCATCATGAGTTGCAAGGGAAGGGTCTCTGCTCCGACAATTCGGGCACCTCCTCCCCCCTCCTTCTTCACTGACCTTGGTGTCTGCAGAGTTGTTTCTGTCACATAGTCTCTCTCCTCTCTCTAACTGCTGTCTCACCCAGAGTTTTTTTTTTCTTCCCTTTCTTAAATATGTTATCACAGAGACGCTACCACCGCCGCTGAGTGGCTTGGCCTTGGCCAGCGGCAGGTCTGTTTTAGAGCCAGCTAGCCCTGGCTTTATCAAACATCAGGGAAGCTGCTAGCAGCTTCTCACAGAAAGCCACCCCTATAGCCCCCCCCTGCTATCAAAACCTTGTCACGCAAACCCATAACAACCAGAGATTTAAATGATATTGTATTTCACTTTATGTGAAAGTGAATGAGAGGAAAGATATGTACAAAATTATAAATTATATATAGAATATAGATACTTGTTTTATTTCATGGCACAGAAAAAATATAAAGCAATACTTACTGAAATTACAAAGGAAATTAATTCAGTACTGGTAAAAAGGAATAGTATTCACATACACAGTCACTGGAACACAGAAATCAGAAGCATATATTATTAACTATAGAGGTTAATGTGGAATAGCTGATATTTCATAGCTGTTTAATTACTGGTTTTCTGTTTCTAAGGCATGATGATGCAACCTGGTTTAAAATTTTTATTTCTGGACCAAACCAAGATAACCTTTTATTTTCCAGAGGCAAACAAAACACACGGACACATATTGTATTTCAGCTGTCCCATGAGAGATTTTGAACAAACTTTTAGTGGTTACAAAGAGACAATGCCTTTGATAGAACATCTTGAGCTTATTCTACTTCCCTATAGAACTTTTGACTTTTCTGTTATTTTCTTTAATTTTTTTTGTGGAGATTTTATCAGTGCATATCTCATGTTGCTTGACACATGTGTTCTAATCAATTTACAAAGAATGTACTATCTATCAAATTGCAAAATTATGTATTTTTCCTCTGAATAGGGCCAAATGGAACATTACAAATCAAATCCACCCACAAGATCCTGCTCTTTGCTTCACAATCTTTCCCGCTGTGCCATTGCCTTGGACCAAATCTGAAGCAGAATGGATATAATTGGCAATCTGGAAAGCCCAGTAGCTATCATTTAGTTCAGTCTGTGAGTGTGTGCGTGTACACGCCTCTGAAAGAACCATCACACATACAGAGTTCTGAAGTACCAGATAAGTAAGCTTTACTAAAATTTAACAATAAACCTTTTTTCTTTTTTTCCTTTGATTGTTTGTAGAGCAAGCTTAATGGAATTACTTACGATTAAGTTGAAGAAGTAATAATCAACTCCCCCTTTGTCCTCTATGACCTCTTTATTTCCAGTCTGGGTTTCTGTCAACATGGTCTTTTGGGTTTTGCTTTTTGGTTTCATTTTTTTTCGTTTCATGTGGTTTTGGTTTTGTTTCTCTTGTAGTTACAGCAATCTGAACTTAGTTGTCTTCACTGTCTGGGATGTTCCTCCTTACAGTCCTTATCGCCAGGCAATTTGCTGTCTCCTTTCTGTCCCGCAGTGACCCCACAGCCTCTTCCTGAGGTGCAGACTCTATCCCCTCACAATAACTTCACTAGTTTTCCCCTTTTTATACCCTGAAGTCTTATCATCTTTTCCTCTGGAGCTTCCTCACTTGCTTTCCAAGGCAAGGCATAATTCTTCTCCAGATCTTACCATCATTGAATTATAGAACAGCCCAGGTTGGAAGGGACCTTGAGGATTATCTGGTCCAACCTTCTGTGCGACAAGGAGTCTAGATGAGATTTTCTAGCAGTCTTTCCAGTTGAGTCTTGAAAGCCTCCAGTGACAGAGATTCCACCACGTCACTGGGGAGGTTGTTCCAGTGACTGATTGTTCTCATTGTGAAAATTTTCGTTCTTTTATTGAGATGAAACATCTCCTATGCAACTTGCACCCATTGTGCCTTATCCTCTTCATATGGCTACTTGGGAAGAGACAACCTCCATCCTCTCTGTAGCCACCCTTTAAGTACTGGAAAACTGTGATGAGGTCCTCCCGAGCATTCTCTTCTTCAGGATTAAAAGACCTAACTCCTGCAGACTTTCCTCATAGGGAAGGTTCTCCAGCCCTTTGATCATCTTTTTGGCCTTACTTTGGACTATTTCCAGACCGTCTGTATCTTGGTCGAATTGTGGGGACCAGAACTGGACACAATAATCCAGGTGTGGTCTGAGAAGCACTGAGCGGGATCATCATGTCTCTATCTCTGCTAGTAATGGCCCTGTGGATGTAGCCCATGATCTAATTTGCCTTTGTTGCTGCAGCAGTGCACTGCTTGCTCATGTTCAGCTTGTCCCCAGGACCCCTAGGTCCCTTTCAGCAAGGCTGCTCCCCAGCTGCACAGATCCTAGTCTGTACTGGGCTCTCTCATTGTCGTCCCAAGGGCAAGAGTTTGCACTTGTCTTTGTTAAACTTCATACAGTTCTTAGCCCATTTTTCCACCCTATTCAGTTCTCTGTGTAAGATGGCTCTCCCTTCTGACATGTCCACCTCACTATCCAGTTCATTTTCATCAGCAAAGTGATGTGGTGAGAGTGCTTTCAATCCCATCTTCCAAATAATTTATGAAGATGTAGAACAATGTCAGGCCCGGTATCAATCCCTGAGGGACCGCATCTGTGACAGGCTGTCACCCTGAGTAAAAAATATTTATCACCCCCCTCTGATTGCAGCCTGCTAGTCAATATCCTACCCATCTCGCAGACTACCCATTCACTCTTGGCAGTTTGTCTAGGAGGAGGCTATGGGAACCAGTGTCCAATGATTTCCTGAAGTCCGGGTAAACAATATCCACTGCTTACCCCATGTCCACAGAAAATGCTACTTTGTTGCAGAAGGAGATTAGGTTGGTCAGGCTGTCAGATCTTGCCATGTGACTCATTTCTTCTTAGCAGGGAGTCACTGGGCGTATGCCCAGATGCAGTTGTTGAAACTCTTGAACTTCCTGTTGATAGGGTGCATAATGGCAATCTCCTAGACACCACTGAGGTATGAAAGTCCACTCCACAAGCTGCTTTAATTGAATAGACCGGAAAAATGGGAAAGGGAAAGTAGAGCAGAGATAAGCTCCGCTGAATAGGAGCCAGACCACACTGTGAGTGAGCCCCAAAATGGAAGCAAGACCACCTGTTTTCCCATATAGACCAGAATGCATTTCCCTTCACAATATGCCTGTGCAAATTCAGGTCCTTAGTAGCATGAGTAAGGACCAAGTTTACAAGCAAGAATTAGGCTACCATCATATATTTCTGAAGAAATAGTTGTGGAAGTGTATCAAACCTGATCGCAAACTAACAGCATTTAAAAGTTCAGCTGATTAATTCTGAGGGAAAGAAAAAGAAGAAGGATTGTATGCTTGAAAATATTTTTATTTTTGATTTAGTTTTTGTTTTTTCGCTGGCTATTCCTAACAAAGATTTTTATCGGTACATATAATTGTACTTTGGTTATTTTGAACAGAGGCTTTGAGGGCTGAAAACAGAGGCAGCTGTGTCAGAAATATTTAAATGAAGTGAGAAGAAGTAATAAGGTAAATGCAGGTTACCATTTTCAAATATTTCTGAGAAACAATTAAGGATGGGATTCTAAGTATGAATTTTCATTCTTAAAAAAAAAAAGAAAATAAAAAAAAAAAAAAGAAACATAGTAATTCTCCCAAAAAATTAATCCTGCTGCAGTTCAGAAAAACATTGCGGCAGGCAAACATCATTTCAACACCATTTACCCAAGTAATACTTTTATCTGAGTTTATTACACCTGTCTTTCTCAACAGGTACAGTTGTATTTTTAGGCAACTGCTAAATCCTTCAAAGGGGCTGTCACTCAATCATTCCTCTGACACCTCTGGTGAGAGGAATGTGCTTTCTGCTGACAGGCTTTGCCTACGGTGTAACACAAGCACAAGTTGACCGATGCTTGCCTGCTTCGTTTCCTCTGGGTGGCAGTGCTACATAACACTTTCCCAAAAGGTACACAGAATAGAGCAGTGCAGTGACATTGCTGTACTGGAGAGAGAGAAGGACACCGGTAACGGTACATATTAAAAAAAAAAATATATCCTGTCAGAATGAGGATGGAAAATAGCTCTGGGTGCCTACAAAGGTCATCATGTACCACTAGTGGGAATAAACTAGTAGGAATGTGGCTTAAATACACTGCAAAGAGTGTAGGATCCAATTCAGCTGCAACAGTAATGATACAAGAACAACTGGTTTAAGTGCTGTACCAGTTTTGTACCCATGTTTCAGCTGTTGCAGAGCAGTGGTTACATAGCCTCGAGGCCTTTTCTGCTTCTTACACTGCCCCACCAGTGAGTAGGCTGGGGATGCACAAGAAGTTAGGAGGGGACACAGCCAGGACAGCTCACCCCAACTAACCAGAGGGGTATCTCATAACACATGATATAGCACTCAGCAGTAAAAGCTGGGGGCAGAAGGAGGAAGAAAGGACATTTGGAGTGATGGTGTTTGTTCTCCCAAGTAACTGTTACATGAGATGAAGTCCTGTTTTCCTAGAAATGCCTGAATATCTGCCTGCCAGTGGGAAGTAATGAATTAATTCCTTGTTTTGCTTTGCTTGCCTGCGTGTCTTTTGCTTTAGCTATTAAACTGTATCTCAGCCCATAAATCTTCTAATTTTTCACCCTTCCAACTCTTCCCCTTCCCATTGTGGGGGAGTGAGCAATAGGCTTTGTGGTGCTTAGCTACCTACTGGAGTTAAACCAGAAAAAGTGTTTAAAGGGATCTCTCTGTTTCTTTTGAGGCACCTGCCTAAGGAGAAATCTGGCTGGATTGGAGCGGTGTTGAGGTGCTGGCCCACATGTCAGACTGCGAAGTCTGTGAAGTCTCAAAGCTGTGTTGTGAGTTTTGAACAATCTGACACTCAGTCTACAACTACGCTGTATTTTATTTTTTACTGCAATGTGTATATACAGTAAGTGATGTATGGCCTTGGTACAAAGACTGTTAATAAAATCAACTTGTGTGTAGTAATTGCATATATTTATTCTTAGGTTATGTTTATCTCAAGTATTTCATCAACAAACATCTGCATCACTATCACAATGTCATCCATTTTTCAGACAACCTCTATTTTTCTTTTTTTTATCCCCTTGAAATATTTGAAAATATTGCAAATAGCACTCATCTATTAATCTAGATGTCATAATCAATGGACTAAATTATCAAAGACTACATTTTCTTATCTAAAAGGCAACATCAGTAGCTAGATTTTCTTTTTTAACTTTTACATATCAGGTATCAAGGAATTACACTACTGTATGAAATATGAAGTGAGACCTGTTGAAGGTGGCTTGTCAATCAACTGGGATAAGTGGATGGGCCTGGGTACTTCACTCCCTCTTTTGCCTGGGCTGCTGGAGACAGCAGGAATCTCTGCCCAGCACTCTCACAAGCAGCCACTGAGTCTGGGTTTACACTGGTCTTTCCAGAGCAGAGATTCCACCCCATCCCTCTGTGCTGCTTAATAGCAAAGGATTATGGAAATGAATTCTGGCTATAAGGCCAAAAGGCATCATCTGATTAATACATTACAGACAGATTGATCTTGGAGCAAGCTAGCTGGAGTGGGCCCAAAAAGATACAGTTACCCAGCTAGCTGATAGTGTTGAGGATCACGGATCCAATTGCTCAAATTTGCTTTTTTTGCCCTTTTTATTTATCAGTACACATGTACTCAGTATCTCTCCTACTGCTGAGAGAGAAATTAAGGCTGGAATTAACACTGTTTTCACGATTCACTCTATGACCTTGTCTGTAAAACTCATCCTCTGTGGCTAGACTTCAGAAAAAGGCTTTAGGTATTGCGACATACAGAACTGCAGTATTTAAAGTTAGTGACTGAGCTTCAAGAGTAGTATTCATAATGCAGAGTTTCTAATGTCTGAGACAACGATACTTTGTAGAAGAAGAGCACATATGAATGGCATTCAGAAAATCCAGCACATTCAATGATGCCGCACTATATAGCCAACAGAAAATGTCACAGAGCAAGTGTAACTGCCACTCTTTCAGAGCTGTGGATTTTCCCTTGTCAGAGGGAGAAATAGTTCTGAAATCAGCAAAGCCTTTAGAGTGTAGAAGGCTTTCAGTGTTGTCTTAAAAAATGTTGATCATTGGCTGCTTCTAACGACTTCACTGGAACCTGCTGTTTCTGAATCACTGACTGAAGACGGGATGCATCAGTGTGTATGTGTCCATGTCTGTCTGTGTGTGAGGCAAGAGAGGGTTAAGTCACTAACTGTAATATTGCTTTGATGAGTATTTTCAGACTGTTTCTAGAAAAAGAACAACTTCAGTGAGCAGTTAGGAATTAAAACTAGCAAGTGGAGAAAAAAAAAAAGTGAATTGTACTTAGAAGGAAGAAATTTATTTTAAAACTTCCTGACAAGAAACAAGTCAAACAATAGCCCTTAAAGCACATTTCATAGATGAAGTCTACAGAAGTTCAGTCATTCATCTTATTCAGCAATGTAAACTGATTGTTCTGAAACATCTAACATACAGTTTTATAATAGTTTATTTACATGTTTAGACAAATATTTTTGTGAGGAAACTATTATAATTACTCCACAAATGCTACATAATAAAGAGGAGAAAATATAGCAGACGTCAACTATAAGGCAGAAAGGGACTAAGATTGTCCTGGGTTTATCCAGGATAGGGTAAACTTTCACCAGAAGTCAGGAGGGGACACAGCTTGAATGGCTGACCCGAACTAGCCAAACAAACTGGATATTCAACATCATGTGATATCATGTTCAGTGCTGAGTGGGGGAGCTGACCGGGGGGAGATTAATTGCTCCTCAGGAGCGCACTGGGCATCTCCTCCCCTCTGCACCAGGGCAGGCAGAAGGGTGAAAGAGTGGCTGCATGGTCCTTTGTTGCCAACGTTGGCTAAACCACAATAGTTCTTTTTGGCATGCAACGTGGGGCACGAATGCTCAGGATAAAGGCAGAGCTGACCGCAACTTGCTAAAAAAAACTTTGATACAATTTGTTATAGGCATTTATTATATTAGTTAAACACTCACTGATCAAAATGTTGCTTTCTTTGGTCACATGGTCGTGTTATATAAACTCTTACTGTATGTGTTCACTGTGGTGCTGTTCATTCCCTCTGGGAAAAAGATCAGGATTGTCACTTTGTTGTACTGTGTAACATTGACTTATAATATGGTAACAACACTGGGCATGAGCTTAGGCTTGTATCTGTATGCAGCATTGTGGTAATTTCTGTAGCTTGGATAATATCTCTCAGAATTTATTAATAATGAAACCCACTCCATTGGGAAAACAGGAGGGGATACTTTCCCCTGCTCTTTCACCCCTCCTTTCTCCTTCAGGCTAGTTGTAAGAGCTTTTTGGAATTTTAATTATCCGTAGGATGCTCAGGCCAGCATGTTCCTATTGCTATGTCTCCTGAATGGGTTGCAGGTCTTGTTTAGGATTAAATAGCTATTTAAAAATATTGCCCGGCGATCTGCCCCGAGGCTGGATAGTTATGAGTGGTGGGGTGTGTAGGAGAGCATGGGCAAGTATCTAGGACGGTGAGCACATTCTGTGTTTTTGAACCTCACTTCTAAGCACTTCTGCGGAAACCTGACAAAGCGATGGCCACTGCAGCTGCCCCAACCCCCACAACAGGCTCTGCAGCTGCCCCAACACTGGCAACAGGCACTACTGCTAAATCAGAAAACCAACCCATGCAGGTACCAGTTGCCCCTATACAGAAAAACAAATATACAAAGAGAGTTCACCCAGTAAGGAATGATGAACCACAGCCATCATGACAGAAGGAGGAAGAGGCAAAGCCAGAGACAGTCACCGCATCCCTGTCCGTGAGCGAGCTGCGAGATTTACAGAAAAATCTCAGTTGCCACCCAGGCGAGCACATTGTCACCTGGCTGCTGTGGTGCTGGGATAAAGGGGCCAGTACCTTGGAAATAGAGGGCAGGGAACCAAGCAGCTGGGATCCCTGCCCAGGGAAGGGGGCATTGACAATTGGAAAAAAGGCACAAGCCTTCAGCATCTGGAGGCAACTTCTGTCAGGTGTGAAGGAAAGGTGTCCCTTTAATGAGGATGTTATATGTTATCCAGGCAAGTGGACCAATACGGAGAGAGGTATCCAGTACCTGAGGGAATTAGCTGTGCGGGAGTTGGTTTACTATGACCCGAACAATGAGCAGTTACCCACAGACCCAGATGAAGTCCAGTGCACACGACCCATGTGGAGGAAGTTTGTACAGAGTGCACCATCATCATATGCCAACTCACTGGAAGTAATATACTGGAAAGGTGAAGACCCACGAACAGTGGATGAAGTCTCCAGACAGCCCTGGCAATATTAAGAAAGTCTCTCTTCCTCCCTCATCTCAGCTATGGAAAAACTGGTCCAGCAACTCAAAGAGGATAGATGGTACTCCCCACCTGTATGGACTGATATCTCAGCTGCTAGTGTTAAACTAAGGATTCAAAAGGGGAATCAAAATGTGAGATAATAATTGAAACTAAACAGACTATTGCTGCTGTAGGTATTTTTGTAGAGCCCTAACCTTATTATAGTTAAAAGTTTTGTAATTTTGTAAGTTTAGAATTAACTATACTAGGTTTAGAAGAACCTAGAACTAGGATCTTGAAAAACGTGTTGTTGTTTTGTAAGCAAGATGTGTTTGTCCAAAGTAGAACCAGAAAGTGATGAATTGTACGAGTATCTAACAAGCTATGGAAAGCTGCTGAGATTGCCAAGAAGCAGAGAAAACTAGGGAAAAGGTAATTCTGGCAGGGGTTGATCACGACCATCAACCCACAGAGCACCAACCACAATTACACCCCAGATTCAAAAGATGGAGAAATGGAGCACATGTAAACAGAATAATGATGCATGTGCATATGTATTAGGAAGAAGAATATGGTAATGTTAAGCTTGTAAATGAGTGTCTATTTGTGAACAACGTGTGCTATCATGGGAGAGACACCCATATCTGCACAAATATGCAATAAAATACCTCTGCTCTGTGTGCATATTGGAGTATTGCACACTGGGTAAAAGAACCTTGGTATTTCAGAAAACATTAGGAGTAATAAATTTTCTGCCCAAGAGGAAGGATTTAGAGAGTACACATGACGGGGCACCCTGTGGTTGTACCTGGGTGACCACGGAGAGGACATGAGGAAGTGGGATGGAAAACCCACCTCAACCCTAGAGGCATGAGTGCGTGAGTTGCAAGGGAAAATAATCAAGAAAGGGGATTCTGTTAGGAAAAATGCCACTCTACTTTCCAGCGGGCAGCTCTCCAGACAAGGTAGAGAGTTTGATCTTGATTCCGATCCTCTGGAAGGGACCTCCAAGTCATTCTTACAGCAGGTGAGCAGCAAATTCTCAGACCAGGATTAGAGGGGCCCTGCCTCCAGCCAGGTGGAAGAAAGGGACAACCGCGTTTATTGGACGGTGTGGATTTGGTGGCCTGGCACGTCAGATCCACAAGAGTATAAAGCTCTAGTGGACATTGGTGCACAGTGTACTTTAATGTCATCACAGTTCAAAGGGTCAGAGTCCATTTGCATTTCAGGAGTGACAGGGGGGTCCCAAGAGCTGATTGTATTGGAGGCTGAAGTGAGCCTCACTGGGCAGGAGTGGCAGAAGCACCCCATTGTGACTGGCCCCGAGGCTCCGTGCATCCTTGGTATAGACTATCTCAGGAGAGGGTATTTTGAGGACCCAAGGGGGTATCGGTGGACTTTTGACATAGCTGCTTTGGAGATGGAAGAAATCAAACAGCTGTCCATTTTACCTGGTCTCTCAGAGGATCCTTCAGTTGTGGGGTTGCTGAGGGTGGAAGAAAAGGTGCCAACTGCAACCACAACGGTGCACGGCGACAATATCGTACCAACCGAGACTCCCTTATCCCCATTCATCATCTGATCTGTCAGCTGGAGAGTCAAGAAGTGATCAGCAAAACTCGCTCACCCTTTAATAGTCCCATATGGCCAGTGAGAAAATCTACTGGAGAATGGAAACTGACAATAGACTACCGTGGCTTGAATTAAGTCACACCACCGCTGAGTGCTGCCGTGCCATATATGCTAGAACTTCAGTATCAGCTGGAGTCAAAGGCAGCCGAGTGGTACGCTACAATTGACATCGCTAATGCATTCTTTTCCATCCCTTTGGCAGCAGAGTGCAGGCCACAGTTTGCTTTCACCTGGAGGGTTGTCCAGTACACCTGGAATCGACTGCTGCAGGGGTGGAAACACGGTCCCACCATTTGCCATGGACTAATCCAGACTGCAATGGAAAAGGGTGAAGCTCCAGAACATCTACAGTACATCGATGACATCATTGTATGGGGTGACACAGCGGAGGAAGTTTTTGAGAAAGCAGAGAAAATTGTTCAGATCCTTCTGAAAGCCAGTTTTGCCATTAAATGAAGTAAAATCAAGGGACCTGCATAGGACATCCAGTTTTTAGGAATAAAGTGGCAAGGTGGGTGTTGTCAGATCCCAGTGGATCCATTGGGAACTGGTTGGGCAACCCCCACTATCAATACTGGGGGATGAAGAGATTGAGAGCAGCCCTAATGAGAAGGACTTGAGGGTAATGGTGGATGAAAAGCTGTGCTTGAGCCAGCAATGTGCATTCACAGTCCAGAAGGCCAACCGTATCCTGGGCTGCGTGAAGAGAAGCGTTACCAGTAGGTCGAGGGAGGTGATTGTGTCACTCTGCTCTGCTGACCCCACCTGGAGTACTGCATCCAACCCTGGAGCCCCCAGCACAAGAAGGACATGGAGCTGTTGGAACAGGTCCAGAGGAGGGCCACAAAGATGATCCAAGGGCTTGAGCACCTCTCCTATGAGGAAAGGCTGAAAGAGTTGGGGCTGTGCGGCCTGGAGAGGAGAAGGCTGGGGGAAGACATTATAGGAGCCTTTCAGTACCTGAAGGGGGACTACAGGAAAGATGGTGGAAATGCTCTCAGTAGGGCTTGTTGCGATAGGACAAGGAGTAATGGTTTTAAACTAATGGAATGTGGATTTAGTCTACATACAAGGAAGAAATTTTTTACTGTGAGGTTGGTGAAACACTGGAACAGATTGCCCAGAGATGTAGTGGAGGCCCCTAGAAACAGTCAAGGCCAGGCTGGACGGGACTGTGAGCACCCTTGTCTAGCTGCAGATATCCCTGCTCACTGCAGGGGGGGGTGGGCTAGATGACCTCTAAAGGTCCCTTCCAACCCAAAGCATTCTATGATTCTATGATTCTATGGATGTGATCAACAAAATAGCAGCTGTGTCACCACCAACTAGCAAAAAGGAAACACAAGCCTTTTACACTCCAGATGAAAAGGAACTATTAGCAGCATATGAAGGAGTTCGAGCTGCTTTGGAAGTGGTTGGTACTGTTCTTCTTGGCACCCTGACTGCTAGTGCTCGGCTGGATGTTCAAAGAGAGAGTCCCCTCCATATCATGCAACTCTTTGAAGAGGTGAAAGCCATCCAGCCAGCTTTAGACATTCCTGACTAAGAAAATTGGCCAGTACTTTATCTTTACACAGACTCATGGATGGTGGCCAATGCCCTGTGGGTGTGGGTACAGTAATGGAAGAAAAGCAACTGGCAACTCAGAGGCAAACCCATCTGCACTGTCCCTTTGTGGCACAATATTGCTGCCCGGCTAGAGAAGCTGACTGTAAAAGTGCATCACGTGGATGCCCATGTCTGTAAGAGTTGGGCCACTGAGGAATGTCAGAACAACCAGCAGGTGGATCAAGCTGCACAGATTGAAGTGGCTCAGGTGGATTTGGACTGGCAGTATAAGGGTGAATTTTTAATAGCTTTGTGGGCCCATGACACCTCAGGCCATCAAGGAAGAGACGCAACTTGTATATGAGCTCATTACCAAGGGGTGACTTGAGTATGGACACCATCGCACAGGTTATCCATGAATGTGAAACATGTGCTGCAATCCAGCAAGCCAAGCAGGTAAAGCCCCAGTGGTATGGAGGACGATGGCTGAAATATAAATATGGGGAGGCTTGGCAGATTGACTATATCACACTGCCACAAACCCACCAAGGCAAGCACCATGTGCTTACAATTCTGTACAAGTACAAATGGCTGGAAACCCATCCTGTGCCCCATGCCACCACCTGGAACAGTGTCCTGAGCCTTGGCAAGCAAGTCCTATGGTGACATGACACCCCAGAAAGAACTGAGTTATACAACAGGAAGTATTTCCAAAAGAACCTCACAGGGACCTTGGCCAAAGAGCATATTCAAAGAGCAACAAAGCTGGTGAGGGGTCTAGAGAACAAGTCTTATGAGAAATGCCTGAGGGAACTGGGATTGTTCAGTCTGGAGAAGAGAAGGCTCAGGGGAGACCTTGTTGCTCTCCACCACTACCTGAAAGAAGGTTGTAGTGAGCCAGGTGTTGGTCTCTTCTCCCAAGTAACTAGTGATGAGGCGACAGGCAATGGCCTCAAGTTTTGTCACGGGAGGTTTAGATGGGATATTTGGAAAAATTTCTTTATTGGAAGTGTGGTCAAGCATTGGAACAGGCTGCCCAGGGAAGTGGTGGAGTCCCCATCTCTGGAGGTGTTCAAAAACGTGTAGATAAGGCACATCAGGACATAGTTTAGCAGGCATGGTGCTTTTGGGTTGGCAGTCGTACTTGGTGATCTTAGAGGTCTTTTCCAACCTTAATGATTC
>Ga0065711_1034952_pt1 | contig 23012 bp, 17 predicted proteins | sample Hoacrofraction12_FD_59098 | JGI IMG/M metagenome (GOLD analysis project Ga0065711, IMG submission 59098) | Hoatzin crop microbial communities from Cojedes, Venezuela - Epithelial fraction 12 v2 (version 2) | ecosystem: Host-associated > Birds > Digestive system > Esophagus > Crop | place... | reverse complement strand
CCAGTCCCCTCACCGTCCTCGTAGCCCTCCGCTGGACTCTCTCCAGTAGCTCCTCATCTTTCTTGAACTGGGGAGCCCAGAAATGGACACAGTACTCCAGATGGGGCCTCACTAGGGCAGAGCAGAGGGGGAGGAGAACCTCCCTCAACCTGCTGGCCACACTCCTCTTAATGCACCCCAGGATCCCATTGGCCTTCTTGGCAATCAGGGCACACTGCTGGCTCATGGTCAACTTGTCACCCACCAGGACCCCCTAGTCCCTCTCCACAGAGCTGCTCTCCAGCAGGTCCCACCCAAGCCTGTACTGGTGCATGGGGTTGTTCCTCCCCAGGTGCAGGACCCTGCACTTGCCCTTGTTGAATTTCATCAGGTTCCTCTCTGCCCAACTCTCCAGCCCTCTGTACCTGTTCTGCTGGTGACATTATGTACTTGCTCTATGCTTGCCTGGTAATGTTAGGATGTCTGCAGCAATGAGCTTTTGAATTGTCTCAGTACCTGTCAGTGGAGGTCAATCCAGAATTTCAGTGGTTGGCATGAAAGCGTATGATAACGAAGGGCAATGAGCGGCTGTGATACTTCACCTGCACTCCTGTGAAAGAATCCACCAGAGCAGTATCTGTGGGATGCCTTGTATAGGGTGGCTAGAAAGTAATTAAATAAGGAATATTTCCATTTGAAAATTTAGAGAAATACAAGTAAGGGAGCCAGATGATGTTTGTGCTAACACTTGCTGAAAAACAGTGAATCCAATTGCAGTTTTCTTAACACCATCTGCCATTGCTTTTTCAGTAATGAAAGGGTCCTGGGCTACTAGAGTTGTTCTAGCATGTGTAATCTAACTGAGAGGAAAAAAATATTCTGGTTTACTCAGTCATTGTAAGGACCTCTGGTGCACCTATATTTGCTAGTGTCTCTACTCCTGTACCATCACATAGTGCTGGTTTTGGACAGCTTATTCTATTTGCTTTTCTCCTTTGCAGAATCTCAGTTCATAAAACAAACTGAAGAATGTTAACAAAGGGTGCCTTTCTGACAGCTGTGTGATATGCTACTATCTTGCATGTGAGGAATATGCATGGAGTCCTCCAAAGTTTGTGTAGACACAATCCATGTCCCTTGTGAAGACGCAGGGGAATTATGTTGCAAGCCTCACTTCCCAGGAAAAGTAGGATCTAAGTCCGGGCTTAACTTCTGCTTTTCCGGCTTTATGTTCCTCTCGTGGCATTCATCCTCGTAATAGCTAAAGGAGATTTTAACTGGAAGTTTCGGTCTGTTATTATTAAGCAATTCTGGGGTAGAGCTAAAAGAGCTGTAGCCTGAGAAGAAAGGGAGGAAAATAGTATCCAGCAAGTACGGCAAAACACATTTTTGTTATAACACGATGTATTTATTTTGTAATTGGACCAGAATACCAGTAGATATATTCTTGGATGTCCTCTGTTCAAACCCAGACAAACATAGCACTAATCGGAAAACACTGATAGGTGTTCTGTGTGCTATGTAAAAAGGCTTTCAAGTCAGGCCTCTGTTTACTTTGCATGAATCTAGGAATCACAAAATATTTCCCTGCAATTTTACAGTAAGTTGTGTTTGAATAGTCCGGGATTATTTGTTTAGGGAGCTGGAGAGAAGTGCACGTGGCTTTGGCACATGCACATGAGATGTATCTTACAATGCTTCTGGCCACGGGAATTTCTGTGGGTAAATAAGATTTCTGTCTCAAGGGCTGTCCATATGGCCCCTTTCATCAGCCCTAATTCCACTTAGATTAACTGCACAGCACGACTATGGGTCAAAGCCTGGATTGTTGGGAGAATCAGTTCCTACTTGCAGACTGCTTCCCACAGAAGTACTTGTTGGCAGCTGAGATCATAGTGCTCACACTCCTCATAACAACCCACTTTGAAAATGTATTTAGAGAGGGGTCTTGGCAGTCTGCTTGCTGCTTTTTCATACAATCTGCAGGCCGTGGTTTGTAATCCTGCTCAGCACATCAAGGCATTTGTTGCTGGGCCATTATCTTGTCTGACTTAATGTAGCACGAGGCAAAACATCTAAGTTTGAATCAGCAATACTAACCACTTTGGGTAGCATTTTTCCCCCCACTCATCGGCAAGAAGAGAAGAACTACTATTTGAAGCACTGCATTATTTATTACACAAAAAAATTCTGGGTTGTTTCTGTGAACACTATGCTCTGACTGCAAGTGGTAAAAGGAGACAGAGAGACCCAAAGGGAAGGAACAGATCTCATGGTGTCCCTCTCACCTGTGTCTGTAGTTCCAGTGAAAATTGCTTCTTGCTTTTCTTTCTCTTTTGCCTACTGTACTGGTGGCAAAGGCCCTGCATTGCAGTCATTCATTCCTGAATCTGTGGCTAGTTTTGTTGTCTCCTGTTGTGTCAGGATGCCTTACGAGGGAAATATAAATCTTAGCCATAAATGGCCTGCTTCATAAAGTGGATCAAAGCTATCAGGTGAGCAAACTTTTTGTTTATTTGGGTTTTTTGTTTGTTTGCTTTTTGTTGAAATCTGAAGTGATCTTCAGAGCCCAGTTTCCTCTGTTACATTCCTAAGTATTTCACAAATTCACATGTACCATTCACAAAGAGAAATGCCTTTGACCCAGACCTGGAGGTGCTTTAAGCACAGGCTACCCTAAGCAGTTAGAAGTATAGCTTAGTATAGAATCTGCCCACACTGCAGTGAGTACAGAGGTAAGATTATTTTGGTGCCACTAACCCTTGCATGTTTGTCACCAGTCTCTCTTCTTCCCCTCTGGATAGACAAATTTTTGACAGTTGACTGGGAAATGAGCGTAAGTCATTACAACACAGAAAACTGTGTCCCTTTAGATGCTGACAGTGGACTGTGAGGACTCATTAACATAGGCATAGTTTGGATGTGAAGACACTTACAGCTTGGTTAGCGTAGGAGGTGTACATGCCTATTTCTGGGGCTAGTACTGCCATACAGAATTCGGAGAGACAGTAAAACTTTATTCACTGGAGCTAAGGGCCTCTTGGACAAAGAATGCAAGGCAGGTGCTTGCTTCTTGCCTCTGCTGCTGACTTGAGTTTGGACAACTCTTGCAATCACATTCTGCTTGCATGTACAGTGCCCCCCTCCTCCATCTTCGTAGATTAAAAACATTGAGTGTTTATCGAGCAGCTTAAAATGAAAGCGGACAGAGCAAAGGTGGATGCAGTTTTGGGTAGATGGTGAACCCCTCACCTTTTTCCCAACCTTGTGGACTCATGACAGTGTGAAGCTTCCTCCTGTCCTCTGGCCCCTTCCATTCGGTGACACAAGGCAGGGTGTCCACTGTGAAAGAGCACAGGCTCCAATATCCTTCAGCCTTCTACCTTCTAAGCAGTGCAGACACAGAAGTCATCACACCCAGGGAAGTTTTCCTTACTTATTTTAGTACATGCAGAAATGATGACACCTGCTTTTGCTGCACGCAGTCACACTTGAAAAGGGATTCCTGGCAGTTGTGAGAAATTGGGTATAGAGAGTTGTTCTTAAAATCTACATGGTCTGCATGGCTTAGAAGATGAGCGGTCTTATAAAATAATGTACTTGCTGTGCATGATTGTAAGACACTTTATCATCATTAAAGAGCAAATATTTTGGGGCTAATTTTGTTTTGCTTTCTTTATGAGAGTGCACTTTTTTTTTGAAGCCTTCTACTGCTGCTTTGAGACCACCTCACTAGGAACTTTCTTCAGTATTTTCCCATCTCTTTCTCCTTATGAATGCAGGAAGCACAAAATATTCTTCTGGCATTTGAGCTGCAGTTATTTTGAGTGGCTCCAAACAGAGGGAAATGTGTTTCTGCGGTAGTTGCTGCAGAGAAAGAATTTTGCTGAAATGTCTCTCCCCCACCGCCCTTTGGTGGCTGCAGAAAAGAAGCCAGTGTTTGAGGCCCCAGCTCTGTGCATCTGCTGGATCAGTTTAGGCCAATTTCCCCCCCTCCCCCTTCCCCTCTTTCCATTAGCAAACTAGATATAAAACAGAAGCCATTGGATAAATAGGAAAAATGTGTAGCAGAGGAAGCCCTTCTGATTAGGGAGCTGTTAACCAGTTATTTCATGTCCGGCTTTCAGTGTATTTATAAAAATGATGCTATTCAGTGACACGTCAAATTACTATAAATGGCATTGGCTCAATTGCTTTCTCATGGAAGCCAACTTGCACTTTATTTTTAACTTGGGCCCACTGATTATTTTTAAAGTTAGTATAGTGTTTGTAAAAGATGCTGAAGTGGCAGGCAGAGTGTGGGCAATAGGCATCAAATTTGCTCACACCCTGTCTTGCCCGTGGACTCCAGAGACCTGTGGAAACTCACTGGGAGAGAGCAGCTTGGTCAGTGTCTGTCCATTTGCTGCTTGGCTGTGCTGGGAGACAGCTGATCAATGAGATTAGTGGCAGCTGCAATGTTTGTTTTTGTGATGTGGAAGCCTGTCCTTTAGGAGCTGGCCCAAAACCCAGTAAACTCCTCCTCCCTTTTTATTTTTTTTTCCATTGATGGCCAGCAGCCGTCACATCGTTACATGCATTTATAATGTCCTTGTTGCGACTTCACTGTGTGCACATGGTTTAAATCAACAGCTTCCCAAACAGGGGGAGCAAAAGCACCAGTGCTCCCTACCTGCCTCCAGTAATGCTTGTAAACCTTGGGGACAGGGAGAAAGTAAATTACAGCTCATGAAAAAGTGCTAAGGGGTTCTGAGTCTACAGATCGCACTATGCTTTGGATGAAGAGGTGAGTCTTGCATCATGATTTAAATATGATGAGGCCTAGGCTTCCCTACGTTTCTTCTGGAACAAATTTCACGGAACAGAAATTGTTCTACATGGTATTGTGGCACCTGAGGCAAATTCTCAAAGCTGCCCTTGTGATATCGAGGCATCTGGCAGGTCTAGTCCATTTCATGAACAGTGGCTAAAAATTGACATCTAGAAGTGGGAAAGGAGACCATTGCAAGCCTGGGGCACAGGTCTTATCTCCCTTGCTTTATTTAGAGGGGAGACTGCAGCTCTCATCACACTTGCTGAAGTTTCTAGATTGTCTTCGGGGCTGTCAATCTTAGTAAATGAGATATTTGTGGGACTAAAGCATTGTACAAAGCTATCTTAAAGACAGCTGTAGCCTGGGTTACAACTTGGAGATGAGAATTTTACACAAGTGCTAGAGAGCCATTTTCATGCCAATCCAATCCCAAACAGCAAGGATTCATTCCAACAGCACGGTCTTCTGGTTTCCAGTTATATTCCCTCAAGGATCAATACCTGCACAGTAGCTCTACCATGCATAAAATGACAACATTTGAAATCTAAATTGAACCCATTTTTTGCACGGGGATAGATAGAGTATACAAGCTTGGTAAATCTTTCACTTCCCTGTTTTCTCTGATTCTGAGAGATCCAGTGCATCATAGAAAATGTCGCTTTCAGAGCATTCAGCCCATCCTTGGTAGCCATCCAGTGTGTGTGTCTCAAGAGCTCCTTCTTCATAATATTTATATTTAATATTCTAATTGGAATGGAGAAGACAGCATTTGTTTGTGCATTGCTGGCATGAGAAATGAAGAGTTTTTAATCATACCACAGGACAGCCTATTTGCTAGCAGGCTGTCTTCTAGTCTGGAAATTTTATAACTTAAAACTAAGTCTCTCTTGGCTGAGATTTAATTACAGATGCATCTGTGATGTCTCCTCTGATTATTCAAGTATCGCTATTAAAGTAGCTGAAATATATTTAAGAAAATTGAAATGGATTAATTTTGACTTATCTTTAGCTTTACTGCTACCATAGTTGACAGCAGAATTTAGTCCTTACAACCATTTAACCAGGAAGTGGCTTTGCCTTGTCCATGTCTCAGTTTTGTCATCTGCCGGATGGAGGGATGATTATGTTGCTTTGAAATTCTGTTTACTAAAAAAACCAAAATCTTTTTTGTGCTCCAGTACCCCTTCCTTGCTTGTGTTTATCTGTTTACTTGCTAATTGCCCTGATTCAGTAACTTCGCTGTAAAGACCCTTCCAGTGCGTTTACTACTTGAATGGACTAACTCACTAGAAGGCTCCTCTGGTGTTTCAGTTAGGTAAGGGAAGTATAAGGAAAAGGAAAGAAGATAAAATAAAAAGTCAGACCATACTTGGTTCAGCATCCTGCTCGCAGCCCAGCATGGTTGCACTGGAATCCTGCTGATGGAATGTCCTGACATTACAGTGTTTATTTCCACCACAGCCCTGAAATGTAAACAGGACATCGTTGGATGCTAATCCAAGGGACAGGAAATGACTGAGAATCCTGGATTCTTGGGCTATTGGTAGGACACAAGGAAGTGAATTTTACGGGAGGATTGGCATATGGTACAAGCAATGAACTGGACCACGTGTCAGACAGGGTGTTTTCAGGAAGGGTATCTGACGTATGTTTACGAGGAGGAACAAAACATAGCACTAGTGTCAAAAGAAGTGCATCAATATACTCAGCAACTTGCAGAACATTTGGCATGTTAGGATGCTCTATGCATCTCATCCTAACATGCCAAAGATAGAGAGAGAGTTTGCCTTGAGCTTGAAATGTATACAGAATAAGTGGCAGCTTATTATTGTGGTATTTATTTTCCCTGCACCTTATAATGCAGGAGTGAATTCAAATGAAGAAGGTGAAAGTAGCAGAGAGGGGGCCACATAGCATCTCTTATTCCAGTCCTAAAGCCCAGAGGGCATGGACAGGAGGTAGCACAGTCAGGAAAGTGTGGGTTGAAGTGGTTTGATGCACTAGAAATCCAGCTGTGTTTCTCTTAGGCAGACCTAAATAACTTAATGGCATGAGAATAGTATTGAACTTCCAGTCGTTACTCCCTCCCCCATGAAATGGAGAGGGACAATACATCTTGCATAGGGTAGTGCCTGCTGTGCTGTGTTCGGGGAAGGGGGAGAAGAGCCATGACAAAGCTATTGCCATGTGCTGTGGTGCACTTGAGACTCACATTGCTGGAAAGAGAGTTGCATCCCACTTTTATCCTTCAAGAAGACCTTGACTCTTCCATGGAGCAGCTGCTAATGCTGCCTCTGTAGTACTGCTTGTAGTAGCAGAGACAGAACTGTGTTGTAATGACTATAAAGGGGGTCCTTTATTGAAGTTGTTAAATGCATACAGACCCTATAATTCACACTGGCTCTCTAGCTTCCAGACTGGCTGACTGCTGCCTGATGTTGCTACATAGGTCTCCCTAAGTCTTGGTCTGGTGTCTGTAGCAAGAAAAGGACTGGATAAAGAAAAAATGAATGAAGTTTTCTGTGCTGTGAGCATTATGCACTGTTTTTTGTAGTAACTCTTCACACACTCTGCTGGATGTGTTTTGCAGCAAGGCATAATTTTGTGGTAGGCATCTTCTGACAGTGCTCACGAGCATCTTGCTGGCACGGCTGCCAGTGTTGACACGTTTTGAACAAAGTGCTCTGAATTGTGCCTCTGCCGTGTTGCTTGGGCTGGGTTTCCATCCGGATCTGAAATTGGAAATTTATTACTTGGAACTGGTTTTTAAAGGTGAAACTGACACCGGTTTCTTATTACTTACCAAGTCCTGAGGGCAGAGTTACATTCCTAACGTGGCTGTAGGTGTTAATGATTTCATCAACTCGAGAACCACAGAGCCCTGAACTCTGCTCTTGGCAGCTAGTAAAGAAGGGAAATTTGACTTTCAAATATTTTGGTTTTAAAGTTTTGGTTTTTTTTTTTATGGTGTTTACATTAGCAAACTGGAATTTGTGGGACAGACTTACAATTGGAACTAAGAGAATTTGTTGACTACTTAGTTCTTAGAAATCAAGTTGATAGTAAAGCCTCAGTATGCTGCTGAAATGAGTCTTGCCAAACACCTCTGAAGTTGCAAAAGAAGAAGAATCTGTGAGTGGGCCTGCTGTGGGTGCAGGCCTAAGAGTTTCATTTGCTTGGTATGTTTTCTGTGCCTCAAAATAATCAGGAAGGATATTATTATGCAGATCCCAAGATTTTTTCTATATTACTTTCAGTTGCATGCAAATAGCTCAAAAACCTTGCTCTAAATCTGGAGAGATTCCAGGATGTGGCTTTTTGTTTTGTTTTTAGAATAGCTTCTGTCTTGTGTCATGCAGGAAGATGGCATTGTGAACAAGAATCAGGACTGAAAATCAGAATTAACTGGCATTACTCTGGGCTCTGCTGCTTACTTGCTGCATGATCTTAAGCAGACGATCATTCTCTTCATACCTGTATTGTGGTATCCTTGTGTCTTGCCAGGTTGCTATGAGACGTAACTTCTTTTGTTTTAAACTTGAATAACTCTTTTGATCCGAGAGCTAGCTGTTTTTCAAATGACCATTGTACATGTGACAGACTACTGCAGAGGTAGTAAAAGGAATGCTGAAGAATTTAACATTGATTAATCCAGGGTATTGGTGGATGAGACTCAAAAGCTTATCCTGTAATTATTTATAGAGGTGCTTAAAAGGTGATTTATTGATCACCGTTTATAATTAGCTATACAGAGAACATTTGGTGATAGTATTCTTCAATCTAGGAAAAGTAAGCCAGGACTCAGTCTCTGGGAATTGAAACTTGGCAGATGAAGCACAAATTTCTAAAGTGAGAGACAGCTTACTGAGGGTTGTGGTAGACTTTCTACTGCTGGAAATCTTTAAATCAAATGAGATGCCTATTGAAAAGTTATATTCTACTTCAGGCAGGAATTAATTTATGGCAATCCTGTGGCCTGTGCTATGCATGAGGTCAGACTAGCTGATTGGCACAACCTTTTCAGCTTTATACTTCATAAGACTGGCAATCAGATTTGTGAGTGTAAGTCTCTCTGAGGCCAGTGGAAGCCAAATAAACCTGAGGCCGGAGTTTTACACTGCTGCCTTTCACATCCTTCATGCTTCCAGCCTATATTCACTTGTTTCCCAGCTACCACGTGGAAATATCCTCCTAAATTGCTTATATTTTTTTATCACTGCACAGTGCCACTTAGCTTGCTACATTCCAATCCACAGTACCTTCCATGTATGCCTTAAAACTGTGGGATGTTTCTTTTTTGTTTTGCTTGTTTCTTTGAAATGAGAATTGAAAAGTGAGAACGTTTGAGCAGATCTAAAAGGCAGCATATCAGGTTGTGGACACAGCTGAACATTTCTGCTCTGCTGTCCCTTTGGCAATGATTGATATAGGGCATTCACATGCATTTGTATTTATGATTTTTTTCCCCAAGCACTGTACCATTCAAAATTGCTCAAGAAAAGAAGAGATCATTGACTGCTGAGTTGCTATCCATGCTGCACACGCTTGTCCGGCACGTCAGATAGAGATCCGCTGTTACTTTTCCCCCTGTACATTATGACACAAGGCAACTAGCCCAGGGGACCTTGTTTATTCTGTCTCCTACTGCTGTGCTATACTACCTGTTCAGAATGGTTAAGGCAGCTCAGGGGTAAAGCAGAACTCCATATTCCTGACCAAACTAGCAGCTAAATGATTGCTGTTGCTGAAGGACTGCAGCTGGTAATAGCCTACAGGTGTTGAAGTTGGAGAGGATAATCATTTGGCTGTTTGAGTAACTATTCTGAGAAGACAGACTTGGTCTTGGTAAGCTCTCGTCTCCCTTACTGACACTGGTGGTTAGGCTTTCAAAAGAACTCAGTATGTCTCATGCAAATTTTTCCACTAAGATTTTCCCATGAAAAGGTCTGTTCTCAGACTTGCCAAATTTTGAAGAAAACAAAGAGTTTCCCAAATGTTCCCATATTCTTATGAGCTGGATATTTCTAAATTTGTGATATATCACACCAGAAACATGTATTTATTTGTAACTATTTCCTTCTTCCATTTTTTTTATGCTGCGGAGTGCTATGCAATCAATGATGGTAGATTTTTTTTCCTAAATTCTTTTCTTTATTCTATTAATTTCTTATGTGTTCAGCAGAAGTTAAACAATATTTGTGAAAGGGGAAATGTTTCTGTTTTTTCTTTTCCTTAAAAAAAAATAAATCTCAGAAGGCATCTATAGAATGCCCAACACTAAAACAGCTTGCTGCTTTTCTGAATGATTTTTTTTTTTCTTTTTCAAGACAGTTCTTTCTGTTTTTGAGCAGCTCTGTTCAATAAGTTGCCCTCTTTTTGGAAATTTGCCTCATATTTTGCGCTGAAATGAAAGCTGGATAGTTATGTGAAAGTCTGCTCTTGATGGCAAGGGCCAAACTCTCTTTAAAACTGAATTCTAATTATCGAAATTCAAGTGTGTCTTGTAAACACATGGTAAGTACAGTTTGCAGATTCTATGTATAATTCTCTTCTTGCAAGTGACAGTGGTGAAGAAGGTTAGGCTGCAAAGTGGACTGATAAGATCAATGCATTTAGAGAAAGGATTTCCTGCATTTCCTCTAAATAATAAAATGTTCCTTTTATTGCATGCGGTTGTACAGAAAAACATCAACTAATTGAGATTTTCTCTTCAATTAATCCCTATTTTGAATGAACGCCCTGAAGAGCCACACACAACTTGGAAAGGCCGGGCTAAATGTTTTTGCAGGCATCATTTCAGGTAAGCCTTTAGAATTGTGCTGTACCAAATTCTTCTTACTCTTCAGGGACTAATGCCATGAGGCTACAACTTGGACATGGCTGGATAAGCTCAGCTACTGCATGTGACAAGCCCGGCTCCAAGGGAGTTTGTGCAATTTTACTGGAAGGAATCCTACTCACAGCATCTCCTGGGTGTAGTCTAGCAGGCGAGTGTTCTGAAGAGACCAAGCAGCTGCATGGTAAAGGATTGCCTGAAGAGAGGGAACACCTGGCTCATAGTCCTTGGGATTTTTCTAGCATAGGAGTGCAAGCAGACCTATTTTAGGATGACCTGAAACGTAAGGGTTGCTTTTTTGTTTTCGCCGTCTTTTACACCTTTAGAGATAAAAATAAAGCTGTCCTGGAGGCAATCTCTTCTGATTTTGAAATGGTTATGAGAAAGACATAATCCAAGGGCTCTATCTGAGGCTTATCTGATAGATAATGTATGCAGTGCAGGAGGGTGGCAAGTCAGGGCCAAGTATACACTCACTTGGCACATGATGTATTGGTGAACGAGACAGTGTATTTGATTTCAGAATCCTATGGGAGCGGCTTTATCTGCAGCGCTGGTGCATTGGTGTGGGTGTGAACGCCCTTTCCTTCAGACCTGGTTGGGAGGAGGTGTGCTTTGGGAGAGCCACAGGCAAGAGAATAAAGTTAGAAAGTAGTACAGGATGGAGAGCGTGAGGCAGTGAAGATGAGCTGCTTGGTACTGGAAAGCTGTCATTTTCAGCATCATGGTCTATCTAGCCAGGTTTCTGTGGAGACAATCTGTAGTACATAAACTGACAGATGTTTGGGCAGCTATATGCTGCTGAGCAGGAAATCACTCAAATTCCTTATCTTCCACACAACGGGCTTGGAAGAAGTCCTGCCAGAAAGCTTGCACCCTGGTCTCAGGGAACAGGGCTTGACCTCTGGGAAAGGGTTTTTCTGGGGTTTTGCCTTACAAAAACTGAATTCAACTACTTTCTGAACATTTGCTCTGAAAAGCTTCTGAGGGGCAAATACTAGATGGTAATGGTTAGCAGTCCTGCTGTGGCTGAAATCCCATCCTGTTCCCACAGAAATCAGTGGTCAAACATCCACTGACTTCAGTGCAAGCAGCTGAGGCATACAAAGGGAACAATTCTGCAAAGCCCTAAACTTCTGGAGAAGTTGGGTTTTTTCAGTTTGGATCATCTCCAGTTGCAAAGATGTATTCCCAAGTGGTGAAGTAACGAGACTGTAGACTAGCATATCTAGGGAATGTCTTGGAGGAAACCAGTGCAGTAGCAATGGTCTCACCTTACCTAGTATGGGAACCAGTGGATGTACAAGTCCGTTGTGCTTGCCACTGTCACTGCCTCTGTTAATGCAAGGACAGTGTCTATGCTGTGGACGGTACTAGAAATGGGAAACTGTAGTTTGATAAGCATTATCCGGTCAAGAGTTTTTCTTTAGAAGGAAATTTATTAAATCTTCTGGAGAACCACAGCTTGTAATGTTAATGACAGTTTTGTCATTAACAAAGTTTGATAAGCATTACCATTCAAGAGCTTTTCTTTAAGGTTGCTTCTATTGGTGTTAAATCGTTTGGGGAATCACAACTTCTAATGTTAATGACAAAATTCTGTTGTCATCAACATTTAGTTTTGAGAAAGGATGAGGCAGATGCCTAATGCAGTTGAGTAACAATCTGTGATGACTCACCTTCTACAAATATGAGAGTAATTTTTGAGCTGATTGACACCCTGTCTGTGAATTTTTGCATTGTGACAACCTATAATGAGTTTGGTTTATGGGGAAAAGTACTGGTGTTTTTATTTCTAACATACTTCTTCAATGCATGGATCTTTGTTCTTCAGCTTGTTCTTGTCTGTCACTAGCAGACATTGGCTCAAGAGAGAATTTCTGCAATGTTCTCTCATCACGCAACCAATCTAGATCTGTACACAAGAAGTAGTCCCCTGAACGCTTCTATAAGGCAGGGTCTTTGCTGGTAAGAGGACTTTTGAAAAATTTGACTCTTTGCTTGAGAAAGGTGCACTCTTCTCAGCGGTGCTCAGTGACAGGGCAAGAGGGAATGAGCATAAATTGAAGCACAGGGAAGTCCATCTGGGTACAAAAAACTTTTTCACTATGAGAGTAGCTGAATACTGGCACAGATTGCCCAGAAAAGTTGTGACTCCATGCTTGGAAATACTCAAAACCCAAATGGACACGATCCTGGGTAGCCTGCTGTAGCTGAGCCTGCTTGAGCAGAGAAGTTGGACTTGACAGTCTCAAGAGGTCTCTTCCAACCTCAACTGCTGAGATAAATACTGCACCGTTTTCTTAAGAGCCAGCTACCTGCCTGGCCCAGCCTTATCTCAAAAGCAGCAGCGGGAGTCATGAGGATTTATTGTTGCATCCAGCCTGTGAACCACATTCTAGCGCTTTCCTTTTCCTCAGCTCCACAAGGTGTGTGGTGTGTGTCTTTTGGCACATGACCATGTGAATGTTTGCAGCACGAGACTTCTGGGGCCAGGAAGTTGAGCAGTTCTGGGAAAAGATTCTTGGTAGTACACGTTGCTTCTAAATGTCCACTTTAATCCCCCTTGCAGACCAAAATTATACTTTTTTCTTAAAGGGGATATTTTGGCTCGTTATTTCACACTTTCCTTTTCTTTCTGTACTAGTTACTCAGAACTCGTTTATCAAGTTCTGAAGGAAAGGCGTGTCATGGCTCACCCCACTATGACCTGCTTCAAGAGTTGTTGGGTCTGCCTCTTAATGAAAACCTGTCAGATCTTTCTTGTTAATCTGGGGATTGTTTGTTTTTAGTTTTACACAGCAGTGTTTGCAAAGAAAGAAAACTGTTTTTATAAGTGCATCAGAGAAGCATCGTTCCTTGAGAAAGACGTATATATCTTCTTCAGTGAGGCTGAAGGCAATGTTTTCATTTTCTGTCTTCCCTTCAACTGTGGGTTTTTTTATTTTTCCCTTTCTTCCATATATTTCATACAGATTAGCCTCTACTGCCTGGTAAAATATGTGGACTTGTAATTTATTCTGCTTGTCAGAGATGGACAAAATAAACATGTGGTTTGGGATTTGAATGTCCTCTCAATGGAAAAACATAGATTGAAGCATAAAAGGGGGCACTGGAGCCTTGTGAAATGGGGCTCTGTGTGCAAAGCAGTTGTGGGATGTAACAGCTGAGGGAACCCTGACCTTCGTCTGATCTCACTTGGACTTTGAGGGGACCAAGATGCTACAGCTCTTCTGCCGAGCTCGTTTCAAAACTCTTAAGCTGCATTGCCACCAACTTTTGGATTTGATGAGCCGAAGCAGTTAGTCACCTTTGCAGCTTTGTACAGACCCCCTTCCCACATAGTGCTTGGGAAACTTCTGAAATTGATGAAGGAAGGCACAGTGTAGCACAGCCAAGCCCTCAGTACAGAGGGATGTGCATACACATCGTTTGTGTGCTGGATAAATGCTGTTTTCTTTCAGCAGTGTTGGGAAACAGGTAGTGTAGAGAGAGGAGAAGGGGCCTGGACCTTCAAGTGGGACTTGTTTCAGGAAAATTTTAGCAATGTGACCCTAGTGCAGCTTGTGCATCTAAAATGCTGGAGGAAAGCCATAAAACAAACCGTCATAAAATAAACTTGCTGTACATGTTTTCATACTTACGTCCCCAGCTACTTTTTGTGTCTTTATCAAAACATTGTGGGCTTTTGGGTCTGTCTGGTGGTGGGAATGAGAACAAGGAAACGAAATATATATATATATATATATATATATATGTGTGTGTGTGTGTGTGTATGTGGACTATAGTAAGGTTTTGATTTAGGTGCTTTACTTTAAATCTGCTTACTAAATGACTTCCTTGACTGGAAGAAGATAGGAAATAGGAACTGCAAAAACCTGTGCTCTCAATGTCCTAATAAAGCTGGTGGAAGAGAATTCCTTCTAGCAGACTGTTTCTGAGATGGGTTGGAAATCATTTTACTTTTGCTTTATCTACAGGGGACAGAGAGCTTGATCTAAGGTGGAGTATTTGTTACAATGGCAGTCAGTGATGTTTGAAAGAGGGGGCAGAAGTCTGGACTGAGGCTGTTTCATTATTTTCAGATTGGAAAGTAAGAAAGACTTGCGTGAAAGTTGTCTGGTTTTCTATTTTAGAGCTGTATTGGGGTGTGTGTGTTTGATTTTGTGAACCTGGAAACATTTACTGTGTAGAAACACCTTGCACTGAAAACCAGGGATATATGACAAGAGCAGTGAAAGAAGCTTAGAATTTTAACTCTTATTTCAACAGTTGAGCTTAAAGCACATGTTCTACCATCCAAACCTGTTATCCACTTTTAACATGTTTATTTACAAGTCCTTGTGGGAGCTTAACTGAGCAGCAGAACAGGAGGACGTTGTTTCACTATTCACCAACGTTCTGACAGTGCCTTGGGTTGTGAATGCACATAGGTTACTTGTGGATGGCTGATGCTGAACAGCTTATGTAGTTGTTGAGCAGCTCCTGAATGTCACGGTGTTGGCATTAGCTTATTTCCATGGCGTTGTCTCAGAAGTAGTAGGCAGGTGAGAACCGTTTTGTTTGATGGGCTCCAAAGCTGTAGCTGGTGAAGAGAATCTGCCGTTAGAAGTAAGAAAAGAACATAAAATGTTCCTTTGAAACTAAGAGACATGCAGAACACTGGCATATCCCAACAAGTTCTTCAATATGTGGGGGAAAAAGTCTGCATCTAAAGTCACTTTCCATTTTATGTCTTGTGTTAGTTATTTTCTCCAGAGTGAGTGCTGATTATCTAATGATGCTCAGTGATGCATTGAGAATCTATGGTGAGGCAGAACAGTGAGCAAACTACATCTAGGGCTTTGCTGGTGGTAGTGATGGGGGCACAGGATGGAGGGAGCTGAAGATTGTTGCAGTGCAGTCCATGATGCGCAGCTCTGTACCCTGGCACTGGCTGGTAAAGGTGAAGAGGCTCTGCTCAGGTCCCAGAGAGAAAGGGTAGCTCTGACTTTCTGCACAGCTTGAGAGCAGCTTCTGCTTAGTGGTGTCAGAAGCAATGACGACTCTGCCTTCACTTTCTCTGTAATTTGAAGCAAGCTTGTTGAGCTGTTATAAGCAGCATAAAAGAGTATTCCTGGGCAAAGAAGGCTTAAGGGGAAGTGTGGAAGTGTAGCTGAAGCATAAAACTACCTCTGACATACAGCATATGTTGCTTTTCTGAATCTGTAGTCAGACACTTTCACGGAGTTAGGATTAAGGTTGAAAACTAAACCTTTTTTGAGTACATCCAGTCTGGCAAGAGGCCTGTGCAATGCTAACCAAGTACATGTGCACTTTCTTGTTCCAGTGGGAGCTATTAACTCCAGTTTAGATTTAGCGTTCTGTCTCACTGCATTGTCCACTTCTTGAAGTGAACAAAATAGTTTTACAGCCCAAATGAAAAGGTGTTTTATCTTCAATCTAACCATTCATTTAAAATCTCAATTATCGAAAGAAGAAAGTTTCTCTATCAGCTCTGCTCCTAGCACCACTGTATTTTCTTTCCTTTTTTTTAATGATAGAAATTGCACGAGTGAATTCAGTTAAAAAGAGGCATTCATACTGGCCCCTGCTGAAGTTATTCCCTAGGAGTCAGGAAATGATGATTTGGATGCTCTACCCTGACTTTGCTAAAATCAGCTCAAAAGGCCTTTGGAGAAAATGAAATATTTTGTAGACTAAAGAAAAAAATCTCAGGTGCCCACATGGCACAATTCCAGCGAGGGACATTTCACCAGAAATGAACTGAGTCTGAGTTCTGTCTGGAAGAGTTGGTCTCTTGTTCTACCAGATTGTATGTTTCCACTGGAATTAACAGGAGTCTGTTATACCCATGGAGAGGAAAATACATAGGGAATAGATGTAGTTCGCTCATCTGAGGAATGAAAGGCTCTTGTTAAGTCTCTATAACATAGTTCCAATAGACTGCTCACCCCAAAATTGCTGCCTTGATAAGACAAACAGAATTCTGAGTATACTTTCCAATATCTGTCTTAAGAGAAAGATAAAATGCTTCTCTTTTTTCTTTTTTTTTTTTTTTTTCCTATTCCTGCTGACTTTGCAGGAATATATTCTAAATATGATTTTTGGGGATTCCCTGGCAAATGTCTGAAATAATACACTTTACAGAACATAAGACCCTTAGTATCTGAATAAGAAAGAGGTTTTTTTCTGGAGTGACCTCAGCCTAAATATTTGAAGAACGGAATACAAAGGCATAAATTTATTTCCTTGACTGAACTATTGGCTGGTTGACCCACTGGCATTACCTCCACACCAAGGTTCTTCCACAGCACGAGACTTGCTATAGTATTCCTGCAGAGCACAACATCCTTCCAGCTAGAAAATTGATCTTTCTTCTTGCCCCTTGCTCCGTTTCCCGTGATAAGTGTTTCCTTCTATTCAGTTATTTAGTAACTCAAGCTCAAATTTTGGTCCTTAGAGAAATGCTTTCTTTGGTCTGGAGTGGTCGGTTAGAAGGGGCAGAGAGATCTCATTTCCAAGATGTTGTCTGTGTTGATTTCTCTTTATTAAATGAATGAGACAAAGCTGCTTCTCAAGGTGGATCCAGTCCTAGTAATGAAGTGTGTGACTTTTTTGTTTTGTTTTTTGTTTTATTTTCATTTGAGCAATGTTACATTTCATCCTCTTTTTCACAGAGGTTTCTGAGGTGCTCTGAAAATCACTTCCTTGGCGGGCACTTCTACTATGAGCAGCTTTCTGGGGAACAGGTGACTGAGAACCGTTTGCCATGTAGTTGTACTATTTCAGTTTAAATGGAGAGAAACTTCTATAGTAGTAATATTCCAGAGGACGCTGGAAATGTGTCCTGCAATATGGATATGGGTATGAAATATACTCTGGGAATTAAGGAGGGTTAATGCTGCTATTAGTAGGCCCTGTAGGAGATGAATTATTTCCTTATCATGCATGACCTCTTAAAAATGTAGAAAATTTTTGCCTGTGTTTGAAATCTTATCATGAACGGGGTATTCTAAGACCTTGTGGACTTGCTCCTGTCTAAAGCACCGTTTTTTTCTTGGAAACAAAATAGCATTCCTTAAAACTACTTCCCACACCTACTCCCCTCTCTAGACTTGTGTTGCTTAATTTGTTTAATTATGGGGTTATCCCAGTGGAGCTTTTTGTGATTAATAGCTGAGAACACTGTAAACCCAGCATTAAGAACATTTCCTGGACACTAACCATGCTTCATACAGGCTGCATTTCACTGATGTTAGGGTATGGACAGAACAAGTACTACAAAAGAGTCAGAGTTCAGAGACCCTGAAGAGTATCTCAGTGATGTGGGCTCAGTATTGGCATTACACATCTGCTAGTTTATCATCTTTTCAGAGATTTGAAGATGGAGTGACTTCTCTATACAATTTTCTTTGTTTTAAGCATTGCCAGGCACCACTGTAGTGTGCTGGATCCTTTGCTTGTAGTGTGAATGGCTATGGGGGGAAAAAAAAAAGTAAGTCATGAGGATTCAGTAGTGTTAGTGCCATTTTCATGTCACATTCACTGGTCCAACAGCCAATAGTTAAAAATTAGTGATAGGCTGGCAGCTTGCCAAGTTTCTTATAACTTATTTCTGCTTGGATTTGCCATCCAGTACAAATACGTAGGTGGTCTTGATGTTTCAGCGCTTCTGAGACTTTGCAGTTCCCACTTATTTTGCTGGGAAGTAGGTGCAAATTGGTGTGTGAAAATTGAGAGTGCTTCCTTGTTCAAATGGATTTCTGGGCAGTGGGAGGGTCAAGTGCTGCTGCTGCTTCTTGGTACTGGAAAGATTTTGGTACTGATTGGCTGCATTTTCTGTACAGCAAGCAGAAAATGGGGAGAACATCTACTTCAGTCTTTCTTGCAATGGGAGATATTCTTGCATATATATTTATCTTATAAATGTCCCTGGCTGACCAGGGTAGCAGAGCCAAGACCTGAACATGTTGTAGGAGGCAATGTATAACTACTTAGTCTTTACTTGTGTGTATTCTATCCATGAATTTCAGATAGAAGATGTAAGAAAAATGAATTATTTAAGTAAGTTTAAAACATGCTTCCAAAAGGTGAGAGAAAACAAACAGCAACAGGTGATGATTTGGATAAAACCCTGTACAATCGATCGAATAAGTCAGTAGAGTACAGAACTAGAGACAACAAGCAGTGATGTTGGTACATGTTCCGAAAAGACATATATCACTGGATATAAAAATAATGTTTTCAGCCCGAAGGAGAGGAGGAAAGTGTTCCTTCTCTAATAGAGGGTAGACTTCTGTTCTATTTGTACACAATGGGCCTTCTTTTTGAAATCGAAGGACTATGTACCCAGATCAAGTGGCTGTCTAGAAGCAGAGTTGGTGGGGGATTTTGGGGTTTTTTTTTACTTTTTCTTTTTTTTCCCCATCTGTAGTGTACAGCTGTGGTGGGGAGCTGAGGGATTTTTATAGTATGTCCTGTTTTTCTGTGGAGCATGCTCATATCTTTGTCAGCAAGATGCAAATAACTTGAGCTTAGAAGCTGAAAGAACTTGCTATACCTTCAGGCCGGTTATTGACTTCCTGTAGATACTTAGAAGTCCAGAGATGACTACCGAAATGTCCGCTGTATGCAGCTTCTTTGCATTTTTCTTTGGATATCTGAGTATACGTTTAAGCAAATCACCTATCCGTGGGGAAGAACAGAGTGTTGGTCAGCTACAGTTCTAGGATATCTTTCCTAGATATATGTCAGTACTTAAACTTTTCTTAATCATGAACAGTAAAGGGCCTTGATGTGCACATGACCTCTTGCCATGAGAATCCGGGAGACTAGAGCTAGCTATCGGCAGCCTGGCGAAGGCAGTTGAATATAGGTAGCAATTGCCACAGGCACCACACCTTCATCTACCATATGCTCTGGACCAGACGGATATGTATTGCTTTGTAGAGAAGACCCTTGTATTTGACTATTTTGAGGGAGTTGTCCCTGTCCCTTCTTTTACTGCACTCTTTGCAACAAATTGCTGTTGGCCAAAGACACCCACTGACCTTGCAAGGAAAGTGGCTGATTTTAGGTAGCGCTTTCTTTTCAGATCCTTATAACTGATCACTACCTGTGTCACTTGGAGCATAAACTCTGTGGAATTTGACTTAAATATAGATGAGGCCTTGTTCACCCTAATGTTATGAAACACTTAACAACCCCAAAACCTAAGGCAGTAAGTCACGGCTCTGAATCTAGCTTTCAGTGCTGGTGTAAAATCTCCTTGTGTAAATATTACAGCAGCCAGAAAATATATTTTATCTGGATGCCACTTGAAAATACACACAGAAAACAACCCAAACTGCTTGAGCAGAACTCTTTCCAAATATCCATTCTTCATGAAGATGCACTGGGTTAAAAGTTCAACAATTTCACCAGGCTGCTGGCTTGGAGTTCAAACCTACTTGCATAATGTTGAGGTTTCAGGGCATTGAACCCAGAGTATCCCTTGTCAGAATGTTGAACAAAAATAAAAATACTGGAATAAAATGCTGTGTGTGACCTTTTCTTAACTTCATTTTCTAAAGTGAATTTATTTTTGGTGCCAAATTGACGACTCTGGAATCTGAGTAACTCCAAAATAGGTAAGTAAAATCAATGACACTTTGACCCTATCTGTGCCTTTATGTACAGAAACCATGTCTAAGATGAAGAAAGCATTAAAATCCAGACCTATTCCCTTTGCAATACATCTACTGACTGTTTCTTCCATTTAGTGAATCACTAAAGAAACCTTTTAGTGATCATCCCCATCAGTAGCTTTTCAGTATACGGAACTGAACTGAGAACCACTGTCTTTATTATTCCAGGTTTGCAGTGACATGTAGAAATGTACTGTATTTTGGCTGGGATACTAAGTAGGAAAGTGACAGATCTGCAGCCTGGAACCTGGCTTTTCCAGGTGGCATTTTTGAACACTAGTTTTGAAAAGATTCATGCCATGTGTGAAAAACATGTAAAAGTCCAAATGTTGGTGTTTTCCCTCAGTTATACCCATTTGCTGTAAAGACTCAGTTGCTTTTTCCAATGAGAGAACTTCGGGAAAATTTTGCCAGTGCAGGTAATTGATTTACCTGTCAATACTGAAGACAGCACTTGTACATATACATCTTTGGCTATTTTCCAGTGGTTATAACCAAAGTATATTTCCAGTCAAGTTTAGCTGTAAAGTCCTGTGGTGACCCTGCACCCAGTGACCCTGCACTCAATGTTAGAATGGAAATCAATTTTTGTATGCTGTGATGACATTGGACTACAGATGAAACATTCTTCTATTAATTGTCTGAATAAGAAAACAGCATTTTACATGGAAATAAGATGGAGTTTGGGAAGATGTAATTGGACATTTACCATTTGTTTGTTTTTCTTGGAGCACACTGGCAGTTCTTACAGATTATTCCTCTCTCAACAGAGGCACTCTAATGCCCTTAGCTGCTTATTTTGTCTGGAAAATTCAGGCACCCAGGATGAGGATGACAACAACAGCAACATTTTGACTCTCAAATCCCCTGGCAAAATAGTTACATCATGTCTGGAAATAACTGGGCAATGACAGAATGGAAAAATTGCAATGACTCAGGCAAGACAGGGACGCTCTTAGTCATGGGGTTTTGTGTGTTCACTCTTCTGAAGGTGGCAGTTCTTAGTGCTGCTGGGAAACTCTGAATTGATATCCCTTGTAACTAAACCCCACTCTTCCCAATAGAAATATTGCAGAGATTTCAAGTCCGTGGACCAAGGTTTAGTACTAATCTGCCCTACCAATATTCCTGGTCATTTCGCTTGGAGGGTTGAGAGGGACAGCTTGTTCTTCAGGTAACTCTGTCCTTGGCTTCTTTCTTGAGGTGATCAAAGACTTGGCTCTGAGGTGCGGATGTCTCATCCTTGGGAGCTGGTCTTATGGATACAACTGACAGACACTACTGATTAGGGCCTGTTTCAAACCTATGACATTAAAGGCATTTCGTACCATAAGTCCTGTAAAAAGTATGGGACTTCATCTTCCTCTAGAAGAAAATAGTCTTCTTCATTGGAACTGACAGAGCAATGCATTGGTTCTGACTGTCAATGTGTATGTCTGCTTGATCTATTGCATTCATTTCTGCTTGATCTATTTCATCTTAAGTCTATGAATTCTTGTATTGAATAAAAGCTTCACCTCATACTCCAGCTTCCAAGGCGCACTCTCTTGTGAAATTGCAGCACAGCATTGTACCCACCACCAAAAGAAAATCAAGAAAGTAAAGGGTCTAACCTGGGCTCTACTGTCTAGATCTGTAGTTTGCAGAAAAGGCATTTCAGACCCTCTCTGCTGGGTAGCACAAACACAATTTGGATTGTAGTCTTGTCCTGAATTTGTGGCCATGAGTTTACAGTATATTCTTGGCAAGTCCTAAAAATAAGATTTTTAGCACCTGAATTAGTTCAAGAGTAAATCCTGGCAATTTTAAAGAGTGTTTGAGAAGACTTACTGCTGGATGGTCTTATCTTCAATTATGATTGGGTCCTGGGGTGACATCTGTGGGGTTTGTGGGATTCCTTTCCCGTGTTTGCTTTTATGTAGCCTGTTTCCCACAGGCACTTACAATCAGAGATTTGAAGAAGAACAATGACATAACAAACCAACCCATCTAGTGAAGCTAATGCTGTGGTAGGGGAAATCTTTGCATAAATTCCATTATTTCATAAAGCATAAATTTACACACACTGGATTTGTGGACACTGCTAAATGCTGCTTCTACAGCAGCATCATTAGTGGGGTGTGAAACATTGTGTCCTGGCCAAATTCCAGCTGGGTGATTACTTTTTGCTGACCTACTGGTTTTATTACTATTTGTACAGTACCTTAAGTCTACTTGGCACTATACAATAACTGATTTAAGCAGGTAACACAGACCCTACACTGGAGAACCTACAACCTCAGTGCCAGAGCTAGGACAATGGAGTACAATACAACAAAAATAAAACATACTGGTGGAGTATAATACAACAGAAATAAAACACACACAAAGTGTGGTGCAGTCTTTGCAGCTTGTGTCATGCAGTAGGTGTCTCTTCAGAAGTCTTTTTTTCTCTTTAATACATGTTTAAAAAAGGAGGAGTTTTGCAGTTTGAGGCATAGGAAGTGGCTACTAGAAGTCATTCCAAATCTAAGAGTTGTCATAAAGAAAGAGAGGATATTGCAATGGAACAGTGGAGAAAAAAAAAAAAAGACAAAATCGGAAGCTGAAAGAGACGAAGGAGAGAACTAAGGCTAGAACTGGAAAGTGTCCTTCCCTGCCTGAAGGAGAAACTGCTTTTATTTTCTTTTTTTCCTTTTTTTTTTTTTTTTTTTTT
>Ga0065711_1034951_pt1 | contig 23012 bp, 9 predicted proteins | sample Hoacrofraction12_FD_59098 | JGI IMG/M metagenome (GOLD analysis project Ga0065711, IMG submission 59098) | Hoatzin crop microbial communities from Cojedes, Venezuela - Epithelial fraction 12 v2 (version 2) | ecosystem: Host-associated > Birds > Digestive system > Esophagus > Crop | place... | reverse complement strand
AACTGCTGGCCACACTCCTCCTAATGCACCCCAGAATGCCATTGGCCTTCTTGGCAGCCAGGGCACACTGCTGACTCATGGTTAACCTGTCGTCCACCAGGACACCCAGGTCCCTATCCACAGAGCTGCTCTCCAGCAGGTCCACCCCAAGCCTGTACTGATGCATGGGGTACACAAAGTACCAGGAAAAGAACCAGATATGAGATGGTTTTTGTGAACAACACACCTGCAGTGTGGAAGACCATTTGCTCCCGTGGTTGCTTTCACAGTCTTCAACTGTATGGCACTGGATATTAATTACAAGCAAAACCGGAGCACTTACCTTGTTCTGTTTCAGTGCACTTTTCTCCTTCATGTGTGGACAATCCTTCCCTGTAACAATGGCTTTGATGTCTGCAACTGGAACTAACAGTGAAAAAGTAAAACTCACAACCAAGAAATCCTAACCATGAAAAGACAGAACTTTGTCTTTGCAGCTGAGCATTGTTCCCGTTCTTGATGGTTGGACTTGATGATCTTAGAGGTCTTTTCCAACCTATGATTCTTGTAGCTCATTACTGCAATTTTCCAAAACACATTACCAGTAACACATTCCTACAGTATGCTGTTATAAGAAATACTAAGCAATTCCAACACTCAAAGGATTCGGTCAAGGAGCAAAAGTTGATCTCATCTCAGTCAGGACTTCAGTCACAGCTCTTTTTCTCTCATCTCTAGGACAGTACTCGTAACAGCCTCTAGACAGCAGAGCACAGAACATTGCACAGCGTGCTCAGAGCAGTAACCAGGACTTACTTTTTTCCTGTAGAGATTCAAAAGTCACTTCCCCCTGGGCATTATCTTCCAGATCTCCATAGTGTAGCACCTTGTGATTCAGAGCCAGGCGACAATACCAAAATCTTTCTGGAACACACATCAAGTAGAGTTAAGCTGAGCAAGATCATTCACATAAGGTCTTACAGACACTACGTTACAGTCACCCCACCCAATCCCTCTACTCCCCCAATTCCTCATGAGGGGATGGCTGTATTCTTAGAAATGCACATCTGTTCCATCCAAAACTACTGGCTGGTATAGACAGCCCATGTAACCAGCCTTCCTTTTTGGAAACATGCCGGGTGACAGATTAATCCAGTAGATCTCATTTGCCTACAGTTCTTCACATGAAAAAATGCAGTAGATGCTGTCACCTTACCTTGTCTTCTGCGATTTCCGATTTTTCGAAAGCTACTTCCCTCACAAAGCCTGTTAAGGCGCTGTTGCTTTATCAGCTCCAAGATCTCAGGCTGGATTTTCTCTCTCAGCTCCCTGGCAATCAAATATGTAAGAGTAAGCAGAAAATGGAGATACCGGCGAGCACGGAAGGCAACTGTTTTTGTTAGGCACTTACACAATAGGTGGTGACTGGAAGTCATCTTGGCTCATTCTCTCAGACTGGCGTAGCCGCAGAATCTCAGAATAGCTCAGGCTGCGCAGTTTGCTCTTGAATTGGTCCAAGGAGTTTGGTTTAGAGGGGAGAGCCCGTGTGATCTGTTCCCTCACAACCTGCATAACCTAAAGCGGTTGGGCAGGGAGAAAAGCAAGTCACGTTCTTGCTGCTTAATGGCAGCAGAGAACCAGGGCACAGCTCAGTGACAGCAAAGAACTGACATAGAATAACTGTGGCCAGGAGTGTCAACATACTAGTGATTTCGAAGATCCAGAAGAACAAAGAATGACTTCAGGTCATACCAAAAAAAGTTGGACCATACTCCCTTACACCCCACGTCAATGCCCTGTCATACCTTCTGTGCCCTACTCTTTAACCAAGTGTGGAAGCTGAGCGAACACGTGCTGTTCTGTAGCAGATTCTACAAAAAATACCTCTTCTCCACTCTGACCTTATTAAAATCTTCTGCTGTTGCCCTCATTTCCTTCCAGGTCTTGTTCAACAGCTGGATGCAGATGGCAAATAGCTCCTCAAATGCACGGTCATGGGTGAAAAACATGGGATGGTAGTCATTCCGGCCTTCATTGGCTTCAGGAACAAACAGAAACCACAGCCATGTGAGCATATTGCAGAAGAGCTACTAAGAGTAACTACAATCCACTACAGTGACAGAAACCTGATGGTGTACAACAGTACTAACTCAAAGAGATGGAGACAGTTCAATGCTTTGTCTCCCCATAGACAGTCTCTATTGGGAATGGCAACTACCCCCATGTTTCACTGTGCAAGCCTCTGTGACTCGTGCCCTTTTCATACTAGTCCCACCAAATGACCACTTGCAGTTGTTTCCCACTCCGGTAGAATTTCTTACAGTGGTTAATTGCCTCAGAATGCTGTTTTGAGACTGTTAGAGCTACTAAACTTTTCTCAAGTTCATTATGGTTTCTGGAGTGCTTTTCTTATACAGCACCCTCCTGAAGCTTCAGGAAGTTGAAGCTTTCTGCTTGTGTCAGTTTTTCAGGAGAACCAGAGTGCACACAACAGAGTTTCTTACTTTAATTTGATACTGGTATTATCACTGGGACACTGACAGTGCAACTCTGAGCTCCCCCCGTCCTTACATGGCAGAAGCGAGACCGAGGTACAAACGCTTGTGAATATCGGTCAGCCTGTAAGCTACTTGCAGAAGCATCAGCCCAGCAACTTGGAAAGCTGGGGCAGTAAACGGTACTTACGGAGTTCCCCAACTTGCAGGATCTCACAAAGCATCCTGGTAAGCTCAATGGCACTGCGCCCAAAGGGACACTCATGCTTATCTTCTCGACTGCTGTTCTCCAGAACAATCTAAAAGAAGAGGATGCAACACACACTAAGAAGAGCTGCTGAGGTGTTGGTATCTGCAAAAAACCAGCAGCTTCACTTACCCTGATATAGGTGTCCTGATGAAATTTGGCCAAGTAGAGCATGTTGTCCAATGCCAGCATCCCTGGAGGAGTCTGAGTAAAATCCATGGCTGGATTTATGTGATTCTGTAAAGAGTGCGTAGAAAGAACCGAAACAAATTAGCTTAAATAAATTCCGTGAGAACCTTTTCTGAATGAATTTTAGAACCGCCTGTCCATCAAGCGCTCCCTCACATCTATCCAAGAGGTAACTCTGGACACTTGCTGAAAATGGCATCCAAACTTTCTAGGAGAGGCTGATTCCAAGTTCTTCATAGAATAGGTACATCTGGTAAGTAAGTATCTCCAGAGAATGTGCCTAATTAGCCCTGGCATTTAGCCAATCAGCAAGTTCATAATGATCTTGCTTGGGAGTCTGAGAATAGCTGAATTTCTAAAACTCAGATACAGAAGTATGGTAAAAAACCCAGCTATTTCTGTTCCTTATTTCCCCACAACTCTGGTGGGGATCACTTAGATTGACTTTACATGCTTTACAGTCAGCACTCTCTCTAGATGCATACAGTGAATCCCAACATCTTGTAGTCCTTGGTGTACATGGCTTTGCGTTTTTCTGTTCCACTTCCAGGGACGGAGTTGCTGTCAGACTCTGCATCAAATGCAATTCTTCTCAACTCAAATATGATGTCTCTCTGTGCCTGAAGGACAGAAGGCAGGGAAACGGTAATGTGATCAACGACTAGGGCAGTATTTTCACATAATGCACAGTCCCTCCTCTCCAGAGTTCACACAGTGAATGCAGAGAGATGCCAAAGGTCATTAATATGACGTAAGAAGACGCAATCCATTTCAAAATGGCAAGTTTCAATATATTGGGTAAAGCAAAATATTTGTTTGCATTTTCCTTTAACTGCCCCAAGTTTAGTTAAAGGCAATTTCTAGACATTCAGATAATGCCAAGGCATTTCTCACTCAAGACTGCAATACATCTAAGAACTGAGTAACAGACACCTTAAAAATGCCCAGCTTCCTTGTATATGACAAGCAAACGGATAAAAGGATGTGCCTTCCATAGACATTTGAGTAATCAGTTTGACAGCTGGTATCACACTAGTCAAGAAAGGAATATATGGCTTCCAGTGACCACTTACATCTCTAAAAGTCCCATAGCATACAGCAGGATAGTCATGAGCGTACCCTAACCTCAAGGACTACAATGTGAGGGGGGTATGCTTCTATGGAGCTAAGGAGCTCAGGAATAACACCCCTTGTACGTCCTGTTCTATCAGATCTTAGCTCTAATAGTAACCTGATCATTGGGATCCATCTTGGTCATCATTCTCTCTTCCAGGAGATTAAAGGTCAGGACCTGTAGCACGTACAGCTGATGTGCCATTTCTGTTTTAATTGGGCGGTTTCCTCTGATCACATGCTGCAAAATAAAGGATAGGATAGAAATGAAGAGAATACAAATAAAAACTGAGGTATTAGCTGTAGGCATATGCCAGGCTGCATGTACATCTCTGTATATGCAGATTCAGCTGTTTAACCTCCATATTCCAACAGAAGCATAATGATAATGCTCTGTAACAGCAGAAAGAAGAATCCTGATAACTCCCTTTCAAACAAGTAGCTCCAATTTCACCTTTGAAAAAGTCACTTTTCTGGAAATGCCCTGAGGGCAGCAGAATTTACACTCTGCGCAAGTGAAACCTCTATTGTGAGAGCATTAGGAAGCATTCTGATTCCAGACATACTTACATTCAGGATTATAGACCTCAGGTGCTTCTGGGCAAATGCATTAGCCATTTCCTGTTGTGGAATTTAGAGATGAAATAACATGAGTAAAATACAAACAAAAAGTCCACATTGTGCAGGAAGGAGAGAAAGAAGGAAGCCTATAAATTGGAGATAGCAGTGGCACGCAACAAAGTGTTTTTACTATAGACTGTCAGTTTACCATGGCATCTCACCACAAAGCAAGCATCAAGCTGGGATGCAAGGGTCATCTTTACCATGGCACAACTCATGGATGGCTCCCGTACAAAACATCATTAATGTGGATAAAGGCACTAGGGTAGTCAAAGAACAGAAGAATATTTAGCTTAACATCAGACATTTAATGATACTTCAGTATCAGGAGATATGACAGCAGGGAGCATACTGTGGGTTGCCCAGAAAAATGCATCATCCACAATTAGCATTTCACAACTTTCTATATCTAGGTATACACCCAAGATAACAAGGACTAGAGGATGTAGTCTTCAGGTGCCCTCCCTCTCAAAAACTCTCTCTGAAATTTACATTTCCTTTGTCTCAGTTCCTAAAGTGATGTTTAGAAGTCAGTTTAAGGACAATTTGCAGCAGCACTTCAGTTTACAAAAATAAAGGGTAATAATTTTCATGCTTAAATGAAAGCTTCCAGTTTCCCTCTTTACTGCATGGTTTCCTCCCCCAGATGAGGAGGGTTTCCCAATCATCAAGTCATGATAACAAACAGTCACAGCAGATGCAAGTATCTGCTACAAGCCTTAGTTGCGGGACCAATTACACATGCACCTGCAAAAATCTCACCTGTGCTTTCCTTCTAAATTGTGAAGATGTACTTTTTAAAATACCAGCGATCTCATTACACCTGTTAGGAGAGTGGCACAACTGCTAATGTCAAGATGGAATATTATCAGAAGTTTAATGTTATAAACAAAATCTTTGGGTAAGAAAAACCTGTTGGGCAATACATCATCTGGAAGAAGTCCAAAAGAAATGTCAATCTGAGATCTCTTCACATTCCTATGCGTTGCAGACTGAGAATTGGAAGCAGATATGCAGTCTTAGACAACTGCACTCAATCCGCTGAATCTGAGCAATCCAAGACTGCTCCAACTGCTTGTATCAACCCTGCTCTTGACAGGCGTTATAAGAAGTCTGGTAGAATGCGTACATTAGCCTCATTCCAAGCCCCTATTACCGCTTTTGCTCTGACAGAAACCTCCTAAAACAAGAAAGTGATATGCTGGCTGACAGACAAGCCATAATGGCTGCAAGCTCAGCAGCACTCATGCTACAACTAAAATGAGTCAGTGCTTGAGTGGAAGATATCTAAGGAGCACCTAGATGAAGTAGGAAGTGGTTTCAGAGATAACACGCTGCCCTCCAAGTCATTTTTTTTCACTATGATTTGTGAGATGTAGTACTGAGAATAGAGCAAGGCCTGCTGTTAGGATTTGTTCACGCACGCAACACAAAGAATCCTTACTCTGAAGGAACTACTTTGTACATGGGATAAAGTAACAGGTAACTGAAACAGATAAACAGTGGGAAGGACAAAGACAATTAAACAATTCTAAATAGCATAGTAAGAAGCATGAGCACGCACACAGCCAAACCACTGCTAAGGGAACTATGTTCTGCTGAGAGTCCAATAATGCCTACTTTGCTGCTTGATAGGGGCACAGAATCACAAAATCATTTATGTTGGAAGAGACGTCTCAAGATCACCTAGTCCAACTCCACTGGTTCAAGGAACATGAGACACAGCAGGTTGCGCAGGACCATGTCCAATCAGGTTTTTAATCTCTCCACTGATGGAGACTCCACAATCTCTCTGGGTAATCTGTTCCTGTGTTTGACCACCCTCATATTAATTTGTGTGTGTGTGCGCGTGTGTGCATGTTCAGTGGAATTTCTTGGGTTTTAAGCTGTTTTAAAAAGTAAAAAAAAACCAAAATAAAACAAAAAACCACCTTTGTAAAGAAAAAGTTTTTTTCTTTATTCCTTTCTGTCAGATATTTATACACACTGATAAGACATCCCCCCTCCCCAAGCCTTCTCTTCTTGAGGTTGAGCAATCCCAAATATCTCGGCTTCTATTCATATGAAAGATATTCCAGTCCCTTAATCATCTTCATGGCCCTTTGTGATCATGTGAATTGTGTTCAACAGGAAAAAGAAAAAAAAAAAGAAGGCAAAAAAAATAATGAAATAAATTAAAGATCCCTTGGAATTTTGTCTGATGGGAAGTTTAGTATCTTGGCCAAATTACCAACAGAGTTGTTCTTACTTATTTTCATGTGTTAAGCATATCCATTAATTTTAGAAATTATGTAACATTTATTGAGACCAGTTTCCCCTCTGAAGGTACTGCATCCTTGGAAAAAGCAGAGTATTCTCTGTGCCACCCAGAAAAATCTAAAAAACATACCAGAGTCTCAAGATACAGAAGATTCCAAATCAACCTATTAACAAGAGCAGTGATTCTCCTGGAGATAGCATGGGGCAAAAAACATCCTCATAGTACAATTCCCAAAGGGAGAAGTCACAGATTAGGCAGAATGTATGCTGTAGCCCCGAGTCAGCACTACGTTTTGTGGCTGCTCTTCACAGACAGACAGCTTTACCTTTAGAAGGATGCAGGAGGATATGAAATTGTCATTAACGCAAGCAAGATTTGGGGTATAAACTAAGGCTGTAATACGTTTAAGGAGACTCAGACTGCTAAAGAACTAGTGCCAGCTTTAAAATTGATTCACCTGGTCAGTCTTATGTATCATATTCCTTTTACAATCATTATTATCTTGTGTGCACAACAAATCATTCAAGATTTCTCCTGCTACTGATTCTTCTCCACTTCACAATCTGAGCACGTCCCCTGGAGTCCTCCCGCCCTTCTCCCCAGACTCATCCACTCTCTGAAGCCTGTATGCATCATTTGTGAGGTACAAGGAGGCATAACTGCAGAAAAGTTAGCATGCCTACAGTTCCGCATGACCAGCCCTCAGGCTTGAGTTACTTACAGTGATGGGCAGGTCTAGTGGGTTAAGCAGCTTGTCCTGCTGGCAGAAAGCAAAAAAAGGCACAAAGAGAAGCAGACAGAATTTAGCTCGTAGTCCAGAAATAAGGCACAAATGGGGCACTAGAGAAGAAAGGCTTAACACAGCAAAGCTACACAATACAGACATATGCACATCTTGCATGTAGCTGAGGTCTTGGGGGTTTCCTCAGAGCAGGACAGGTGTTTCATATCTCACAACTGCCAGCGGCAATATTCCCCTATGACTTAGGAAAGGTCTCTTTTTTGGAGGAAGGGAAGATGGGGTGTTTGTTTAGTACGTACATACAACCCAAGGACATTATCCAGCCTACCTCTCCCATACAGAATTAACTTTCTTCAAAAAAAATATTCCATGCTGTAGAAAGGATTACCTTCTGTCTCTCAAGGCCTTTCAGATTTCTTTCTGAGCATCTCCTAAACACAGATGTGCTGCTTCAGAACACATTATTAATGGGATGGTACTTCTTCTCCTATGTTGCCACACTGAAACAGCCACCTAAGTTCTTGGCAAGGTCCGAGATCTGCCTTGCCCAGATAATACAATTTCTGAGGCATAAAGTAAACAGCCAGACAGTAACCATTACTCAGGTTTAAAACCAAAAAACAAGAACAAACCTGTCTCTTGTCCTCAGGTGCCTTCAAGAAGAGAGCATTGATCAGGGCAATGGCATATGTCTGAATCTCTTGGTTTGAGCTGCAGAAACAAAAATGGGAGGATAGTAAGAGAACAGACTATATAGAACATTACAGCTTGCTGCTTTGCCTGCACTGTAAGAACATTTACTACAGCTATCCTGCATTTCAATGGACAAGCAGGATTCAGGTAATCTACTTTCATGCCAGCCAACTCTTCATAAGGCCTGCAAAAAGCTGACAGAAATTGCTCACAGATAGCTCCATTCTTCAGAAGATAGTGCAGATTGCAGCCCAGCAGAGCTCAGAGTTCAGCACCACCACAGTCTGTTTCCAATGCCAAAACTATCTCTGTAAAGCCTAGTTATACTGCAGTCTGTTATATGGATACAGATAGAAACTTACATGGAGCAAGTAATTTTTCTCACCTATGTCAATGGAAGCCACCAAACACAAATGGAACTGAGGGGAAAGCATGCCCCTCTTTATGGCATTGTCTTCCAAGCTCAATAGTTTGGCCCAATCCACACGTCTGTCTTACTTGTACTGAAGAGCTGCTTCAGGTAGAGGGTGCTTAGTCCCTTCCTAGATCACGCACAGTGTGTGGTTTCACTTGTGATGTTTTGAATAAGCTTCCAAACACTGACCACACTCTTTTCCACCCCCATCTTGGTGCTCTATCAAATCCAGATTTGTTTCTTGCTATACTATTACTCTCGGGACACTTCTGCTGAACTTCAATCTCTTCTGATTAACGGAAGTCCAGTGCATCACCTAAATGAATCTGTGTGCATATATACTTTTTAAAAACAGTATTTATACATATATATATATATATATACTTAAACTTTTATAAGACATCTAAAGCTAAAACATCTTTTAGCTTAAATATCTATTTTTGCCACTTTGGCATTTATCCCTAGCATATCTGTGGATAACAACCATATTTTCTCTTCTATTGCTCTCTTCCAAGTCTTCATTTTGGTCAATCTGCCATACTTCAAACATAAAAATGTTCATAAATCATCCTAGTTTTTCCTTGAGCCTCCAAGTTTCGCAGGTCTTTAAAGTCTGTCACTTCGCCTCTTCTTCTGTTATTTGACCCAACAAAACAATCTTTAAATTAATTTCTCCTCTTCTAAGTTGTCTCTTTCAGACTTGTTTCCATGGACTTCTCCTCTCTTGAATATTGTTCCCTCGTGATAGTCTTGCCAATTTTTTTTCATTTATTATTTATTTTTTTTAAATTATTATTTTGCTTAAACAACTGCACAAGTGTGTTCAGTGTTAGGACAAAACTTGTGTTTTACTAAAATAGAAGTTATAAAGCTGAAAGAACACAGTCTTCACAGAACAAAGCTACAGCACTGTTCGTGAGAACTTGGTTAGCTTTTCTGTTAACCAAGTTCAAATGTATAAACACTCTAAGCACACAGTGACATGGATGCAATACATTGTTTGCACTATAATTTGTTAAACTACTGTTCATTGAATAAGGAATATTACTCATATGTGCTTTTCCACATTTTCAGAATTAAAAGGCTTGAGGGGAAAAAAAACCCCTACCTAAAGATCTAACAAACGTATGCTTCTTTTTTTATGGAAGAGTAGAACTGACCTAGTCAAACAGCCTTAAAAGTCAGATATTAATCTGTCAGTTTGTTTGGAAAGAGAGGAAGGGTAGGTGGGAAAAAAGCAAGAAAAGACGTTGTTTTCTTCCTTAATATGCAGGACAAAAACCAGAAGATTATGAGCTCTTGGATGCTAGTGGAGACAACTTAAAAAGGGGTGAAGATGACAGATGACTGGATGAAGAAGCTTTGGGAAGTTGCTTTAGTAAAACGCAGGTTTGGTCCTGACACTGAACACACTTGTGCACTTGTTAAAGCAAAATATCTTTGTTCACGACATATACTCACGTGCTTAAGTGCTTCCAGAACACAGAGCATATTTTTCCAGAAAAATCTGTTAGAAATCCTAAAGCTCTCATAGATGTCGTATCAGTAATACTTTAAAAATAGCATCCTTAAGTGTTTTAAACATAAAAGGATGTATTTTCAAATTAGCAGATAGTCATAAAATTGATTTAAATCACATCACTGTTGGGTGGACACTCACACTTGAAGATGAGAAATGAGCTGCCCCACGGTGATCTCTTCTGCTATCTTCTGATACAGAGTCTGACTGTTTAGCACCATGCTTTCTAGAATGGCTAGGGATCGTTGGAGGATGGAGACATCTACCATAGGCTGACTCACATATCCTGCAATCTAAAAACAGATGAACCAGCAGGTCAACAGATGCCCATCCAGGAAACCTTGTGGTGAGCGAGGCAAGCTAAGGGAAACAGGACTCAAAGCTGGGTGCATTGTGCTCTCAGTGAGTACTCAGCTTCTCAGAGTCATTTTGGTCTTCCTTGAAGCTGCATTAAAGCACAAAAAGAAATAGTATCCATTCACCCCCTTTATCCAAACTCACCTGTTTGATGAAGGTTATTGACACCATGTCCCAAGAGACAATACCGTGGTCCATGAGCTCCAAGAAGGCAGTCAGGGTGAAAGCCAACATCTCACTGTAACTGAGAAAATAAAGAATGCAGTTACGAGATATCTGGTAGCAACCGGTCTCTGCCACCAGAGACTCATAACAACCTGGATCAGTACCTGGCTAGCCAAAGGAATAAAAGGAGAAGCAGCAATGCAGTATTTATTCCATAGCAGTGCAAAGTATCACTACACAAATTAAACACTTTTATGTGAGGAGAAAAAAAAACAAACTCAACCAAAAAAACAGCAAACCCCAGAATATTCAGTACAATGACCATCAATTAAAAAAAGACCAACTTGAAAAGGGGAAAGTTTTTTAAGCTGATTAGCTGAAAATTTAAACCATCTGCAAATGCTAGGTTTTTCAACTGGTGTCAGATTTGAGCTCCAGAGTAAATTTGTATCACTAAATATGCAAAAATCTTTGGAAATTATAACCCCTCCACACACACACACAAATCAAACAAACATGTTTTAACATCACAGAAAAACAAAGAAAAATCGTCATTCTATAAATATTGGGACCTGTCCTGAAACAAAATTAAAGCACAGTGTGAACTGTGGAAAATGTAATCCATAACCACAAGACAGAAAGTTAAAAAAGACTGACAGCAGAACATTCTGAAAATGTATTAGTTGCTAATATCTATCTACAAATGTCATGACAATAAGTCATCAAGACTTTAAAAGTGCTTTGAATGAAACAGAACAACTACAGCAGAAAAGCTAAGTGAATTATTTGTATCAGAATTCAGCGTGAATGTGCTTGGGAAAACTTCTAGATCAGAATGTGGTTTTTTTCAGTTTTTTTGTTTAAGAGAAGAAAAGTGCTCTGCGGAAAGTGGCAAACACCATGCCAAATTTTAGAGAGGACTCAGGCAGGAATGTGAGGGACATATCAGGCATTTAGGTATTTGTAACCAGAAAGAGAGGTGCAATCTATAATAAAAGAATAATATCACTAGGAGAAAAAGAAATATTTAACAGGGAAGAATTGTTACAGCTTTTGTAGATGGAAGTTATGTTTCACACCTATGGGTGTATTTGCTTTATGTGGCTAGATTTTGGCAGCAAGGGGCTGCAGGGCAGCCTCTGTCAGGAGAGCCTGGGGCTGCTTATGCCAGACACAGCTGGTCCCGGATGGCTCTGCAATGAATCCACAATGGGCCAAAGCTGAGCACATCAGCCAAGCCGATGGCACTTCTGTATAATCACATTTAAGAAAGGGTAAAAAATGCTGCACAGCAGTTGTGAAAGATGATTGAAAAAACATATGAAAGAAACAACCCTGCAGACATTGAGGTCAGTGAAAGAGCGGGAGGAGAGGCTCCAAGTGCTGGAGCAGAGATTCCCCTGTGGCTTGTGGAGAGACCACACTGAAGCAGGGTGTCCTCTGCTGTCCATGGACCACCATGGTGAAGCATATATGCACACTCCAATCCGTGGAGGACCCCACGCCGCAGCGGTGGAGATGCCCTGAAGGAAGCTGCAGCCTGTTGGGGGTCCATGCTGGAGGAGGCTCCTGGCAGGACCTCCAGCCTGTCGAGAGGAGTCCATGCAAGAGTATGTTTTCTGGCAGGAACTGTGGCCCACAGTGGAGCAGTCTGTTCCTGATGGGCTGCATCTCATGGGGCACCCAGGCTGACACAGTTTCTGAAGGACTGTATCCCTTGGGAGGGACTCCACACTGGAGCAGGGGAAAAGTGTGATGAGGGAGGAGCAGCAGAGATGAAGTGTTATGGACCGACCACAACCCCCATTCTCCATCCCTCTGTGCAGCTCAGTGAGGGGAGGAGACAGAAGAGTGGGGAGTGAAGGAGTAAAGTTGAGCCTGGGAAGAAGCGGGTGGAGGGAAGGTGGTTTTACTTTTGTCTTTGTTCCTCACCAACCTACTGAATTTTCAATGGCAAAAAATAAATTAATTTTCCACAGCTTGAGTCTGTTTTGCCCAACCCACGACTTTTTTCATCTTGTTTTCTTCCCCTGTCCTGCTGAGGAGGGAGAGTGAGAGAGTGGCTTGATGGGCAACTGGCAGCCAGCCAAGGTTAACCCATCACAATATTGAAGATGTCTCAAAAAAATCAAGAAGTCAGAATAAGAACAGTTAAGTACAACTCCTGGACTTTGAAGAAGATTTTTATGCGGTGCTTCACTAAAGGATCTCAAAAACTCTGTAACACTCAGCTGCTAAAGGGTAAAAACAAAAGCCTTTTCTTGCATTACTAACTGACTCAAAGACAAGAAAGAAAAGGATAGAAAATAAATGGTTAGGTTTCAAACCAATGAAAAGTTACAAACAAATCTTCCCAGTAGTACTGGAAAGAGCTAAGAGCTAGGGGAAGCACAGAAAGAATGACTGCTACTCTGGAACAGCTGCCATAGCTAGAGTGTTAATGGACTAAGACTGCAGCTTAGAAAAGGCATGACTAAGGGTTTCTATGAGATCTGTATGGCTATGAATGCTAAGGAGAAGACAGAGGAATCTACAATTTCTAGTAACAAAATATCTAGAGGGAACCAAATGAATATTAGGTGACGTTTAAAATAAAGGAAGTGTTTTTTCCTTATAGGACAAGTAACTGTGGAACTTTATTTCCATACAGTGCTGTAGATGTCAAAAGGATAAACTGATTTAAAAATTAAGAAGAAAAATCTACGGAAGAAACACCCAAAAGTTCTTAAAACAAAGAGATACAATTTCTGCTCAGGAAACCCAAAAGCTGAAAACTGTTGGAGACTGAAGATTGATACTTTCTCTGCTATACATTCTTCAGCGCTTTCCATTCCCTAATATAAACAGATCTTTAGCTTTCATAGCAACTGTTCTTATGATGCAGGTCAAAAAGTACTGACCATGTATACAAGAGCCAGCAACATGCTTGACTGCTGACTGGCATGTACATGCCACCAGTTCTACAGGAATGTTCTTGTGTGCAACTGCATGTGGGTTTTTCATAGGATACCTTCTCCCTTAGACCGCAGATGAGTAACCGCCCAAGGAGATTATGATCACAAGAAAGGTAATAAAAGTCATTTAAATTATCAAAGTCATCTTTCAGTGCAAGTTTCACACGTCATAAATGTGTTCTCTTTCACCTCATGAGATTTAGCAAACAATGGGAAAGACTTTGTCTCAATAGATCAGAATTTGCTATGAGGTTAGTTGCTTAATGCCACTTCAGCAAGCAAAACTAGCCCCTTATTTGAGGCCTGGAATACAGGAAACTTACTGGGACAGAAGCTTGGTCCCACTCTCCACAAGCCGTGTCAGCACCGTAATCCCTTCCATGTTGATGAACTCTGTTGCAAAGGTCACATCTGCTGAAAGTTTAGCCAGTTCCTTCATGGCATCCAGTCGGGCTTCCATACTGTGTGACTGGATCCTCTCCATCAGCTGGCGAGCTGCCCTAGACTGGGAGGAAAAAGGGATGATGCCAGTCACAGACTAGTCACCTGCAGAGAGAGTTCTTCCAGCATCAGCGTTCTGTCAGAAGTCCATGGATGGGCAGAGAGAGCACAGCAAGGGTAGAGATATACCAGCAATGACAGGATAAGTAGCAGTGGTCAGCAAGTCTAAGATAGACTAAAAAGAGGCTGCACTCAGCAACAGTTACATCCAAGCACAAGGCGAATAAAATGCTATTTTACGTATTAGAGTAAATGCTTGTTTCTCTTTGTGGTGAGGCGAGTGGAGGCAGATATGGAAATATGGAGTGAGACCATTAAAGATATATGATGTTAAAATAAATGTCTCATAGATTCAAAGAGAAGCACAAGTTCATTTTGTGTATCCACATGACATTCTGTAAGATTTCTTGACATAGATCAATGATATCCTCTCAACCACCTCTTGCCCAAATAACTTCTTCCTGTTCTACTCACTCTCATCTATATGCCCTGACACTTGCACAAAAAAGGTTTAAGAATTTCAATTAAAAGAAAGCTGCAACAAGTCTGGAAAAGACAACTGTTGAGGTCACAAGAGCAAGAATTGACTAGGAACAACCCCCTCTGCATCAAATTTGTCTCTTATTCTAATTTCTGCCATTAAGTCACCAGTACTGTTGCTTTCCGACTGATAATACTAACTGCACTCATACTGCGAATGTCCCTGTCAGGTGCTTTACAACATGCTAATCTAGGAGATGCAATAAAAATGTAGACTGGATTTATTTTCAGAAAGTTGTATAAAAGGGCAGAGCGTCCAAAGGAAAGATACACACCACAACTAGGTAGGAAAACAAGAGCGTGTGCTTCATTGTGCAGAATGGCCCACAACAAAGGTAAGCCCCCTACAATTTAGGAAGAAGAAGAAAGAAAAGCTGAGAGGCAAGAAACAGCCTGCCATACAAGGATAGCTACTGAGAAAAAGGGATGTGAGGAAGCATTTACCGGCGAGACTGCCAGCTGTAGTATAGTTCCATTCTTGATGTCACAGCGAGTCTGAAAGAAAAAATAAACTTTAAACTGCAGAAAAGTGGGGGGGAAAGAACGCAACTGGATCCAGAATGCACATTTGTATGCACAGGTAAGGGCGTTTCTATACCACACAACCCTACTGAGGGTATCAAATTGAGTCACTGGGTACTTGCACCTATGGACTTGCAAAGGGAGAAGTGCAAGGCTCCTCATTTGAACGACATCATTCAAGTCTGAGTATTTTTGATAGCAGAGATGCTGCCCCTCAAGGATTAGTGACAGTATTGTTCCATGACACTAGTCCAAGACATACTGCACTCTTGCCAAGGACATCAGCAAATTGCTGCCTCTCACACTGACCTGTTCTGTGATGTACAGCTGAGGACCATCAGCATATCGCAAGGTGTAGTATTCAGGGTTTGGCAACGACCACCTGGCAGAGGAAGAAGAAGGATACATAAGCTTCTTCCTCCTCTTTCTTCTTGCTCTGAATTAGGAACAGGAGCTTGATCCCAGAAGGGTGGAAAGGAACTTTTAAGCAAAGCTTTAGGACGGAAGATTAGGTCTCCCAAAGAGAAGAGAAAACACATTCCTCTTGAGGGGAATGGGACTTCAGCCTGCTCTAAGTCAAGCTCTGTGGAATGTCTGAAGAGGCCTGCACTTCAGGAACAGCGAGATGGGCCAATTCTCAGAGACACTGACCTTAGAGGCACACATATGCACACACTCAGAATCGGAATAAAGATGTAAGGCTCCTGTTTTCCAGGAGATCCTTTTCTACCCGATTTAAACCCTGGCCCATTCAATGGCCAAAATTGGCAGCAGGCAGCCAACTGTATTGTGCTAGCAGCACACTGACAAGCAGTAGAGACTCTCCACAGTACCCCAGCAAGATTTGTCAAGGGGGACAGACTTCTTCCACAAGGGTTCCCAGAGAACTACTCACCCATCACAGACCTCCTTGATGATGGATGCAAGAGGCCTTTTCTAGAACAGAAAGAGAGAGTCCTCAGTAGCCATGTTCCTCTCAAACAGAAAGGAATACTGCCCATTTCTATGCTTCCCACATTCCAGTATCAAGGTTGTGGTGCATTTCCTCCCCCATCTGGTTACCAGGTCTCACCTGATCTATTTCCAGTAGCTGGGCATTGGCACCTGGCCACTCAACAGCTACTTTCACAATGTCCGAAGGTGGTGGCATTGCTCCAGACTCCTCCGGATGCCTTTACAACAGCTTACACCCACACACCTGTTAAGAGAAAGGATAGTGAGCAGCTCTGAAAACTATTTCAATTGTTACATTGCATCTAACACCAAGCTTCAAAACACTACACAAGACCAGCCTTATGGTTTTCTGGGCCTGCTAGGGACAAAACATCCAGTGTACCAGAGATCAAGGCCTCATACTAAACCAGTATATTGTGAAATTGTATGCCCAACCTTATAACCTAAGGAATATTTCTGAGAGGTGTTGAGGTACTTACACAAGAAGGAGCGCCACTCGGATCAGCAAAGCCCAATCTGCCACCCACCATCCGTACTGCCAGGTCAGTTTACAGGACTAGTAAAGCAATAGCACCCTAGGTTCAGCTACTGTCTGAACGCGAGAGAGGGAACATACTGTTTCCCTCCCACGGGCTGGTGTTTACTGATGCCCCATTCCCATTTCTCAGATACCTTGATCCACTCAGGACACCCAAACAGGCTCCTAGGCAGAGTAGCGGCAACTAGTTTTATCCCATTCCCTTCCCATAACATCACAAATCCAAAACATGAATATCCATCACAGAAGAAAAGTTAACTCAGCATTTGCTCTGGAGGTCTACCTTTCACTCCTTTATCTGCCTTAGATCATAAAGCTTGTGTTGAGGGTTTGGTCCCAGACAGCTGTCAGTCATACTGGTTTATGCTTCATCTGGTTGTAAGAGTCTGCAAAGACATGTACTTGTTCAGTTCCTTTTAAATCCTCTCCTGGGTGGAGGCAGTAGCCCTGCTCTCTCCCACACAGCCACAGGGAGAAAGTCACATGGAAGAGAGTCTACACTCCCTACCAGCAGTTCTCAGAACAAAGGCTTAAAGCTGTCAACAATGAGATCTGACCAGACACAGAAGTAGCTCTGTCCTTAAGGGCTCCTCCTGAGACTCAATTTTCAGCACACTCTGGAATGAGATGGTAAGTATCCAAAGAACAATTCCCCAGCTCCTGTTTCACCTACTGGGGCAACCCAATCCCCCTTTCCCAGAATACAGATGAGACAGTACTGAGCAGGGACTTTGTTTCATGATTAACATACTTTCCCAACTTCCTTGATCAACTGGGAAAGAGATGCTAAGACAGGCTAAGACTTGAAGGGAAATCAGCAGCCTTTAGAATTTTCCTGATGCAAGGCAAGTAAAGATGACAGAAACTTTCCACAGATCAGCAAAGACCAAACAGCTGCAGAGATACCTGGCCCAGGAAATTGGACTACATGAGTGCCCTGGAAAAAGGAACTTCTATGAAACTAGCCGAGCCTACCACAAAAGGCGTGTATGCCTGGCCTGTATAAGGTGTTGACCTAGAGATCTGCTGATGATCTCAACTAATGAAGTTCATAGGCCTTCCCTCGCAGGGAAACTTAATGAAGCTTCCTTCCCTCGCAGAGACTGGTACCACTGCATGGAAAGATGTGAAAACTCAGATGCACTGATGTTTCTCTGTATTTGTGCTCACACAAACCTGTTTATCAGCTCCCTGTGACTATCTTCCCACTCCAGTTGAGGCAGCTTCCTCACCTAGGAAAACAGAATGCTATGATCTCCTGGTGCAGCCTTCTGAGATAGTCACAACATTATCTTCACTCCTGCCTGCTGGAATTGAATAAGGGGTGACAGCTTAGCATTTCTTTCATAGCATCTCCTGGAAATGCTCAGGCTTATCACTGCAGTTAGCCTTGCCCTCCATTCTCCACCAGATTAGATATACTTGCTTTACAATGATGATACTTGCTGGAGAGAGAAATCAGCCATGCCCCTATTAAAACAAGCATTGTTTACCATGAGAAGCCCCTCTGAATCTGCCTTGCTCAATTTGCTCTACTCTCAGCACATGTATGATCTTTGCAGTTCCTGCAGGAATCCAGGAAACCTGCTGGGGCTTCAGCCAACCCAAAAGGGAGATTGGTATTGGATGTGTACAGGAACACCATCCTCCTACGACAGCCAGACTTAGTCCACTCCACCGTCCCTCCCCTTGGAAAGCATCTGGCAAGCCAAATTCAGAATTTCATGATATTCTGAAAATGCGCAGCTTAGCCCAGCTCACAGAGATGGTTACAATCAGTACTCCTCCTGGCCTTCTCTTTCCTTTTTAGCATCAATCCCAAGAGCAGCTTATGTTTTCTTAAAACCCATAAAACGACTGTAAGACTAAACACATCTTGTGGAAAAGTGCCAGTCAAGTTAGGTTCAGCTTTGCCAGTTTCTTAAAATAACATCTCCAACCTTTCAGAAAAGCAGTACAACATTGGCTCAGACTAACATCAAGACAGAGCTGGCCTCAGAAAAATAACAGACTCAGGGCACCAGCCAGGCTGAACAGGTCTCAGGCACAACAATAGAAAAGCATGTATATGATTCCTACCATAAAAATTACAAGTTAGAGTCAAGTAGTTACACAAATAACACCTGATATTTTACTTCCTAATCCTAGAGGGAAGACAACCAAGCCATCTCCCACCTCAAGATTTGCTCTGGATAAAAATTTTACCACTCTCCTCTTGACAACAAACAGAAAAGCCTGTCCTTCAGAGAAGGTGCATCGTGTAAAAAATTCCAGCTTGGACAAGGTGAGTCCTGCTCAATTAAGAGGAAGACTGCCCAGTTAAACTAGTGTTTCAAAGAAGCCTTTGCAGCCCACAGAGCTAGGCTAATTCACAAACAGCACTGAGTGTATGCTGTCTTATGGAAACACTGCCTCCAAATCCCATGAGCATGTGTTAACACACTCCCCTTTCTTCACAAATTTTGATTATCAGTGTTCTGTTCTCTCACTTCAAGACAGAAACACACAATTCACTCTTTGCTGAGAGAGACATGTTAAATTGCAGCAAATATGTTCTCAAGAGTCCTCTAACCCTAAATGCATACATAGCTGCCAGTGCTATTTTCATACCCATTGCAATCAGTAAATTGGACTCTACTTCTTTCTTCTGCACTCATCCTGAAGCAGGTGGTCTTCTTTTGTCCAAAGTAACCTAGGAATTCAGGCAATAAAGCATAAGGAACCCAGGACCAGAATAGCACCTTGCCTCATTGCATAAGCAGAGCAAAACACTTAGGAATCTGCGTAAAGCCAGGAATGCTTTGAACGCAGATATATTTAGAAGACTGTAGCCCCCTGTCCAGCATGTATTATTGGGGTTAATATCCATAGCCAGCCTACCTATACCAGTTATCCTCTGCCTGTTTACAAGCCAATGCCCAATACCTTATATTTCTGAGGATACGTATGCCACACTGCAAGTCAGAAGGGTCCCTCCTGATCCTAAAAACCCGACTTTCTCTAACATCCAAGTACAGTGTAATGAGACAAGGCAGAACTGAGAAAGCCAGCAGAACCAATGTGCTCTGTAGCATCAGCCCCAAGAATTTGGAGCTTACCCAATCCTTCGGTCTCGCAAACAGATACATGAACCTAATACAACTATGAATTCGTCTTCCTCACTTCCTTTTCCTGAATTTCACACACACTAAAATAAAATAAATAAATAGACTTTCAAATGTCTTTTGCAGTGATAGCTCAAACCAGGGACAACTCATCAACTAAATCTTTAAGTACACTATAGCAATTACTAGTATACAAGCAGTAGCACAGCTCTGTACATACGCCCCATACAAAGTGCCCAATTTGCATGACACCCCCAGATCTGCCAGACATACAGGTTTCTATTCATTAAGTCTAGAAACAGACAGACAGTTGCCAAATGTGATTTCCCCTCACTATTCTCCATTCAGCAACTAAAGCTTACGATGGCCTAAACCTGAAAGCCTGAGAAATCTTCATCATATGGCATAAGCACACCTCATTTCCAAAATCAGACTGGTTTGCAATAATTGAACAGATAATTACTTCTCCCACGAGTGAACCAACTCACGACTAGAAACCATCTAGATCCATTCAGTGTTCAAAGCACAGCAAACACAGTGAAGAGGCAAGGCTCAAATACTACTTCCTTGAGTATTAAGAACTGAATCTGTAACTCTTTTAACTAATATACCCACGAGTAATTAGAATCTAATTACTACTTCTCCCTTCAGTCTCTTGCAGTACATAGTCATTTATTTGTGCTGCAACTTATATTGCAAGTTGCTACTGAAAATGACATGGAAATATAGTATTTTATATAACAAAACAAAAAATGCTCAGATTACTATACGTAGAAGGCTTTACATATCTCCAACTTGTCTTCTCCCTTGCAAAGAACATGCATCATTCAAGGAGAGGAAGTGCCCATTAAAACAAACACATTGATATTATGGGAAATTCTCCAGAAATCACAGAATCATTGAATTATTTAGGTTGGAAAAGACCCGTAAGATCATCAAGTCCAACAATAAACCTGACACTGCCAAGTTCACCACTAAGCCATGTCCCCAAGCACCTTATAGTCTCCTGTTTCATCAGAAAAAGTACTGCAGAGGTTGGCCCCCAGCTCCTAGGGGCAATGCACTCCACCTGCAGCTCCCTCGATATCCTCACCACTGAAAACAGCAACCAACCAAGTTGTATTACACTACCTTCATATCTCAAAAAAAAATCTTTCAGCTGCATACAAACTCAGAAAGTAACTCACCATGACACGTTAGACTATTTCTGCCACAAACTTCTTCCATAAATGAGCACCCACTCATGACTGGAAACCATGTTCCCTACTCCAATTAGTATTCAAGGCACAGCAAATATGCAATAAAAGAAATAGAGCTTGAGGACTGTTTCATTGCACAGCAGCACCATGGAACAGATACCACATGAGCCTACCGAGGAAGAGATTCAAACATCAAAATGAATTGGCTAGGCAGAACCCAGAGAAGCAGGAATTAAAATTTTAAAGAAGTAAGCAACTCTTCAGACAGTCTGGGTCAAACAACCTTTTGAAAGACCTACACAGATCAGTAGCTCAGCAGAAGCAGCTTTCCAGAAGAGGACAACGAAGACTCGACTACAAATACAAAGGGTACTTCAGGTCAGCCTGTTAACATGAGGTTGTCTGTCAAAACCGTTCTTCAAAAAGATTTCACTGTATGGCTGCAGACAAGAGAGGCGACAGATCTTAAATTTTACGACAGATATTCTGCAGTTCACCACTAATCTATCTGATAAAACGACTGTTCAGAAGCTCTTGGGAAAAAGCACAGACTGCAATTTTGCATAATTGTGATTATCAGTCACTTACAGGTCTCTCACAGCACATTCTTCTCAACAACAGCACGTAAGCAACTCTCATAGTTTTATACAGGCAGACAGCAGCCAAGCTGAAATCCATCAAAGACGAATTCACTCTGCTTCTGCAGAGCGAGTTCCTTCGTACAAAGCAGTGGTGTAGGGGTAGCTGCAAGGCAAGGAGAAATCAGCAGAGCCACTAATAACACACTATTCAAGAGACGTCTGAGAAGCTACAAGCTAAAACAACTAGAGTGTTTTAAACAGAATTTCCTTATTCACAAACTCAATCTTCTTTTCATTACAGATAGAGAACAAAGTGTGCTGCACACAGAATGAAAATGAGGAGGATGAAAGAACATTCCCTGAAAAAGAAAAGCTGCCTGGTACAACCCCCCAGTCAACAAGCAAATTGCTGCAGCTTCTGAAACCTCCAGATGCAATAAAACACCCTAGTCAGTTCTCAGTCAGTCCCCAGGTGGTGGTACCAACAGGCCAAACAAAAGGTGGAGGTGACATTAGCAGAGTGACGAACTGGAGAAGTGTGCAGAGAAGATAGCTTCCTTGACCAAGCAGCATAAGAGGGTAGCAGACAGCAGAGTCCAACCTGAGGGCTACATACAGTTTTCTATGTTACCTTATATGACAAGCAAAGAGAAACTTCACTAGGGAAACCAAAGAACCAGGTAGCTCAGTTTCTCCATCTCTGGAATCCTATGTTCCTCCAAAGGCTTCCATGGCTACACTTTGGCTGTAGAACACTAAGCCTATGACACCAGACTCTTTATCTTGCGCATTTCAACACTGCTGGGCAGAGATCATCTCTCAGAAAAGACAGAAACTGATAGCAACAGGCAAAAACAGAACCTCGTTTTTATTACTTCTAATCAGCCAAGTGAGCTGAAAGCAGCCAGCCAGTCAGCACCTCTCGAACCTTGGGCCAAAACTCAGTTTAAGGTGCTAAACCTTTTTTCTGACGAAGCACTGTCCGTTTCATTTCTCGGGTCCGCTCGGCTCCCGGGGAAGCGCCAAGCCGCGCCCCTCTCGGGCGGCATCTCGGCCCGGTCGCGGTCCCTCCTCGGCCTCTCGCCCGGGAGCCGGTGCGGCGTGGCGGACCCCGCGCGCACCGAGAGCTGCAGCTCCAGCGGCCGCAGCATTACGGGAGCTCCGGAGGCGGGGACGAGCGTGGAGCAGCAGGCAACCCTAGGCCAGAGCTTTGCGGCGGGGCGGGCCGCCGGACGAAAGGGCCGAGGGCACGGCGCCGCGGCGGGCGCGGGAAAGCAGCACCAGCGATTGGGCCCGCCAGACCCTAGGCCAGCGGCCCGCCGCC
>Ga0065711_1034950_pt1 | contig 23012 bp, 21 predicted proteins | sample Hoacrofraction12_FD_59098 | JGI IMG/M metagenome (GOLD analysis project Ga0065711, IMG submission 59098) | Hoatzin crop microbial communities from Cojedes, Venezuela - Epithelial fraction 12 v2 (version 2) | ecosystem: Host-associated > Birds > Digestive system > Esophagus > Crop | place... | reverse complement strand
TCCAGGCGGGGCTGGAATATCTCCAGAGAAGGAGACTCCACAACCTCCCTGGGCAGCCTGTTCCAGGGCTCCGTCACCCTCAGAGGGAAGAAGTTCTTCCTCGTGTTCAGGTGGAACTTCCTGGGCCTCAGTTTGTGCCCATTGCCCCTTGTCCTGTCGCTGGGCACCACTGAAAAGAGCCTGGCCCCATCCTCCTGGCACCCACCCTTAAGATATTTATAAGCATTTCTAAGGTCCCCTCTCGACCTTCTCTGATTCGGGCTGAACAAGCCCAGCTCCCTCAGCCTTTCCTTGTAGGAGAGATGCTCCAGTCCCCTCATCATTTTTGTAGCCCTCACTACACTGAGTTGTCTGGACTTTTGGCCTTGCAGACGCAGCTGGGTGCTGCTAGCCGGGAGCAGGGTTCCCTTGTTGCTGTGGTGGCTTCTGCTGTGGCCGTTCCGTGGTGCGGCAGTGCCCGAGCTAAATCTGGTTTGGTGCGGGTGGTGGGGCAGCACTTGGCTGTCTGTCCATGGAGCATTAGCCTGGCAGCAGGTAGTCAGCCAAGGGAAAGGGGAGTTGGTGATTGCACTGACTGGTATTACTTCAGAGGGTATAGGATAATAGTATTTTTTTTAAATTAAGCTTTTAATGGCTGTAGAAGTCATTTTATTCTCACATCCCACCCTATAGAAATCTGCCGTTATCTTTGAAAGCCTGTACCGAGACTAGAGATTTGCTTAGATTTCACTTTATTATTGCTGTCCAAAGGAACCATTAGACAGCTTCAAGAATATTAAAAAAAAAAAAAAGAAAGCATTAAACCAGTGCTAGATTGAAGTAGGGAAGTGTTACTGCATGTAAAATAGCACCCCAAACTCCTGATATTTTACAGCCAGTGCAAGCAGACTTTCCCATCTGCTGAAGAAGTGGGCTTAGAAAAACAGCAAACAAATCCCCTCTGCAGTAAATGGTTATATAGCTGGAGAGAGGGGCTGGCCCCTGGGGATTTAGTGATGCAGCTTTAGCCCAGCTGCTGCTGTTTAGCTGAGAGGGCACCTTGTTAAACACAGATGGGACCAACCCCACTGCAGAGGATGAACTATGCCGTAGGTGAGATGTCCTAAACTTTCTGTGGGTTCTGAGGGTGGGTGAAGGTGTAAATAGTAGCTATGCAGTCACCAGAATGGAGAAGGGAACTGTTCCTTTGACTGCAGTAGACCTGATTGAAAAATCAAGTGAGTTAGCATAGTCATGAAGTGTGTGTGTCTTGTAGTCTTCTGCTCTGTAGTGTTTGCTGAAACACCGGTGCACAGGAGCTGTGATGCTCTGTTGTGGCAAGGTGCTGGAGCCTGGCATGGAGGAGTAAAGAAGCGAATTTTTTTGGACCTCCCTTTGACACTTGCTTATTTGCTCAGCTGTGAACAGTCTCCGATTTATGTGTTTGTGAAAGGTACCCAAGGAAGTGTTGTGTAAGCCACGGCTATGGGTGTCTTTCTCCTCCTCCCGCTGTGTCCAGCACGTGGTCGCCCAGCCGTGAGCCAGCGCAATGGCAAAAGTGAACAAACACAACTTCCATCATGTTATTTACACTGGCTGTGCAGCGTTGCTCTAAGGTCACTTTGGATCTCAGTGCAGTATTCTTGAAAATGAAGTCTGAACAATTCAGCTAATAGATTTTTTGATTGCATTTTAACCTCTTTTTCTGTGATGACTTGGAAGAGTGGAGAGATTCTTGACTGCTTTCATTACTGATAGAAAATGTCAGTGAGTCATTCTTGAATAGGTCGTGATAGGTTCTTCACGTGGTTAGCAGATAGCCTTTTTTGCTTATATTTGCGAGCCATGTGAATGCAGAGAGAAGCATATTGCTGGAAGCAAAATGGTTTATCATAGAATCATAGATTGGTAAGGGTTGGAAGGGACCTTAAAGATCACCTAAGTTCCAACCCCCCTGCCATGAGCAGGGACGTTTAGAAATTTTTTATGTGGTTTCCTTTCGGAGTGATTTTTCTCCTGTTGTTTTTTTTTTTCTACTTCAAACAAAAGCAACTTGCGCTTAAAAAAAAAAAATTAATGCCAGACACCATGTTTAATTTTTAAAATGAACGCATTAAACTTAGCTTTGATTGCATTCTGGTGACTCAGGAGACGCCGACTGGCAATGGCTTTCAGCAGTGTCTGAGCTAGGCTGAATTGGTCTTGGTGCTGTTAATACATCAGTATTTCTTTTCCAGGTCTGTGAATCAACCACTCCCCTGCTATTCATTCTTTCTGGTTGCTGGAGGCGAGGGACACTAAATCAGACTCTGATTTGTAAGGTCAGGCCTGGTGCTTTTCAGTAATTCAGGATCTTCTTGCTTTTAATTCAAAGAAGAGGGGATAACCGATCATTCTGTGGTATTTGTCTTCCTTTTGCTTTGCGTAAAGCCAAGGGTTAAGGACTGAGGTGCCTCCGGGTTGGGGTGGCATCCCAGAGCTTCCCACACAGCTTAAGTTTCTTGTTATGTAACAGGAAATTCTAAAATATGGTAAAAAATTCACTTTCTAACATTTTGGCATATAAATGAAAATCAGTGTGCTTCCAATTCAGGCAGTATGGTCTCACATATGTTTTTTGTCTCATATTGAAAGAATTTGCACAAATTTGTCTACATACTTACTCCACCCATAGTTTGCATATTGTCTTCGTCTTTGTGGTAGGGTTTGCCTATGAAGTTAGGAAGACAAAATAAATTTAAGTTGCAGATGCAAAGACAGCTTAGAGGCTTGGTAGAGTGCAGGTCAGCTAGAGTTTTCTTTTGGGGTTATCGTGTTCTGGGTCTCGTGTGGAGGGAGGAATAGGTGGGTACGTTAACAGACGAGGCTTTTTATGGGGCTGTTGTTTACCTGCTGCCAGGCGAGGCCTCTTTTCTTTTCTCTGCCTCTCATTTTCCTGCTCGTGCAGATCTGTATCACAAAATTTCTAGAAAGACTTTTATTGTACAGCTAGAACGGCGGAGGGGCCTGGCTGGCCTCAGCACAGAAGTGCCAGCTTGAGGGTGGATTTGATGACACTGCTCAAGTTTTTGATTGGGGAGTGGGGGTGGGGTTTGGGTGTGAGGTTTCTGTGGAGGTTTTTGGTTTTGGTGTTCGTTTTTTTTTTTTTTTTTCCCAACTGGAGTACCCTGCTTTTTTTTTTTTTTTTTCATAATTTCCTCTGCTAGGTTTCAGCTGATGCATAACGTAGATCATAGGACTGGATGTCTTCCCCAGATCCATCAAGCCTGGTCCCTTGCTGTTGGAGGCAAGCACGCAACAGCATACTCTCCCTAATTTTGTCAGACTGTGCCTTAAAAATAATCAGATTTTTATACCTGCTGTTTCTATTGCAACTCCTTTAGCACAACTGCTTTGTAAGTACAGAGCAGTACATAGCAATTAAGCTCGATTCCAACCTAGTTTGTATTTGTTTGAGCCAGTTATCTGTAATTCAAGACAACTTTGCCACACGTGATGAGATACAGTAGGACAATAATGACAGCATTCATGATGGTTGGTGCAAGAGTTTTAACATCCAGAATGTGACTACTGTGGACACTAAACTTTTGTTGGCTTTTACCATGAAATGCTAAGTCATGTGTGCAGGTTTTTCATATTAGGACCTCCAGCTGTCCCTGGTCAAGCTCTGGCTGTTGTCACAGGAAGGTTTGGTTTGTTGCTAGTGCACAAAACTGGGATATCCCCAGGAGACATTTCGGAGGGGTGAGTAAGTGTGCCTGTCAGAGCCGCAATGCCTTGGCCTTCGTGCCCTCTTACGAATCTCCATCCTGTGGTAGAAGGCGGCAGGAGGAGGATGCTCGGTCCCAAGGATCTACATGTGTGCTGTGGGAGCGATGATGATCCCCTGCCTCTTCTCAGAGCCGTGCAGAGACTGACTGCTCTGTATCTTTGCTGTTTTCCCTGCCACCTTCATTCCTGATATAGTCCTGCTCCTTTCCTGCAGTGGCTGGGGTCTGCGATGTGCGACGGGGTCCGGCTGCGCGCAGTGAGCTCAGGCGTGGTGGGCGGCCAGGACACAAACCCCAGCAGTCGAAGCAGGCGTTGGGGATGGGGTCTGAAGGGCCGTGGGTCTGGTGCATTGCTGTGCAAGGGTTGTTTGTGGCTGAAGTTAGTTGGGGATGTGCACTCAGGTTCAGAGCGAGGTGAGGTTTTTACCAGTGGCACAGCGCGTCCCGTGCTACTTCCTTCTGTGAGAGGGAGGGGAAACGAGCTCTCTGGCCAGTGAACCAGGCGTTGCTTCTGTGCTGGGCTTTTTCACTGTGAAAGAAGGGCTTCTCTCAGCCTTAGTTGGTGAAAAAGTCATCATCTGATAAAGACTGTTAATTTATTATAGAGTTTACCCAAATTACCACTGTCTCGCCAAACCAAAGCAGAGAAATTATTTCGGCAGTGCCAGCAGACTCTCGTCCCGCTGCTGGACTGTCGCATTTGGAGTTGGTTTGGTGGGCTCGGTGTTCTTGCTGCTGCTGAGAGGACTCTGCTAGCTGCCTGTCTAGGTAGCGTTACAGTCTTCGTTACTGCGGTATGAATGTACTGCTCTTCCCAAGACCTTTTCCTCTCTCCTCACGTGTTATCTGAGCAGTGTTGGCCCTGACAAGGTACAGTCAGTGCCCAGTCCTATGAGGTGCTCTGCAAGCACGGCGAAAGGACACCCGGGAGCTCGCAAATGAAGCATCCTGGTCTACTGAGGATGCTCTTTGAAAGAAACTCTTATTTTGGCTAACTAAAGAAGCCTTTTTTTTTTTTCTTTTAAGATCCCTGTCGCATAGTCAAGGTGTAAAGAAGTTTGTGTTTGTTTTAAGGGTACCTTTATGCAATAGGTGCTGTGGGGTTCTCTCAGAAGTGTAAGAGCAGCTGCTGGCTCTTCCTCCACTGCCGTAAGTTCATCCCGTTTCCTCAGAAAGATCCTGTGTCAAACAATGATTTTAACTTGAAAGTGAAATTCTTACCTCGGCACTGGTGTGTTGAAGCTGTCTGTTCTCTGAAAGGCCCCCTTGCCCCAGCCTGGGTGTGATGAGCTTATTTGCTTTCTTCAAGATACACTTACAGCCTCTGAGCATTCTGTCACTGGACTGCTCAGGCCTGCCTGAAGCTGAATTTATCCATACCATACATGGAACTTTTTACTTGTCAGGAGTATGGTTGATTGAAAAAAACCCCAAATAATTAAAATAATAATAAAAAAGAGATTTCCATTTAACCTGATGTTGCTCCGTGCAGAGTGTACATGTATTGCAGAACTGGTGCTTTGGCATAGCAAATAGTACACAGAAGTGCAAGTAGTGGAGGAAAGCAACTTTCATCATTCCTGTCTTATGTAACTTTGTGGGAAGGAGGTTTGGGTGGGAATTTGTGTTGTGAAACAAGATTTCTTTGTTATGACTCCAAAAAAGTGTGTATTAGTAATTAATTTCAAAGGATTATGTATGTGTATATGTCTATATATAAGGTGTTTTTTTTTTGTAAATGCGGCTGAGAGCTCATTTGCAAAGCTCCTTTTGAAAAATATGTTTTAGTGTATGATGAAAGAGCCTGGATCATAAAGTTAGTACTACATTGTTCTGAACAGCTAGCTGCTTAATCTTATAAGTACTAAAGTTGTGTTTCTCCTGGGGAGAAAGGAGCTCCTCATTACGTTGTGGACTGTTGAGTCCAGCTCAGCGTCTCACAGGGTAATACATTAAATGAATTCTTGCTGCAGCTGATGCAATGCATTTCTTTTAAGGAAACTCTTCCTGCCCCTTGTATGAGATGCAGCCTACTTCTGCAAAGGATTTTGATCACCTTCCATATACGATCATAATTCTTTATCTCCCTATGTCTTTATCTCCCTATGTCTGCAGTTACTCTGGTTTATCAGCCCCACTGTCAGAGGACAGTTCATGTCCGTAGCTATCCGGCTCTTCAAAGAGATGCTGAGCTTAGCCCAGAGGGAGAAAGGCTTTGGACTCTGGATCAGCAGCTGCCTGTCCGGTGGGGTGGTGCAGTTACCTGATCCCAGCTTGGTATCTCGCTTCTGGTGGCCAGTGCTCCCCGTGAGAAGGTTTGAGTTTGAGCCCTAGTTAGATGAAGGTGTCTGCTCTACAAAATACACTTTTTTTCCCAATTCAAGAGGTTATAAAGCTAATTGTTCTAACCCCAGCCTATGTGTAAGCCTTGTCAAGTAATTGAAGCTGTTCTAGAATAATTATATGTATAAAGTAATTGAGGCTCCCTCATCCCTGGCACAAACCATTATCTTGGCTGAGGTCCGCCGGAGTCTTTTATGTGCAGAAAGAATCAGTCCTGTTGGCACAGAGTTGTCCAGTGCGCAGAAGGGATGCTGACCTCGTGGCATGACGATATCTTCTTTCTTTGTCGAAAGAGATTGCCCCTTCTCTGTTCTCTGTGTCTTGAAATGGAAAGAGCTTTTGGCCTTCTGGTGAGGATGATATTGTTCATTGCGTCAGACAACCTGGTTTGAATTGGTGGGTGGTAAATTAAATAGGAACTAGCAGGCAGGATGAATTTCAGGAAATAACTTTATAGTCCACAGAGATGAACATACTCCCAAAGGAGTCATTTCCTTATGAGTGGCGGGAGGGATTTTGCCATTCTCTCCAACGCTTTGCTGAAAGAACTCTGTTTTTCAAAAAAAAAACCCTCCAAAAAATTGTTTTTCTTGATGGAGTTGTATTTGCCTGTTGCTCAGTGTGTGTAAGCGTTACCTTACTCATCTAGGAAGCTGCTTTTTCGTGGAAAGTCTCTCTTTTCTGGTGTCAACTAATAGAGGTGGGAGCCTGCTAGGAGAGTTGTGGGCCCTGCTGCTGCAGCTCCTTGCCACGGATTTTTTTCTGTCTGTGGTTGCATCACCTGCTGTAGGTTAGGTTTTCACGCTCTGCGCACTGACATGCAGCTCTGCTGTGCTTTATGCGATGGTGTTTGCAGCTCTCTCCAAGCTCACCCCAGCAGGACAGTGGTCGTGCTGCAGAGATACAGCCCAGGGACCCTGGGGGACCAGGTTCTAGTTGTATCTCCAGCACGGGTGCCTTGGAACTGCTCCGTCCTCGCCGTGGCTGCACGGCACTGTAAGCTGAAGAAGAGCCTAGCAGTAATGAATCTATCTTTGACATATCTGGATCCAACCCAGGCCCAGTTGGCTGAGTGGTTTTCTGGCAAAGTCTCCTTTCCCATCTATATCCATTCCTACAAAGTGAGCTTTCCCCATTCAAATGTTTTGATCTCACTGAAATGTTTCAGTTCAATATTTCTTTTGCAATGCCATTTTCTGAAAATCAGTATGTTCCCATGGAAATGTTGGATCATGTCTAAAATACGTTCTCAGCTGGAAAATACAGTTAGAAAAATGTCAACCGGCTCCTCTACAGAGAGATCCCATTCATTGACCAAGATTTGCAAAGCCGCCTCCTTTCTCAGATAAATTTACGTATTTTTCCGTCTTGTGAAGCTTCGTGGGAACTTCCAGGAGAATGAGGATGTTGCTGTACTGAGCGACAGGCTCCTGACGCCTGGCTGGGCAAGCTGCACGGACGCCAGCCCGACCTGGGGATTCTCCAGCCAGCATTGCCCTCTTTGGGGAGTGGGAGGCGAGCGACGTGGCCCCAGGGCTCCGTCTCTGCTGTCACCTGAGCAGCCCTGAAGCTTTGGGGGTTCCTCTCTCCCTCTGACTATGCATGAGTAGAAGGTATTGCTGTTGGAAAGCTGAGCCAGTGTGCCATCAGTAGGTTACCATGCAAACTGGGAACCTTGGGATACTGCTGCAAGGCTTTTCATGGGGAAGAGTTGTCATCTCTGGAGATGCATGTCAAGGTGGAAGCAGCGTGGAGAAAAGAGAGGGGAAAGACTTTTGTAACTGGCTGTATGGAAAAAGGTATAAAGCTGAGAAAAGAAGAAAGAAATGGGTCTAGGACAGCAAGCTAGTGAGGAGAGGGGGAGGAGGAGGGTTGTTGGAGATTTGTTGCACTTAGCATTAGGAATTGCTGCAGAGCATGCAGGTTGTAGTGATTTTCTAATACTGAGTAATATGTCAGAAAGGCTATTCTGGATTTAGACCAATATATACAGTTTCTTGTCTAAGCAGAACCATATGCTCAAATGAGAGATCATTTTATTTTACTAGGATGGACAGTAAGTAGAAACACATTCCAGATTTCATGAGGTTTCTTCTCCCCCTTGGCAGCCACAGTGCTGCTTGTGCTTAGTCTATGGTTTTTCAACTGTTTGATAACTGTCCGTTACTTTACAGGACTCCGAATCCCACTATATCATGATGTCTGTTGAACCGTGACAAATGACTGCGTCGGAAAGCCAGTTCACCAGGTCGCCCCGGCTGGAGCTGGTAACGGTTAGTAATAAAACAAATTGGACTGATATGCACAATATGGCAACAAGCTGTACAGTAGAAGACGTAGCTTTTGTGTCCTTCCTTGAGTTAAGACTTAATGTTCTGTGTTCAGAGACTGACCTCATCCAAATCCTTTCTGACAGCCTAGAAAGAAGGAAAAAAAAAAAACCCCACCCCAGACCCGTTGTGGAGTGTGGAAGCTGGTGTTTAATACATGAACCCTACCCACAGCAGGCTGGGCAATCGAATGCATACAGATATTTATACAATTTGACATTGGTAAATAGTCCAACCCCCTTCTTGTGCAACCACTGATGGTTTTTGTTCCAGTTCTTCTATGTTACTCTGTAGTTTAGTGTCCACCACTACCCATGTCTTGGTGCTGAACCATCCCTAGGCATAACAAGACATTTTTGGCCTGATCCAGCCATGTAATGGACCCTCTGGCTGTTCACCTGGGGTCTCCCCGAGTGGACCAAGGACTTGGTGCTTGTCGAGCTCGTTCAGTGTCCTGGTGCAGGAAATCCTGTGCCCAAGGCCGTGCTGCAGGTCTGCCCACTGTCCTTCTGTGTGCCTCCTGCGGAGCCCCGGCAGTATCTGCTGGCTGTTGGGTGGTGATGCCCAGGGACTCTGTTTAGCTTGTTCAGGGAGTCTGCTGACCTTGCTTTGTGAAGGAATGGTCTGCTAGAGTTGACTGGCAACAAAGGAACTCGAGTATACCTGAAAAAATCTGCATTATGTTGCAGGGTCTTGAAAGCAAGCATCTGTTACATGTGTTGTAAAGCCCTGAATTGTGTACTTGCTGGGTATGTAATTGCTTGGCTAGTCCCTCACTAGCAACAATGACAATATCAAAATCATTTTAAAAGAGATTTTTTAATTGAAAACAACAAAAAAAAGCAAGCTAAATGGTGGTCATATTTGCCTCAGTCAGGAGGACAAGCAGAACCATCTACAGGAAAATACTCACCGTAACATTGTACGGAGTAAAGCCCAGCAGTTGGCTGCTGGGTACCAACTGCTTGCGCTGGCCCCAGGAGCCTTCTCATCTCTGAATTTATTGGGATTATATTCCGGGGAGGTGTCTGTCTTCTGCTGATCTGCCCTGAGGGTGATCTGCTCTCACCTGGGTGGTGGTGCAAGCGAGATGCAGAGCCCTGGTACTTGCTGACATTTGAAGGGTCTCCTTATGCACAAGCAGTGAGAGCCTGTATTTATTTCTGTCTTAGCTTCGTGATGGTTGGCTGGTGGTATCCAATGGTAGGCATGCTCCAGAGGCAACTGCAGTCAATTTTTCAGTTTGTTAATTCAAAAAGAGATTGCGTAAAAAAGACGAAAAAGCAAACAAAAAACCCCACTAAAAATAATGAGAGATAGAGATCAGACAAAGGGGAAAAAAATGCGTGTGGTGGAACCACAACAGAAGAGGATAATACAGCTTGTGGCATGTGAGGCGTCCATCCTGGGAGTCCAGAGCTGTCAGGTGCTCCTGGCATTACGAATAGAGTTGTATCTGCCTCAGCTTCTCTTCTGCTTTTGCTGTGCAAGTCCCAGATCACTTCTGAGGGAGAGTGTGGGTTGTCCTCTAGGGATGTCTTTCCCTTCCCTGTCCTGGCCACCACATCTAATAATAGAATTAAAATACAGTGAGCAAGGCTTTGCAGGCTCACCTTTGCTTGGCTGGTGGTGCAAAGCAGAGGGTAATTTCTCCTCTGGGTAATGGACCTCAGCTGGAGCACACAGTTGGGTGAGAAGCCCTGGACAGCCCTTGGGGAAGGAGCAGATGCTAATCCCCTGCTCTGAAATGGTTGCAGTACCCAAGCATTGGTTCTTCCTGTGCCATGTTTTGCACCACAGCTTGTTGCTAGGACCCTAGCGATGTTACCCTGCTCCTTAAACCAAGTGTGAACCCAGGAGGTGAACCAGGTTTTTTTTAGTGCTGCTTTCCATTTAGATCCGTACGCTTCATTTCCACTCTTTGGAAAGACCGCTTTTAGCCTTGCCGTGAGAAGTCCCCTGGGCCAGTGTGTCCTCCTAAGGAGACTGCTGGTCCAACTGCTGAGGAAGGGTCCTCCTGGCAGAGCTTTGTCAGTGGAAATCCTGGGGAGCCGTCCCGGCCAGGCAAAGGGCTTCCACCTTTGCAAAGCCTGGCTGGGCACAGGCTCCTGCAGGAGCTGGACTCGCTGCAGGTGTTCTTGAGCGGGTGGGGAGATTTTGGGTGGACAAGCACTTCAGACAGAGCTCCGAAAAGGGATCTCTTGCTGGGAGTTTTTGCAGGTGGTAGATCAGCTTATGAAGTCTAGGACGTCCGAAGGAAAATTATGATACTACCATTTCTTTGGCAGCACAGCTTTGCTGAACGTGACTGTTCCTGTTAACTGTAATACTTTTAGAGAAAACTTTTTTCACTTTATGCCTTTCTCATCAGGAACTTTTTTTATGGATGAGCTAAAAGAGCCCCTGTGAAGGGATGTTTGTATATACCTACACAATATATACAGTATATATGCATATGTAAAAGAACTTGGCCTATGTTCATGGGACAATTTTACATAGTTTTAAAGGCAGTCTGATTGCATTTATTTCATACTTATTTTCAAAATTCTTACTTCCTGCTAGAAGGGTGTTTGTAGGAGCTTCATTACAAATAACGAGCATCCACTTGAAAAAAAAAGTTAAATGATTTTGGAAAATGTCATGTGTGTTCTGTGGCGTGGATGAGTAATTGCAGCAAACAGTCGTAGTACCTACTCACGAGTTTACTGCTTTTCATTTACGAAGTCTATACCTCTGTCATCTGTCTGTAGTTTTTAGCTCAGTTCACGTTGTGATCCCATGCATGAGAGCAGATTCTCTTACTGATCCGCAACAGTAACCCAATCCAAGAAAGATCTGAATCTGTGGAAAAAACCAGCCCGGATGACACATGTTCTGTGAGGCCAAAGAATTCCGTGTCTTCAAACACGGTATTTTGTCTTTTGTTGTGGCGAGGACCTGCCTTTCATTGTGCTATTGAAACATCATCAAAGCCTGGGAATCCGAGGGACATTCCAGTGGAAACCTTTGTAACGCTGCAGCGGAGAAACTGAAATTCAAAGCAGGTCTGTGGACTTGGCATCTTTGGTAATAACAATACAAGCTGTGCTGAAAGCCCGTCTTGAAGCAGACGGGAACCGGGGTTGCGCTGCTGCAGAAGGCTGGCTCTCATGATTTATTCAGCCCTAAACAGAGGCAAACTGTACTGAAAGTTGCAGGGTACTCCGGGAAGCAGCTGTTTAATATTGCGGCAAAACTCTCCGATCAGTAGGAATACGCTGTTTAAAGTCGTTTCAAGGAAGATAAATATTTGGGTGTATTATCTCTAAGTATGGAGATAAACACAGTTGTTCTGTAGAAATATTGGTTTGACCTCATGTTATTTCATTAGCAGCAGCCTGTGAGGCTGATTACATGTCTTTGAAAGCAGCTGCCAGCTCTTGGGAGCATCCCATTTTTGTTGTATGGGCTGCTGTCCTTAGTGTACATCTTGCCTTTGAGTTTGGGAGGAGCGAGCTCAAATCTTGCTCTCGCTTCCCTGTGGCTGGGAATAAGGATCCCATCTCCTCGAGAGGAAATCTTACGGTGATTCAGTATAGTCAAGGAGGTCAACAGCGTTATGAAAACATAGGTGTTATTAGTTCATCAGCCTGTTCCTGCAGGCCTAAGGTAAACGCGGTGTGCTGTCGTGCTGAATATGTGCACGTAGTAATAAGGCTGTAACCTACCTGTGTCAGCTAACCCCTGTGGATGGGCGAGGCAAAGAACAGAGAAGCAGAGGCACTGAGGCTTGCCTGGGGTCGTGCTGCACAGCAGTAGCAAAAGCTCGTACCTTTTGCACTTTCCTGAAGGTGATGGGGTCATTAAATAGTCTGGTAGAACATCATGATGGTGCACTGCGTGCTGCTTTGGAGCATCTGCATCTGAAAGATTAATCTGGGTGCAGGAACAGGGGAGTTCAGATGCATCAAGTTGTGCTGAAGAGGGGAAACTGCTTGTGTGATCCCCGCAAAGCCCTGGCACAGAGCCCAGGTACCGGGCACAGAGCCCAGGTACCGGGCACAGAGCAGGCATAGACCAGGCTTAACGCAGTCCTGAAGCTGAAGTCCTTGCTAATAAGCTCTGTCTTAGACGTTTGCTTTGCTACCAGTTGATCAGCGACTGGGTGCGTGTGCAGGCAAGGGGTGCAGTGAGGTCCTAGCAGGTACCAAAAGTTTCTCAGCAGTGGTCATGCCTGGGGCAGGAGCAGCCGGGCACCCCGGGAAGGCAGTGCAGAGAAGCCAGCACAGCTTAATGCTCCAAAGTAGCTTCTGTGGCTTTTCTACAGACTTCAGTGCATCTTTTGCGTCCTTTTGCATGGAAAATATCCAGATTGCTACTCCATTTTTAATACACAGCTCCATGCTGTGATCTGTTACTTTAAGAAAACTGGAATAGCAAGGTTTCGCAGTAACGCTGACCAGGATATGTGGGTCACGTTTCTGACTTCAAGTTTATTGCTAAATAATCAGCTTTGCATGAAAAATGCTTGCACAAATGGTAGTTCGGAAGGCAAGCTGTATGGTTTTTACACAATACCACTTGCTTTGCCACAGTGAAAGGACAGATACTCTTTAAAATATTTATGAATCACAAGCTTTCGTCTGTATTTCTGTGTCCCATAATTTCATTTGTTTGTAAAGAAAGGAGCAGGGAAAACAGAAAAAGTTTCGGTGCCGTTTCAAATGATGGTGACAGGTGATTAGCCAATAACTCACTAAGTGCAGAATCCATGCGTTGTGGCATAGACTGTATTTTACTTACATACACCTGCTTCTGCTCTGTGGGGATGGAGGGACCAGCTGAAGCAACTCTGGCAGTATCGATGCTGCCCACTTGTCAAGATACGTTACATAGATACGTGCTTGTGCAGTGTCTGCATCCTTCAGACCTGACACAGCACTGCACAAAGGCTATGTGTTTTTAATGGTATATGAATTTGTGTGTTACCGCTCTTGTGGTCACGTAGCTCTTCTTGAGGGCCATCTGTTGGCACCGTGTCTGTAAACCACAGCTGTTGTACACTGAGGCAGAGCACCCGTGCGGTACGGGAAGGCACTGTTACTCTCACCGCGGTGAGCCAGGTTTTTCCGTCTGTTCCAGCAGTTTGTGCTCCCGTGAAAGCTGGTGAAAATGCTGTTTGCAAAGTCATGTCAAGTCTGACCTGGTGGGGGGAAAGGAGGTATTGACCTTCATTCTGACTTTGGTTTTTTCACCAGGGTAACTGCAGTGATGTTAACAGACGGTGTTTCTGATTGCAGCCACATGCCCTGGTGAAGAACAGTGCCTGCAGCCGTCACCCTGTCTCATCTGTTGCAGCTTTTGCTTCCTTTTCTACATAACATAGTTCTGTTTCTGTTAAGTGAGTCTTAAATGTACAAAACATGTTCACAGATGTGTCTACATAAAGAGTAAACTTCCAGTATGTGTATCAACATATACTTCCTGCGTTGCACATAAGCGTGGATGGGCAGGGTGAAGAGCGGTGAGAAGGCAGCGGTCACGACAGCCTGGCTGAAATGGCGTAGGGGAGCTGCTGCTCTGCGGTCTCGTACCGAAGGGCACGTCTCTGGCAGGGGTGAGGCTGCGCAGCAGGAAACCTGGGCAGTGAGGAGGAGGGCTTTCCTCTTACATGAGCAACTGGCTGCATCTTCTTAGGCTCATTGGTAATTTAGAGCAAAACGAGTTGTGTTCTGATGGTTTCTAAGCAGGCTGCACTCTGTTTCGACCAGTATCAGAACCCTGACCAAGCAGAGTATCTTTATAATTCCATATAGTGGCCTTAGAGGAAGGTCTGGTCATGCATGATAGAGAATTTTAAGTACAAGAGTTGGCTTTGGAAATTAATTGTCCACCATTTTTTGTTTTAAATAAAAATAAGCTTTCAGCTGATGGAGGAGATGAGAGTTCCCTAGAACTTGTGGAATTATCCAGTGGTCAGGAGGTGATGTCCTGTGGTGTGCTCATGTGCCCTCAAAATGTGTATTATCCAGCTAGACACTTGTGATCATTGAAAAAATTGTTTAATGACATGAGGTAGACATTAAAGGGGCTTTTTGGAAACACTTTAACATTGTCACTGTATGCTTGTATTGTTTTGTTCTGTTTTTAACTTTTCTGCCGTTCTGGGGGTGGTGGATGAAATATGAAGCAGATAGAAACTGCCAATAAATCCTGATGGGGAAGATGTGATTTTAAAATGTAAAAAGAGCATGTCTTGTTTCACATCGTTGGTGTCACAGTGCATGAAGTTTGTTGGTGTTGGATTATTCGGCAAAACAGAGACAAGATGCAAAGTTGTTCAAAACAATCAGTACATTTCAGAGCCAGAATTGAAATTTGCTTTATGGCAGTATTTGTATTGTAGGGATCTGGAGCAGAGCAGGAATGGGAAAGCTAAAAGGACAACTTCTGCAGTTCCTAGAGAAGCAATTTTTAGCAGGTCTTTCTCCCAGGTCTCATCTTCTAAATCCAGAGCTGTCCTTGGGATCTCTGTCACCACCAGTGCAGCACAGAGCCCTTCCCTCAATTCTGCACGGTCCCTCACAGCTGATTTTTCTCCATCTTTTTGGCCTGCAGTACTTGTTAAAAGTTGCTGTGCATTTTAATGTTTTCAGATTCGGAGTTAGAGGGAATACTATGAAACATCTTGTGGAAAAAGGGGCCTTTCTGACTGAGCTTGCATTTAGCTCCTTACCAAAACCGGCCAGCCCAGATGCTCCCGGTGAGCTGGTTCGCTACTGAGTGCTGAAGCCGCTGGCAGGGAGTTGTAGGGGTTTAGGACTGAGAGTGGACAGATGCCCTCCCAGCTGGGCAGGGAGTTGTGTGGTGGAAGTGGGGGATGGCTAATTACTCCCTTCATAAAGGACTCTACCTGTGGATCAGAAAACAATAGAATGGAATACGGGAAACCACGCTTAAGAAGGTCATTGACTTACAATCCTACTACTTGTAAGGACCACCCTGGTTTGTTCAGCATCTAGGAGAAAACAAGAACAAAGTTGTATTTATATGCATGGTCATTTCCATGATTCATATTCTGCCCAGCCGCAAGATTTGTTACTGTTTTTCAAAGCGAAAAATCCGGATCAGTGTTAGTGCAGCAAGGTTTAGTGTTTGGCACCAAATGAACGGCAGTGCTGGTGAGAGTTTGCGGTTCGTTTTTCTCATTCAAACATTCATCCATCCTGCCAAAGCCATCGTATCATTAGCTCTTATCACAGCTGTTGTATCACAGCGCGAAATTACTTAAAAAAAGGAAGTTTAATTAGAAGAACAGTCAAAAAGAACAATCCAAAAGCCCCTCATCAGGTAAAAAACTACACTCACAAGTTTTGACTGAGTGCGAACAAGCTTTCTGGTTCACTTCCTGTGCTGTACAGGGAGACACGGTGTTTTGTCATCGGGGAACTGACTATCTCCAAGGACTAATGATGGATTTGGGGAATTTTTCTACTGCAAGACTTCTTTAATTTCAGTTTGTGTAAGTAAGTTTATATATGGCATCTTGGAAAGACAGAAAATTGGTAAGAAGTGAGAGTAGTAGTGAGTGTAGATTTCAATCTGGGTCTGCTGTACCAGAGTACCTTTTTAATATAAGTGTAATAATCAGGAGTGAATATTCCTCTTTCTTACCAGTTTCCTCTAACCCTTGAGTGGTTCCTGCTGCTTTTCAGCTGTGTACTCAGTTATCTGCTTCACTGATTCTCATTCTTTGCTGTTCCTATAGTGCGGAACAATATACAGCGGTCTGCCATTTCTGAGTCAGCTGGTGTAATTTACTTCTAATTCAGTCTAAAAACAGTGGTTTGCCAGCAGTTACTATAATTTTTTGTATAATCTTTTCCCACTACTTTTGAAATTAGAACTTGAGGTTATTCTGCTAGGAGGCGGATGTGTTGTCGTGGCTCACGGTGTCTGTGTGCTTCATCGCTTGATTTCTGCCTCTGTCAGTAAGTACGGTCGTAACTGTTTGCTCTTTATACCCTAAATGCTTCAGTGCGGGTACCTGTGTCTTATTCTGCCCTGTTACAGTGCTTGGTGTGTATGGTAGTTAGCCTCCTCAGATGTTCGAAAGCTACTTCCAAATACAATATAATCTTTTAAAACTCAGGGGACCAAGGTATGTCAGAAATTTAATTTGAGATTTTATGCAGGAAGTTAAGAAAAAAGCTGGACTAATGCACCATTTACCTGGTTTAAAATCTAGGTTCTTTAGGATATCTTGTAGCTACCTTTTGTTTCCCCTTCTATAAGTTCTTTGGATGCAAAGCATGTGTTAGGTACATCTAGCCTTTTAACTTTATGGCTCGAAAGGATCAAAATCGGTGTGCCTCAGTACTTGTAAATGTGTATTTTTGCACTTGAGTCCAATGTTTCAAGTGGAGCATTGAATCTCATAGTGTGCTGTGTACGTGTATCCTGGTGCACTGTGTGAGACACAGAAATCACTGTAGGCTCTCACGTACTGGTACCGTCCCTGAACTGTCTGGAACAACGTGGTGATGCTTGATGGCAGCCTCCAGAAGAGACCATTGAGGACAGACGCAGTAGAAGCTAGAAGGTTGTGCAGCATGGGGAAGATAAAAAGGGAAAGACAGTTTCTTTGTCTGGCAATATAAGGAATAGCAGACAATTAAATAAAATGGTAGATTAAAACAATTGGAATTGTAATTGTGCGTACAAAGTACAGTTACAGTGTGGAGTTCACTGCCACAAGGTATGGTAGATGCTGAGTGTTTACACGGGCTTCGAGTCCGCCTGCTTGTGTGAGAGTGGGCAGTGGGGTGCACTGAGCGTGCGGACGCAAAGCCACGCGTTCCTGGAAGCAGCAAGGGTTACGTCCGCGAAGCGCTGCCGGGCGCAGCCTGGCCTGCCCCGTTCCGAGCTCGCCCGTATGGGTGCTGCCATAGCAAGTCCCTGGCCGAGGGAGGCTGCGGGAGGTGGTCCTCGGTCAGGCGTGGCGTTCCCACGTTCATCTGCTGAAAGTGAGCTTGTTTTTCTAATTTATTCTTCATGGATTTCTAAGGGCCAACAGACCAGTGATGTAAAACTTCCAAGTGGGGCTTTTTGTTAAAATGCAAATATATAGCAGAAAATATTATTAAACCATACCTCTGCCTGTTGCCCTCAAACTTTGCTGTTACTAATAATCAGGTGTTTGGTTTTAACATAAAATGTAACCCTGTAAACAGTAGTAGAAACCTATATACTTATTTCCCTTTCTCTCAGAGCTGATTTTTGAGCATTTACAGTGTGTTAATGGGGACATACGTTTGCGGGCAATCTCCGGAATGTGATGGAAAGGCAGTTGTCTCCAGAAAAGAGAAGGTAGTTTGAAATATCTCAGAACACACCACGAAACTCTTGGGCTGAGTTTTTCACAGCTAGCAGTGTTTTGGCCATGCATTTAAGAGCAGGTGGTCTAAACTTGCTAGGTAGGCATCTCCAGCCTTTTTTCTGGCTGCAGTATGTGTTAGGGTTCAGGTGTTACAGCAAACATCTTCTGGTCCTGTTTGAATTTTCACCTCTGTCTCCAGCTTTTGTGTGCCGATTGCCTTAGTTTTTGGAGAGAAAGGTTGTGTAACCTGTGGAGTTAGCTTGGCTGTAATAATACTGTCTGTCCAGCTTCGGAAACAGCTCTGGGAGCGTCTAAAAATAGCCACGTCTTATTCTGTGAAATTTCTGACCTGTTCCAGCATGGTTTCCTTTAGAATATCTGCTGGGACGGGATGTACTGACTGGTATCGGTCAAGGTCCACATGGTTTTTATTCCGGCTTTTAGGGCAAACAAAGGGAAATGCGACACATAGCGCACGAGGATTACACAAGGCACATTGCAGAAATAAAAAGAAAATGCTCATTTGTGGATTGGATTGTGAGGTTTATGGTCTAGGAGATGTGCTAGTGGCAGTCATAAGGGAGTAAGAGCAGAGGAGACGCTGCCGCAGCCTGCAGCACCTGGGGAGGGAATCCCAGCTCCCCTCCTGCACAGCCCTCATCGTCAGACTGCAGTTTTAATTAATTTCTGTTCAGGTTCAGCGTCTAGGCTGGCATGCTACGGGAGGTCTTGTAGCCTGTGTACGAAATGCACTGCAGACTGGTGTGGGTTTTGCTGCCGTGCGTACTTCCAGCCGGCACCAGTCACTGCGGGGTCGCGGTCGACAGTGTAGAGCAGAGTGGGTTCCACCAGTGCCTATCCCAAGCACGGTGAACACCCAGTAAATGTTAGAACTGGAGAGTTTCAAAAGCAGAGTGAGACCTGTTGCCCCCCGGCAAAGTACCTGCTGGTGTAACACCCTGGAAGAGATCACCCCCAAGTACTTCCAACCGGGGCTGTAACCCAGTGTCTGCAGCCAGAAGGGGCCACACTGGGTCAAGTCAGCGCTAGGAGTCGATTTAACCCGTGGAGAAGCACAATCTGCCCAGAATTAATTCAGCTTAAGTTTTTTCCCCTGGATTTTAATAGTAATACCAGCAGAACGTTGCAGCATTTGGACAGTCATAAAACAGAAACGCTACAGCTTGAAAAATACTTTAGCCTGCTACTGAGATTAAAGCAAGCCCTAGATAGCTATATAACTGTCAGGCAAATCAAAGTGTGGCACGGTGTGCTGCAAGGGAGGATCTGCTGTGGCTGTTCAACAAACTCCAAATACTGCCTCACAGTTTCCAGCGTGGCTGCACAGGACCCTTCAGGAGGGAAGACGGATAACGACCAGATGTCCGGGCGCGATGAAGATGTACTGTCCGGTGAGCTCCTCACCGACACGGATTACGACTCTTCGCGGGGATCTGCAGGCTCGTCTCTTCGCTTCAGCGATAAAGACAGGAAAAACACTGAGGTGCAAATGAGAAATATAAACTGAGAGCGTTATTGATTGGGAAAACGCAGTCCCCGCGCTGCATGAGTCATGTAATCCACAATGCTTTTCAAGCTGAATTTGAGAGAAGCAGAGGTGCGTGGAGGATGGTTTCAATTTCCAAGCAGTGCTTTTTGACCACTCATGCTTTTGAAAAGTAAAAATAATATCTTGGCTCAGAAATGACTGCAAAGCAGAGGTATTCTGCTTTTGGCCCGTTGCCTGCTCACCCTCTTGAAGCAGAGCTTATGTATTGTGATGGAAACATAACAGCTTACCCTGCCAAGGAACAGGTCATTCCTACCGGAGCCCGTGAGCGAGCAGCTATGCTGCAAGTAGAAAAGCTGAACCAAATGGAATCAAAGAGGATGAGTTCTGGATAAATTTACAGTTTGGGGTTACACCTGAATTTCTTTTAATAGGAATAAGCTTTTGACTCGCTTTGGGTTCCTGTCCTGGTGAAAGCATCCTGAAAATACTAATTAAAAAAGAGATTAAGCCTGATTTTGAGGCCAAATACACTTCTTCAGATGGTTCTTTGGTAATGTTTTAATTGTGAACCTGTATACCCAAAGCGTGTTTTCCCACAAGACTTCTCTTCCAATAGTGTAAAACATGTGACTTTAATAAATTTGTTCCTAAATTATTCTCGTAGAAATAAGATTGCACTAAAGTTCACAAGCCAGATTTAATCTCGGGTATGGTCCCAGAGTATTGTAACGATAGTTTAGAAAATTGCCACTTTTACTGTTCATTCGGGGTCTTTGCCAAATTCTTGATCAGGCAACTTACATCCATATTCATTGTATTTTCATTTTCATAGGTATGGGTTGTATTGGAGAGCTCTGTTAGGACATGTGGGCAGGTTGCTTAAACTTTATGCGTAAGGTGACAGCTGGAGAACCTAGGTTAGTAGAGTTGGCACCGTTCAGAATGTACTTTGGAAGGCTGCGAGCATCCCCTTCAGAAAGGTGGAGAAACCTGGGGGCAGTCATCAAGCGACGGAGCAGCTACTGTACAGGGAGGAAGTTGCTCCAGCAGTTTTGTAGGGGAAGCAATGATTATAACAGTGATTATAACAATTATTTTTTGACTATTCATATTTATTTGTGAAGTATGGATCAAATTGGCTGCTGATGGAAGGCAGCCGCCTTTTTTAGGGCTATAACTACATATTGTCTGACATTGTATACTCTGATTCACAGGTCCAAGAGGGTGCATTGGCCTTTTGGACCTGTGAATGCTTTACATTCTTTGGTACCAGTATATAGGAGAAATAATGGAAGTGAGGACTGTAGGTTTTTCTGCTGTGAGACTGCCGAAATATCAGAGCTCTGTTACACGTAATAGAAAGTGAAATAAATCAGTTGATAGTAAGCTGTGCATTTTATAAACCACTGTTTTTTGTTAGATTTACAATTTTAATGGGTTTATATTCATATCCTACTGAGAGCAAAAGAGGTTTTATTTTTAAGACTTGTAACGATTGGTTCTGATGATAGTGTGTTTGTACCAAGGAAAATCACTGCTTTTACCCCAGTAGATAAGATAGGCTTCTCTCAGCCTGTATCTAAAAATACAAAAGTACCAAGACTGAAGTTGCAGAGTGAGAGAGGTAAAGTACATAAATATGTGGAAAGGCAAAAAAACAAGTGGAGAAAAGGCAATACATCAGCTAGTAAACTAATTCATCAGTTAGTAAAAATATAAAGTTTAGCAAAAGAAATAGGAAGGAGACAGGAAAGAAAAGGATTTATACATAGAGCAGTTAGAAGTGTAAGAAATGCTAAGAATAACTGCAGAACTATTCAGTGAGGGGAATTTTATTGGAGAAAATGTGAATGTTTACATAATGGGATGATTATTTCTCTTAAGGGAACAAAGATCAAGCATTAAAAACGAGCCTGCTGACTAATGCTCTGTCCTGCGTACTGAGGTTTTGGTAGGTTGTAATCAGAGTCCCCATGTTTTCTGTGCCTTCCCAGTGGCAGAAGAACTGTAAAATCCCCAGTGAGCTGCAGAATCCCATATAAGTGGGAAGAGGGGGCGAGGCTAGAAAGCAGAGGCAGTATTTTGGTTTCGTTGTGTGATGCTGCAGGCTTTGGAAAACCAACTGATAGCTGTGGCCTCTGCCGCTGGAGCGGGAGCCCTGCGGCACCGCGGTGGCTTGGGTGGTTGGGTGTCCAGCTGCTGCTGGAGAACACGTGTGGGTGCGAGTCGGGGCCTGGCTAGAGAAGACAGGCTTGGCTGTAGCTCTGCTCTAAGGTATCTTTCTTTGTCCATGTTCAACTCTTGCCATAATGCTACTCCGTTGACTTTCATGGACTCGGGATTTACCTTGAAGAACCCAGGATACAACCCTGAAGGCGTGTGCAAGGGGAGGGAGCAAGCTGTGCACTGCCCAAGGGCTCTCTGCTGAGACCCTGCGTGCCCCTACTGGGAACACTTCATCCTCTTGAGTTAAGACATCGGTACAGGAGGATTTCTGTGTTCTCTCAGTGATGCTGGAATCAAAGTACCTGTAGTGTGGAAAGGTGCCCAAGATACCTTGACATATGGAGCTATGCTGTGTAGCCCTAGTGCCTGCTCGGGAATTATTTGCTCCGTCCTATAAAGCAGGGAATATTGATTCCATCAGGAAAAGATTATTGGCAAAATGAACGATGGATTTTGTATGGTACAGCTATTTGTATGATTTTGAGTGGATTTTGGTTTGTGTAAAGAAGCAGTGTTATGTATGGACATGGTATTATCAGCGTGAACCTTTGGGGACTGCTGAGCCTCTGTGACTGAATGGTAGTGCCTGAGAGTTTGCATGATTCATTGTACTTACGTACACCAGAGTCCCCTTATACCTAAAATACATGAACAAATGTGTGTATTTTAGATATAAGCAGATTATTGTGTGCGTAAGCCTGCTTTACTGAGGACTCTAGGCGTGACTGTGGAAGGAGGAACCTTCCTATGCAGACCCAGGTTCGGACCTCAGCCGTACCCCTGGTACAGCCCTGGGTGATGCTTGCCAAACAGTTTTTTCAGTAGCACTGAAGGAATAGGAAAGCTGGATATCATCTGAATTAGCTCCCCTGAAATTCAAGGAGTTGTTCTGCAGCTGTTGGTGAGATTTATACCAATTAAAGGCGGTTGGTTGTTTAGTTGTACTTGAGGGGTATTTAGTGAGAACCGCAGAAGTTTGGCCTGTGGGATTGGTAACTATGCAGGAGTACTTTGAAGCACTAAAAAGAAAGGAAGGTAATGGAAAATGTGAGCCTGGCAAACACCATGGGGCAAGTTCTGCCTGTGTATCCTCAAGAAATGAAAAGCCGTGAGAATGTATCCTTGAGCAAGGACTATAGATTTCAATCCTATCTAGGTATAAAACAGCTTGAGGAATGCCGTGAACTTCATTGAAGGGCAGTGATTTCGGGAATCTAACTTTAAAAAAAGTATAAAGTGCTCTAAAACTTGCTTTGTTTCAAGAGAGCGCTATGGAAATAGAACAAGATTCACAAGTAATTAATCTCAAGCTGTAGGCTGGTGTGTAGGTCTCTGCAGCAACAACATTAATATCTGTTAAATTCTCCAAATTAGCTTAAACATTCCAGAGAAAGGATGTAATTCTCTATTGTATAGGGAAGGAATTCACCCTTCCCCCAGCCTTTCTGCTTCCCAGGGACTTGAGAGAAACAAGTCAATCTCCCCCCCCCCCC
>Ga0065711_1034947_pt1 | contig 23013 bp, 13 predicted proteins | sample Hoacrofraction12_FD_59098 | JGI IMG/M metagenome (GOLD analysis project Ga0065711, IMG submission 59098) | Hoatzin crop microbial communities from Cojedes, Venezuela - Epithelial fraction 12 v2 (version 2) | ecosystem: Host-associated > Birds > Digestive system > Esophagus > Crop | place... | reverse complement strand
AGTCCAACCCTCCTGCCGAAGCAGGGTCACCTACAGCAAGCTGCACAGGACCTTGTCCAGGCAGGTCTTGAATATCTCCAGAGAAGGAGACTCCACAACCTCCCTGGGCAGCCTGTGCCAGTGCTTTCATGTAGAAGAATAAGTTTGCTTTATAAATAAATGCTTCTGATATTTTGAAAAGCCATACTCAATACTTCTATCAGCCCAGGACACTAATATTAGATATCAAATAATTTCATCAATCAATTTATAAAAGTTTGAGTAAAGAGGGGGTAACGTTTAAATGCATGGTCAATTACATGTAAACGGAAAGCAGAAAAATTAAGCAAGAATGCTCAAATAACATATAAAAGCCTATTATCTGTGACTTAACAGGAATTTCATCTCCGAGGATTTAGTATTTCTAAAAGGATTCTGCATTTCTGTGGAGACTTGTCCGTATCAAAATGCAGCACTGCACTCTCCACTAAAAACTGAAGTCCTGGCTCAGTATCATCTGAATGGGAAAAAACATAATTCTCTGAACTCATTCAAGAGAATTCAGTGTCATTCTTGCTACCAAGCCTGGAGGAAAAAAAGGTCACTCAAGCAATTATTACCCTTCTTAAGAATGTTTCAGCCCACCAGGATAGAGGAGTCATGAATTGTATCACCAGGTACTAATCTCTTTGATAAGAACATGCTACCAAGAAGTGATTAAATTTTCATCTCAAAGTGCAAAGCCTAACGCACCTGGTTCATACAAACTGTTCACCGATATAGTAGAGGCAAGGTGTTCTCTGCTGTCATCAGCACTCTGCTGGATCCCACTATCGCTGCTTTGTACTGTTTTGGGGAGAAACTGTAATTACTATGCAGACCGTAAGTTACTTACTCTTCATAGACACCATGATAATAAAGCAAGCTCTTATACTTGGTCCTGAATATGTAATTTTTTTTAATGGCTAGTAATCATTCAATATTTGTAACATACCCATAGAAAAATATGAAGTCACATAGTGCAACCATAACATTTATAACAATAATAAATGTCAGAGACTATTAGAAAGGAAAAGATCAGGATAAGTAAAAAAGCTTAAATTATTTCATGAAAACACCAAGCAATGCAGTAGCCTGAAGACAATGGATTAAAGGCAGGGAGATGGCCACAACACACAATGGATCACTAGTGCAAATACTGAACACGCCATAGCTGTAGTACTTACTACTACGTAGTTTTGAAGAGGTATCAAAGTAGGAGAAGAGTGAATCTAGTTCATCAGGACAGAACAGAGACTCCCGTCTCGCCTCGTCGCTACTTACAGCAACCGCTGGGACATGCAAGTTAGCAAAGCATAAAGCAGGCAGTAAGGAGGGGATAGGGCAGGAAAGAACGTTATTGGAAAAGTTAAGAAGGATGAAAATACGGAGGAAATAAGGTGGTTAATATGTTTCTGAATGACAAGCATCCCCAGTCCAAATTCTTCCCCGCCTAAAAATGCATCTCTGAACAAAATCTTTTCTCCTCTGTACTTCTGAACTAGGCTATGACCCGTTCAAAGACAGATTCCGATTTCTCTGCATGAGGCAGAAAATCAATTAATACAAAAACATCTTACTTTAGAAAGAACATGTGTAACATAGCTAAGGACAGAAGTGTCTAAATACCTTTCTGGAATGCCGCACCTTGCTCCCCTGCCAAAAGGGATTTTTCAGGGCCACTGTGCCTTTTCTCTGCCTGACTTTGAGGCAAAACTTTTGTTCCAGATTCAAGCAGAGATACTGATGCAGGCTGCTTCTCTACAAACTTTCTTTCCACATATTTTGCTCTGATGTATGCCTCCTTTTCTTGCCTGTCATGTACAAAATCCCTGAAGTTAGTAAGCTAATATTTCAATATTTTCATGTATTAAAAGAACATCCATTTCATACTAAAGCCAGTAACCGAACAGCAGTTTGGCAAGACACACTTCTGACACATTTTCAGAAAGATGAAGAGCACACTAACTCTTTCTGGATTCTCGATTAAATTTTGCATAAGGCTCAAAAGAAAGTAATTTTGTTACATATCTATCTTCTTTCAGGCAGAGACTTTACAAAGTTGTATGTGTACGAAACAAGCATTAGCTTACTGTATGGTACTTAGATAGAATAGACTACTTCAGTTGGAAGGGACCTACAACGATCACCTAGTCCAAATACTACTTCTTGGTATTAATACTTTATACATATTTTACATTGTTAATGACCAATTAATATAGCATATATTTAGTTTCTTGGCAAAATATAGATTGTAACATTTCTTAAATGAACATCAAGATTGCACAAGAGAACCGTAACAGTAAAAAGCCTCAGGTAGGCCCAGCCACTGGTTCCATAATGCATACTGAAATATTTTTTCTTGTAACCTGAGGTTATCATATTAGGACACAAACCAGATGCGACAATCTGATGAAAGGGGCTATAAAAGTATTACTACTGAAACTGCTGAAAAGCAGTTCGCACTAGAAGGAATATCTAGCAAATGTCCCACATTATTTATATTATCATCATTGTTTCCAAATCGCCAGCACTTTGCAAAATGCTGTCTTCTATACTATAAAACTGCCTGACAGCAAGTAGCATAGATCTGGAAAGCTGGTAAATAAAGTTTTACAAGACATCTTATACAGCAACACAAAACATTAGGAAACTACCTTCAAATGCAAATTACCATCAGAGAAATGGAAGACAGCAGTACAAGCACTAGAAGGTTGCTGTAAAGCAGCAGAGCTCATGTACAATGTAGGCAGAAAGAAAAGGGCGTTCCGGGGATCAGAGAACAAAAGGCCAACTCAAGAACAAGGTCACTGTGAACAGAAGGCACAGCCACAGGCTCCTTCCAGGAGCACTCACAGACCAAGTACAGCTGGCTGAGATGATACAAGGTAGGCAGGAAACCAAATCAACATGCCCATGGTGATGAGACAGAGCAGGGTGCTACCGAGTTGTCATCAAAAGGAGGGAGTGAGATCAGAAAAACAACAAGGGAACAAGAGAAGCCGAAAGGGACCAACAGAAGAAATACCCAATAAAGACAGAGAGTGAGAAAAGGGGGAGAGCAAGACATACTGGTGATAAGGGAAATGAAGAGTAAATTGAAGGAATGTTACACAGTTAAGTGGCAGCATCTTTTAAAGCTGGAGGCTGAAGGAAGTAACAAGAAAAGGAAGAGGCACTTGCTAGTAAATTACTACCTTTGGCTTCCAGGCTGTGGCTTCTTTACTCCCACTTTTTCCAACTTCGCTTCATATATTCTATTTATAACATCATTTCCCAATTCACACATAAGCTATGAAGCAAAATAAATAAATTCAAATACAGTTGCAAAAGGCTTTACCTACCTACTTAGTTGTTTCTAACCTCACTCAGCCTATTCTTACAACTTACCATTTTCACTGGTAAAAGTACACTTACAGAAATAAGCTTGCGTTTATGTCATGATAATGAAACCATCAGTGAAAAGAGAGACCAAATTCCAAGTAAGATGACAAAAAAAATATAGTCATTCTTTCAAAGTGTCATTCCCTTCTGAAAAATGGCTGCAAAAATGACCATCTGTCATTCAAGCATCTTTTTTATGCAATCAAAATGATATCTGCAGGCCTCATTAACAAAGGTACTCTTTTCCACCAGCTTTGCTGGTAGCTATTCTCATCCCATCAGCAAGAAGCAATTGAATCAATTCTATTCCATCTTGTCCAACAGACTTTTTTGCTAAATCACAGTCTGTTACGCCTATAGAAAAAGATCAAAACCAGCCTGCAGATAGTCCTTTAAAGCAGAATTTGGCCCACAAAGTCCAACTTACTGATGGCAATGAACAGACTTCTTGCTTCTAAAGCCAGGTAAAGTCAGCTGTAATATTTAAACAGACAGGACAGGGGTATAGTTTTGGGGGTTTTTTTGTTTGTTTCCTCAGCATGAACACATTGATATTAAAATTATTTACGGGCAAAGCACAAGAGACACACCTCTACTCCCACTGTCTTTTGATTGTTCAGAATAGAGAAGCAATACCTAAGCACCAGAACATCACAGCTAGCAACGAATGCCTTGCATCTGCTGCATCCATGCGTGAGTTCCTATTTCAGTATTTCAGTGTCACATGATTTCCACAACCATGTTTCAGGCTAGAACGCTGGCACACACAGAGAATACAAGAGCAGTTGCATGAATGTTCTCCTGTAAGCCAGCAGAAGTCCAAAATCAACATCTCACTGTAAGAGCTGGCATCTGAACTTTCAAGTATGATCTTGCTTTAGGCTGACACAGCACTTCCAAAATTTTTCAGCCCACTGTATTATTGGTCTGTAAACAGATCTCCATTTTGACATATTGAAAGTATCAGATGAAACTTACTATTCACAGTGCATTCGCGAACCCAAAAGCATCATAAATGTTCTGACTCACACTTTTGTAACAAGAATGACTACTGCTACTGCACGTATTATAAGAAAGCATGAATTAAAAAAACAACACACAACTATAAGCAGTTTTGAGCAGAAATTGTGAGACATGCACTGGGTACAAATGTATGTGTTTCCTGCATTGGACTTTCTAATGCAATGGTTTCAGAACAACAACCTAAGTGCCAAATAGGAACTTTCATACCTTTAGAAGTTCAGGTTCCCATGAATCCAGCGTTAAAGACCTTACTTTTGAAAAGTGGACTCCCAAGCTCCTAAACAGTAAGAAAAAATATTAAACTGTAACTGCATGCTGTGTCTTACCTCAGACAGCTTCACCATGAATTTATGCAAATAAAGCAGTTACCTTAATCCTGTTTATAAACAGGGGCCTCTAACCTTGCTTCAATATACACTTGAGAAGGCAAAGACCACCCTTCCTAATTAAGTCAACGCACAAATCAAATACAGTTCTGAAGAGCTCCCCAACCTGTGTATCCCGGAGCACTCAATGCACAGCGTGATTCCTAGGTTGATACTGGCCCAGCGAGGATCTGCCAAACCACAATCACAGCAGGCAGCATTGCCGGGAATACACTGAACTCGCTGTAGAGCACTTTCTCCCTTTAACAACTTCTCTTTTGTCTCACTGCCAGATTCTAGGCTTCCAGTAGAAGGGGACGATTTCTTTTCCTGTTTCTAAAAAACAAAAAGAAACAGACACACGCTAAATTAAACAAATAAAAATCCTACAGATACTGACAGTGTACCAGAATCCTAGAAAAGTAACTTCTGTGTTTAAGGCCAATTAAAGCCATTGAACTGAAAAAACGTTTAGCTTTTCAGAAGAAATACGGAACTGAATATGGGAGTATCCAATAATCCTATAAATTTTAAATCACACTACAGAAAAATCTCATCAAAACATGAGGCAAAGGTAACATTAGTAAAATGGAGTGAAAGGTAGATTATATATAAATCACAGCCTTTAAAATGTCATTGCATTTCCACTGGAAGACAAACAACAGATTCTTTTTTTCTCCCCTCTCATAAAAAGAGCTTTTCTCTATTTTTAATTTTCAGGATGTAAGGAGGGTGGTTGGTTGTTTGGTTTTTAAACTCACCTCAGATTCATCCCCTTTCTCTCTATATGCTGTAGCAATACTTGTCTGAACAGCCTTAATCCAAGCCTGTCGCAGCTTTTCCGAGTCAGCCTGAAGCATGCAGCTTCTGTGACAAACAGATGTGTACTCAGATTCAGAGAGACTGACCAAGCAGCTAACGCCAAACAACACATCGTTCAATAAAAGAGACTCTCAAAAGAGTTTCTTGCTACCACCACAAGTATATTGTTTAGTAGGCATCATCTAATAAACCCATTTGTTTTGAAATAACACAGCAAGTGACCCTTTATGAATTGCAAGCTCCTTGTTTCAAAACTGTTTTGAGGTAATGCTAAAACACATAGCTATGACACTTCAGATAATCCAGAGAATGGCTTAGCTTCCTATTCCCTTTCTTTTCTTATTCCAAATTTTTCATTTTTATATCCTCACATGCAATTTACCTCCATGACCAATTACACAAGATACAGGTCAGAGTCCTTGAAAACACAGTTCATTCACCGAGATCAAGAGAAAATGATTCTAAAGCTCTCTGACAAAGAATGAACCACTTTTCACACCAACAGTCAAAGGAAACAGGTCATGAAGTATAAAACTGTTCCAATACATGGGCTGAACAAGTACAGGCAAGTAGGAGCAAAATGCATGTTAAAGTGAACCACAACTGAGGATGCAAACATTAGGACAGCAATCTCAAGAAAAGAAACACATGGAGAGTGAGGACTGTATATAACATCCAAACATAAAAGCAGCTTGACTGATATAAAAAATTTAAACAGTCAAAACCATTAATGAGAAATCTGTGTCCTGCGCCCTGGCTGCAGCAGAGCTGCCATACTTCTCCAGATATAACCAACGGACTGCACACTGCTAGAGCTGAGAAATATTTTTATCTGGTAGTTTCATTTAGTGCATTCTGAAATGTAATTTAACATTACTGAGAAAACTTCATAATATGTTTCTCTTTCATTACACCAATCAGAAATTTGGAGAAACTGAGATCTATTTTCTCACTATTAAGCAGCTTGATAGTATCAGCTACATAAAGCACAAGAATGCATGTTTATTTTAATGACAAAAGTAAACTAAATACCAGGAACACTTCTCACAGCATCACTTACTCTGAGCCAAAATTTCAGAATGCAGAATTGTTCAGATACTTTTCCTGTTTTAATCTATCCCAAGAGAAATGTTAATCTGGCATTTCAAGACAACTGAATGTAACTTTTTTTTTTATTTTGAAGTAAACATGTTCTATCACTTCTCCTTACTTTGTTGGAGAAACCACCTCAAAACAGAAACGTCTTTCTATGTCCTCACAGTGTTTAACTGTGCAAAGCCGCAAGTCTTCAACAACTACTGTGGGATTATCCTAAGAGACAAAAATTAACAACACAAGTCACACAGAGGAAAGATAATAAAGTTGCTAATAATCCCAAATTATTTATCATTTAACTCCATTTGCTTGTTTACATAAATTTTTCGTTAAAAAATAAAAATTTTAATTGTTGGAATCCAAGATACTTAGCAGGATATATTTAGATCAATTTTAATGTTTCATAGTATTTTATGAAAAGTTAATACAAACTTTGGAGAATTCCTTTTTACCTACAATCCAATCTACTAAATAATCAATACCTGAAATTTAAACAACAGTATTCAAAGGAGTTCTGAAATACTTTCTAAGAGATGCAAAAAGCTCACAAATAAATCAGAAAGATTATACCAAAACCTGCAGTATTGTAAGTGTGAAGTACAAAACCCTGAAGCTGGATGCAGTGGTTTTGAAAATTTTATTCCATTCTTAAGAATTCTATTCTAAGCTAATGGCATTTTAAAGGTGCATTTGGAATTCACACATGCAAAATGCCTGACTCAAATGTGCTCACACAAATTCGGCTGTTTCCTTCCCAACCACAACACTGAAGACCCTTGACTTGACAGCACCAGATCACAGGGAACAGCCCCTGAACCTGGTCTGTTAACACTGAAGGGAAATGAACTGTCATCAGCTCTATGCTCTTTTTTTTTTTCCTTCTCCATACAGTTCTCTATTTTTTTCCAACATGGAGAACAGTTACAGCTATGCGGTGCAAAGGCAGAATCTAGAGCAGTAAACAGAGCACAGGCCCAAATGTCGGCTGAAAAGCCTGGCTTCTACAGCCTGGGGCAGAGCTGCGCTCGCTGCTGTTGATACACAACAGCTGACTTCCCCACCAACAAAAAGACAGATCCCGACCACTGAACCACCTCACATTTTCAGTATTAAATACATGTATGTAACATCCCTGACTGTTTCCTAACAAATGCTTTCATGTCTTCCCCCCCGCCCCCTTCCTCCCAACTGCTAAATTGGGTATGTGAACCCAGTGAGTAACTGGAGGGAGCAAGTCCTGAAAGAGTTAAACACAACTGCTCGCAGAACAGCATGGAATATTTGGCTGCCACCAAGTATGTAGAAGCCTTTTGGGACCAATAACTTTTAAGGCCCTCCATAAACCTTCTCTGCAACAAGGTAACAAAACCCACAACAAATAAAGTAGGTGCTTACAGATCACTGTGCAGAAACCTCAAAATCTGTCAGTGTAGCTATTACTCTCATTTTACAAAGAGAGAAACTAATTTAGAAAATGCAGTAGGTTGTTCAAGACCACACAGGATGCCAGTGTCAGCACTGTTTTTCCTTCCTCTGATCAATCAGGACAACCATCACCCACGCCCCAAACTATCCCAAGCCAGTTTTTGATACCTACCTTAAATTTCTTCTGGTACACAAGTTGGTTATTTTGTATTGAGAACCAGCGCCTATTCAAATAGAGAGACATCCAGAGAACACATAACTAATTTTACAGTGCTTATTTGACCAAAATATGCTAACATACAGTCTACATAGAGACTGCATGCAAGAATTCATAAAAGTAATGCTGCAGTCAGTTTTAGCAAGTATTTTGTGAGAATAATGAAAAAAAGGGAAAGCAGAGACAAAACAGAAAAGAAAGCAAGGTTCAAATGATTTAAGTCTTAAACACATTCACGTTACGACGACATTAGTTAAGCTATCACACAAAACATTTTCATTTCAAAGAACATTTACTTCTGTATTTTAGCAGCAGGCTACAACTTTAAGTAATTGTTTGATAACACAAATTCAGATAGTTTGAATAACAAAAATACTTCAACTATGTAAACTACTCCTGAAATATTTTTGAAAGTAGAACTAAGAAATAACTTACTAAGGCACTAGAAGTACTACAGCATTGCTATCTCATGTAGGTTTAATGTCACTCTCTATTTGGCATTTATTAAAATTTTAGATGCTGAAATAAAAAGATTGCACACAAAAACAAAGCAAACCCAAGGAAAACCTTTTAAATAGGATCCTAACTTAAGCCTCAGCTTTGTAGGAAAAAATCAAATAAAAGATTTAAGGAAAGCATCTCATAAAATCCAATAGATAATGTAACACTTCAGAACTCCCCTGAACTGTACCCCTCCGTGTCAAGCTTGCTGTTCAGATAGGACACAATTCACAGAGAACGGAAAGATCATCCATAATTTGAAAAAAATTACAAATGCCTCAGATCTCTAACAACTGCATTTTATCAGACCACTGTATATTAAAAAAACAGCAACTATAACCATCCCTTTCCAGCTCATCTGAGGATGCACAAAATAAAAGCTAACCAATCACAACTGGTTTTGAACTGACAAAAAGAAGGGAATACAAAAAAACCAATTCAGTCCTGCAGTGAAATTTACACTTTTTTGTTTTGTTTTCTTCAGGCTTATAATGTGAACCTGTGCATATCATAGCATAACTCCTTAATTACCTCAAATATTGCACTTATACCACATATCACTTTTTTCTGCACTGCCAGTTAGTTTGAATGGTAACACTATTCGACATATTGTATTGCAATGTATCTTGTTATTCTCCACAGGCTGTTGAATTTCGAGCTACAGTTTACTACAATTAGTAACAAGGGGGTTCCATGTATTTATTCAACCACCAGAAGCCATTCAAGAAAAGAAGCACAGATTGTTAAGAAAAATTAAGATACACAAAAAAGTTAGATTCAAATCACAAAGTCTAGTATTTGTTAAAAAAGTTAGTACTTAGTAGACAGATGAGATTCTACCTTTTAACAATTAATCTTTTCAAATGTTGTGCAGAAATATTTAATTTATAAAGCAACAACAGGATCTTCTTTTCATACTGGATTTCCAACATAACAGTCATCTTTTTGAGTTAAGATACTCGAACAGAATAATGCAAAAAGTTAACTACTTTTTCACCTTATTAACCGCAGTAGTTTTGGTCACTGCTATTTAAAAGGTATCACCTTTACCATCTATTTAAAATACCACACAGATGCAGTAATTAAGCCTCAAATACGAGCATAAGGCAGGCTATTGCCAATATTTAAATAGGTAACAACACAAAAGCAGACTAGAAAACAAAAATAAACTCAGGCATTTTTATGTGCTTTTTCTGAGCATAACACCAAATGGAAAAATATGAAAAGCAGTGCCTAAGTGATAAAGAACAAAAAAACTGCAGCCTTGCCCCAAGATAACATGCAATGGGGCAAATCCCTAATAATGGCCTTAGGCAGTGTAATTAACTTCATTAATGCAATGCTTCATTTGTACTACAGCTAAATATTTAGTGAGTTACTAAAGGCTTCATTTGTTCTACAGCTAAATATTTAGTGAGTTACTAAAGTAAATAAGCTCCACTCTGATCAACTGGATATAAGTGAGCACACACATTTGTAAAACAAATCATCATTTGTGTCATCTAAAGCCTAGTCCAGAAGTTTTTAAAGTATTCCAGTCCCTCTTTTTCCTGGTAGAGAAATTAAATCTGCTTAAAAGAACATTTCAGTCCAGCCAAGAAGTGTGGGGGTTTTGATTTTTTTTTTTAAAGAAGCTTTTATTGAACAAGATCAACAATTGAGAATGTAGTATAACTACATTCACATTTCACACTTTCGAAGTAGATGTCAATGGAAAATAAAGCTAATGCATTTTATTGTATGACTGAAGAAACAGAAGTGGCAGACTCCCCTCCAGCATTGTCAGCACTACAGCAGTTTTATTCAGGCCAAAAACTTTGAGTTATTTCATATTAACCAGGTATGACCAATAAACTCTACTCAGTACCGTAGGAAACGGGCTGCTGGGGGTCTACAGCAGTAACAGCCAGGAACCTCTGAGGTACAACGTACGTACTGAAGGTGCTGTCACAGAGCATACCAGATCTATCCTGTTCTAAGAATTAATATTCTTAAACCTTTATGCACCACGTGTGCAGTAAGTACTGACCATTATCAAAGTTTCTCTAAATGTGTCATTCTGCCAGACATAGAGAAGCATGGCAAAGGAGAAAACATACTTGGGGAATCTTTGAGTAATTTGCACTGCCTCACTCAGCAGTGCTTAGATGTAGCTGTTTGGGTTCAGAAACTGAATGTTTTCCATCATTTATACCTACACAATTTTAAAAGTGTATGTTAAAGGGGGAACAATATGAAATTAATTGAAAAATGTTTCCAATTTCTGAGAACTGAGTAATACCAAAAAGAAATAGAAAATTTAAATTGTTTGGGTTTTACATAAAAAATTAATCACGCTTATGGATTCCCAAAAGGAAACAGTTTTCTTCACTTGTTGCTATCAGCACGCAAATAAAACAGAATGATTAAGCATGCACAACATTTAAAAGTTACATCTCCATTTCCAATGCAGTTGGATAAGGAAAATCTCACCAACTTCAATTGGAAAAAGTCAAAACACTGATCTTGTACACTCAGACATTTGAGTGCAGAAACTTCACTTTAATTCCTTTTTAGCTAAAACTAGCTCAATCTTTCTAATTCTTTTAAAGGTGTTGAGCAGCAGGTATACCGGCATCCCAGGCAGAATCGTTCTGTTATTGTCTTAGACTGAGCCACTTATACATCCATTGCAAGTAATCAAAATTAAATGCAGGGTTAATTCAGAGCTTTTTGCGTGCCAAAGAAACATTGGGAAGGTATAAAAGAAGCTGTTTGGTACCTGATGTGATCTGGCTTTTTCCTGTCATGTGAAAAAATGGGGTAGGATTAAAACATAAGGGAAAGGAGGAGAAGGGATGAAAAATGCAAAATGAGCAAAATAAGCAAAGAATTAGCATGACCTGAAAACACAGCAGAATTAAAAAGGAAAACACTTAATGCATTCAACCTCAAAACTATTCAGAACATTCTAGTGTTTAATAAATACTCATCTCCCTACACACATTTATTTACACATATCTTCATGACAGACTTATTTTTCACTTGAATTTCTAGGAATCAAACCAGCTTTCCACCTACTACTCCACAATAATAAATGCAGCTGATTTCAGTTCCTGGTGCCATAAGAGAAATTGTGTACAGTAAGAGCTATCATATACAAACAGGTAGACATGCATTCAACAAATAGTTCTCCGTATCTCTTATTTCCAGTATAAAGACACAATTTTGACTCCACTAAAGTATATTACCCAAAATACTCACGTATATTACACACTACCCCTTTTGTCACAACAAAGAAATTGCAAAATCTCCAGCTCTTTCAAAACACCGCAACACTGGATTGCGAATAGCTCCTGTGGTTGACTTCGTAACCTGCTGCACACCATTGGTTTCTCCAGCCAGTGCCATGCAGAACTATCCCAAGAACAGGAAACTTGACGCAAAAGCCCCAATAACTGAAGTCTTCAGACAATTAAATCCAGGCTGCTAGCTGCCCCAGGAAGAAACTACTTCATCCTAGCAAGAAATTAGCTTGGCTTGGAAACAAAACAAGTTTTCATGCATTAGCAAAGATTTCCCCCCTTCAAACGGCTGCATGACATGGTTTTGATTTTTTTCTCCCCCAGCAACCTGACTTTTCCCAGGATAATCCACTATGGTGTCCATGGATTCACTGACCAAGACATGCACACAGAAGCATCACAGTTATCTAGTAAGTTAGGTAGAATCACTGATCTGTGTCAAACCCAGACAAAATCCATTGTACCATTTCCTTTTCTCTTATTTTTTTAATGCTGTTAAGTATACACTAATAGTGGTAATTGCAATGTTTTCCGGTGCCTTTAATTCAGTCTTCAAGGAGTACTGAAAAAGGCCTAGAACCATAAAAATACCAACTGACACCAACAGAGGAAAAACAAAAGCTATCCTTTTAAATACATATTACTACTGACCAGGCAATCAGCAGTTAGCAAGGAAGATCAGTGCCATCGCCCTTGGTTCAGAACATCAGGAAATTCTAGTATTTCTTTCTAGGCAAATTATTCTGGTTTTGTTTCAGCTGGTTGATTTTCCACCCACATCTCCCAAAGATGGGCATATAATGAAGCAGCAAACTACCTAATCCGATAAGAACACTGAAAATACCTTGTCTGTCTTGGGCTCTCTGACTTCGTCTCTGAATTCCCTCATATAAAAATACATAATTCTCTAAATGTTTCCTTCCTTTGGTCCTATTGTCCATTTTTTACACACAAACCAGTTTAATGCAATGACACAGCCCTTCTTATACTCTACCTAGTGATTGAAAAAACAGAAACTGCAACACTACATAAGTAAAGCATTCCATCCGTGGAAATAGGCAGTGGGGAGTGGCAATGACCACTTCAGTGCCTACAACATAGCAAGCAATTACAGATGTATTCAGAAGTAAAAACAAGATAAAAATACTTTTCTATTTTTACTAAAACATGAAAAATGGGGCTACATTCATAATAGTTGTCTTCATCAAGAAGGTTTTAAACGTATCTTTTATGTACGACAATAGTAGTAGTAGTTTCATAGCAACTAGTAATGGTTTAATTAAAATGATTGATTCAATTCCTAAATGGTGTTTATAGATAGCATATCCAATGCTATTCTCTGCCTCATTCTGAAGCATTCAACTAGCCTATCACAGGGAGATAAATTATCAAGAATCCAAGATTAAAAAAGGTTAAATGTTTAGCTTTATTGAATACTCCTGTGACAAACACTAGAAAAAACTATAAGCAAATATAAATTGTATCATAAAAGTAGGTAGCTCTGACCCATTACTGAGCTGTTTACCTTGGCTCTCTTAAATAGCTTATTGTTTGGATATGTTTTTATTATGTATGTTCAAACCTGTAACTTAACCTGAAAGAACGCATTGTGTATCTTGATTTAATTATGACTTTCCCATATTTATTTTGTGTCCATTTAAATTTCCAGCGTAGAGAAGTTAGTTTTCATTGAATCCTACTCCCTAACCACCTTAAGGTTAGATACATGTACAGTATTACTAGGTACCAAGCCACCTTCCAACACTCCTGTCCTGCCTCCCTCCCAAGGCCTTTATGCTACCCAAAAGCAGAACCCAGAGAGCAAGTCAGAGTGTTGCCTTCAGTCTCTTATCAAGAGGCTGCAGTCAGTCCTGCAAAACACCTTGCAAAAAGGACCCTTTCAGCCTGCTGAGAGTCCAGTAAAGGAAAATCTCCTGCCCTGTTACTGCAGATTTTCCTCAGTGTGTTTACACTAACATTTTACTCCAGACCAGGAATGTACTTTTGAAGAGTATCTCCTAGTTTTCTGCCTTCAGCGTCCTTTGATGCCTTGTAGATATGTTTTGAAGAACTCTGAACTCTGCTTGGATGAAACTAGTCCAGAAGGTACACTGCAATTACAGATAGATCATCAGAGCACAGGGCCAGACTAGAAGTAGTCTGAAGCAAAATCCCTTACATAGCTGCACAAGACTCGCTAATACAGATATAGCCTTATTGATGCCAGTGGCCCTTGCACCAGTCTATGGATTTAAGGGAAGCAACCCCCATTTATTATAGACTTGTCGTGTTCCAAGGTGCTCAAGAACAGAATAATTAAGGTTGGAAAGGACCACATACCCAAACACACATTCTGGCCTTTGAAACACAGCAAATAGTTTAACAGAAGGACTGCTGCAAAAATTGCAGAGCATAAGACAGTAATGATACCTGGCATCAGTAAAAAGAGCTCTGTATCACAACAAATTAAAATTCAAGAACTGTATCCAACTATATTATAAATGCTCCAGCATATATAATATTTCCTTGCAAAAATGCATACACCCTTGGAAATGCAAAAGAAATCCTGTTCAGGGAGAAAAGTATTTAAATAATAGTCATATCTCTAATGATGTATATTTTACTAACAATATACTTTGAATTCCCAATAGGGCTATCAAAACTACTATGCAGAAGTCACTGCACAGGACAGGAATTGTAAAGGATAACAATTACATGCTTATCTTTCAGGAAAAGTAACTTGATTCCTTGAGTCCTTCACTGCATTTTCCCTGCCTCCAATGGGTATACAACTTCCATTTTGTTTTGTTCTCTAACACTTCTTTTACAGCATATACATTCACATAGCTTGTTGTACACAGTTATAAGGATTGCTCTGTTTCAACCCCAAAGTAAGACCAAAATGCAATTACAAAGCCGGACTGCACACAACAAAGCACAGGACTTCTCCAGTCTAAGATACAGTCTTCGAAAAAGGCTTGCAAACAACTAGGACAGAAAATAAGGAAAATGAGCTTTGAAGGGTCATCTCTATGTTAATCAACAAAGTCATCCAAATGTTTTGTCAAAACTGCGGAATCCATGAGTTGCGCAGATTGCAAATCAGACCAGAATTTAGCTTAACAAGCAGTATCTTAATAAGCTAGTAAGTAGAGGTTCCGAATAATTACCTGTTCCAAGTCTTGAAGGCATTGCTGGCTCGCTTAAATAGATAACCTTCCATAACGATACCATTGGCTGCATCTACATTATATTCTAGTTTAGTATCATCGCTGGAATAATCCTAGTACAAAGGAACAAGACAAGAAAGAGACATTGCAGTTTCAAATGAAAATTCAAATATGGACAGTATTAGTGTCAAAAAGAGTAAACATTTAGTAATAATGTTTTGCCTGTAACACTTATGAGTCAAGCCATGACTCTCAGCCCCTGACAAATTTTTTTTTTTAAACACATTTTTTGGAGATCAGAATGCTGAAGATATTAACTTTACCTGTACACAAGGGAAATTTCTTGTTCAGGTCTTGGTGACCTCTGTGGCCAAGCAGAGGGCAACCATTACTGACAGAGCACTTGATGCTTCAGCTGTCTGCTCAAATGGTCTCACATGCATTCCAAAGAAAGGGGAGAGTAAGGTAAAGGAAAAGGGGCAATAGGAGTTCAGAGTCAAAACTGAAAAGCAATTGCAGCCTGTTGCAATCAACTGTATAGAGCCAGTCGTGCTTTAGCATTTTCTTCAGCTCTGTCATCCTGGCAAGTGAGACGGATGAGAACTTAGAAGACAAGTAACCAAATAAAGATGATGCTATCAGTTATCTCTAATTTAAAGCAGCCAGGGTGCTGGCAATGATAGCAAGAACTTAGCAGAAATATATTCTTTATGATCTTTGACAAAAATACGAAGCTGGAAGTAGGACAATGAATATAAATTTCCATCAATCTAATAACAAATAATAACAACTAATAACAATTAATAACAGCTTTACAAGTTTTAGAAAGGTTAACTGCTTCACATCTCCAACAAAGGTAGACTGATTAGTAATACACATGGTGATTATCTGCTTTCATATCATCTAAAACAGCACGGACTCTTCCCAGGGAGCTACAGAGCTCAGGTATGCAGCGAGTTGGAGGCTAACAGCTACCAGGAGTGCAAGAAAAAGCACAAGTGGAATGACATCATTTATCAGAAGCTATGTCCAGAGGTCAAAATTATATACATGCTATTAACTTCATTTCACTGTTAGTAAAATATATGCTTAAAGCAGACTAGCATCACGCAGCTTCTTCCACTTAACTAAGGCAGAACAGACATCACTGAAAATTAAATTTCAGAACAAAAAACCAGGTTAAATACTGAAGATGCAGGACATGTCATAATGTCACTCTTTCACACTTTCAGCAGGTAATTTTCTTAAATCTGCAAACATCAGCTTTATGTGAAAAAATATGTCTATGAATCTGTTTTGTACTTTGCTCCTTAGGAATTTGTCTATACACATGGGAAAAGAAGCTATTAAAAAAACAGCTTCAAACCCAATACCATTAGTCCTATGTAATTCTTCAGCCTGCACACAGCTTTTCTGCTACACACTATGCTTACTCTTACACAGGCACATGGTTTGGTCCAATCCAAGGTTAATTAAACAAGACAGTGAAGTCATTACAAATATCAAAATGGGCCCTTAAACTCCCAGGCCAGCACAGCACCAAATTCCATAAAATTACTCAGTGTAACTGGCTGTTACCAGTCTGAATAGATTAACTAAATTTGAAATGTTAAATCTAGATTTTTATTAATTCACTGGCAGAAGATCAGTGCACAAGTAAGTTTGAAAAGAAAACAGAATTATCGTATCACTACCCTATACTGATCTGAATAAACATACAGGTTGCAAATAAAAGCTTCTCAAAAATCACAAATTTGTATATTTATTATCCAACACTTAATAATTTCGATTTTCTGCCTGTTTTCTAGATCAGAACATGCTGAAGATTAAAGACTTCATGTAAGAACAAACAGCTGAATATCACAGCATGATTTTAACTTCGTATTTCATAGCTTATATGACATACACAAACATTCTCAAAGTGTTAAAAGTCCCTTCTGGTTTCTCCTTATCCCTCCAGAAAAACAAAAATAGAAAACCCCTATAAGCATAGGCTTAGATGTGCTGATGTCATATTCCCCTCCTCCCCCAAAACCCACTAAATTGCTCTGACTTACCAGCTCCCAAACATAATGAAACCTGCTAAAGATTTGCATCTTCCTGCCTCAGTGATGCCTGCAAATTCTTGTTCAGTGAAAGACAACGTACATTCCCTCAGTCTCTTCTATCCAGCCACTGTGTAATCACATTTTCCTCCAGGTTTGGAGAACTGCTGCAGAAGATGCAACTGTCTTTTCCAATGAATCTAGATTTACGCTTTGAAGACATATACAAGCATGACAGGAAAACTCCCTTGGATCACTTATCGTATAACACTCCGTCCAAATCGTATAACACTCCGTCCAAATTTTCTAAGATACTGACCCTTCTTCATGAAGTGCATTTAGTGTAATTTTTAATGGCTTCTCTGATTGACTCCCACCTTTATAGAGCAGATAAAGACACAGCAGTACACAAGCACATGTTCAATATTTTCCTAACTATACAGAGCAGACTACCAAACTAGGGGGTCAGGGCATAAAGCTTCCATATGCTTTATCCATCAGACTTCACTGATAAAGCTGTGGTCAGCAAAGATGAACAAAAACAACCAAACAAAAAACCACACTTCATTTCAATTAAAAGGATGAAAGTAGAAACAGGAACCAGATAAGCCACATCTGATCTTATAGTCTCTGCTATTTTATAATTAAAGAATAGAAGAAAAGCAGTCACATTATAGTTTATTTTTATCTTGGTTCATGGAAGAGTTTAGTGAATCATGAAAAATAATCAGTGGGTGGAGAGAAATACATCCACATCTTTCCAGAGTCCTGCATAAGAGAATCACATGTTAATAAAACCAGTCACTTCATGTGATTCAGAATTTTGTATTCCTTAAGCAAACATGCAGATCATAAAGACTGCATTTTAAACATAACTTATTTACTAATTAGGTGTCCATTAGGTCTAAAGTACATTTCACCTAATCAGAACTAAGAAAATTAAGCCAGTATCATGAAAGTTACACTGAAGTGCTATATTGCATATTTCATTCTGATTTGAAGGAAGGAACATCTATGGCTTCTATTCTGATACACATTTTTCAAGGTTGGCCAGCTATTGGGAGAGAAACATGTACAAGTGGGTTATGTAAGTGAGGCATACAGCGTGCTTTCATGCCTTTTTTATTTTTTTCCTTTTTCTTTAAATGTCCGTGAGGGATAGCAAACCAGCTGGCAATGGGAAAACAACTTTCATTTCCACAATTAATACTAATCTCGTGGGTCACAGAATACTTACTGTTCTTGACAGTGTTTCAGTGAATGTATTTTCATATGAACTTTTCAATTTATCACACATACTGGATTCATTTCATAGCTCGCATGTTTTCTGTTTCTCTACATATAATGTTCTTGTTACCAAAACATAAACCTCCATACTTATCATCATCAGCATTTCTGATTTACTTTCAATATGAAGACTGATAGCAGGTCATAACAGCTACCCAAACCACTTTACCAATAAATCTCAGGCAGCGTGAGTATCAGCATTTTAACACTGAATATGTATTCAATATTATACTTCAGAGAAACAGAATTTTAAAAGTTTTTCAAAAGTCAGTAAATGGGGCAGCATAAGTACCAAAGGAAACACTAATCTGAAAAGTTACTCCAGCACACACTAACCAGAAGGCACTAATTGTGCAACCCCCCCATTTAGAAAGTTGCTTCCATTCCCATCCCATCGGCAAGAGATGTTTGTCATGCTTAAGTTGAAAGTCCCTTGAGGAAGGGCTTAAAACAACAACAGACACAGCAAATAACAAGGTTTACAGTCCAAGACGAAGTGAAACAAGGCGAGACAGTCACTGAGCATAGAACTCACTTGAAATACTGGCACATCTTTGTTTTTTGAGATGGAATTAGTTCGCAGTACTTCTCAACAGCAGCTCTGGTTTATGCCTGTTTTATGACTGTGGTAGCATCTGGTTTCCTATCACCTTGTTTACTCAAGATGTTAAAAATTTTCAAATCATCCTCATTCCAGCTGTTTCCTGAGCAGTTTTTTGGATGCACTTTTTTTTTTTAATGAAAAAGGGATTTGAATACAACAAAAACTATTTGAAGTTCAATCCAAATGTTTTTCCTGTATCATTTCCCTCATTTTAGAACGAAATATTAGCTCTGTCACAAAACTGAAAAGCCGCAATGCTGTTCACAGGTCCAAATGATTTTTAAGTTATTTCTTAATCCAACATGTTTCTACAGCAATGGCATGCAAACTGCTCAGAAAACAAGAGTTATAAGTCTTAAGTGATACTGACACTGTGACACCATTCTTTTGACATGAATCTTTCCTAATAAAAAAGTATTGCAAAAAATTCACAGAATGATCATGACATTTCTAGATGAATTCATAGCATGTGTTGCTCCAGATTAATATGGGAAATATGACTTCTTACACTAAAAAAAAAAAATCCTGCACGTTTGCTGAGTAAATACAACACAAACTAAAAAAATCAGACATCAGTTCTCTTAAAACAGAAATGAAATCATAGTGGGGACCAAGCCCTTCCACTGCTTTTGTATTAGCCTCTCAGACAACAGCCTAATTAAACAGAATGATGATTATACAGAAAAGTGAGATGGGTTTTTTAATTAGTGCAATTATTCTGCATGCATATGCACATATATGCAAACACAGGTAGGGGGTGGGTAGGTGTGTGCACATGTGCACTTACCTATACATTTCAGAAAAGGAACTGTTCTTTATCCACACAATGAAGAAAAGCCATCATTCTAAAGCATTAGATTAAAACTTCAGTATATTAAATGCATATATACCTCAAGGAATATTCAACACAAGAAGCAGAAGTTTCAGTAGATATAAAACATGGAAGGATTGGGTACTGGAAGATTTGGGAACATACGCCTAAGAGGCAGCCCAGTGGAAAGCAACATGACAAGCCATGAGAAGAGAACAGAGAACAAGGTTGCCATCCTGGTCGCGCTGACCAGATGACAAATAATGATATAAAGAACAAGATCCAAGGTCTAAGGCAGTTCAAGATTCTGAAATCCTCATGAGCTGCAAGCAAACTTGGTGGGAAGGTTGGGAAAAGCACGTAGGAGGAGACAAAAAACAGACATCATTTGAGTAAGAAACCAAGAAAATGATTTGACAAGCTGTAAGAGTAATCCCCAAAAAAGCATGCCCTCCAAAGCCTAGAGGCATTAATCTAGACATTGTCGTCACAAAAAGGCATCAATGACTTCACTGATCAGGACAGAAGACAATACACACAACTTGAAACACAGAATTTAGAGGACAACATACAATACAACCTGATTGCCCTGATTATATTTTAGAGACAGCATGAAATTGTCATTCAATTAAAATAAGGAGCAATATATAAACAACCTCACTATGATTGCTGTTTGTACTAGAAATCAAGAATATTTATATTACACACAGACATAACTTCAAGTTTTATGAAGCTTAAATCATTGATACTATCAGAAATAGTTTACCTGTAAAGCAGCCTTAAGCAGCATTTGAAGAAAAAACAAACACTATAAACACCTCTGGCAACAGTAATGACCATATTTCACAGTAACAAGTTATTAAGAGATAATTGCCCATAACTTGTATCTTTCACCAAGCACCACTCTTCTCTAAGATTAAAACCCTCAACTACTGCCCACTCCTGAGGCCTACTAAGCCCAAACAAATCAAAATTTGGACATCAATGTTAATTGTCAAGTTCCATCTCTTTGCCATTTCCCCTCTTTCTTCCCCTTCCTTTCCCTGGAGTTATCTCCCATCTGCCTCCAAACACAGCATACCAGCACTGCCCTAAAACCCATCATCATGTCTGCTCAATTTCACAGTTACAGCAACCCTAATGCTTCCCACCAACTCCTGCAGGAACAATAGGATGAAGTGAAAAAAAACATTTTCAGCAACCAAAAATGCTACCTTTTCCCATTAGTATTAATATTGCCTCCTACTATGGCTACCTAAATTATAATCTTCGCATGTTTTCATTCCTGAATTTATTTACTCATCAGATTTCATTTACATTAGGCTTTTTTTTTTAAATTTATGCCACCTGAATAGATACAGAATGTATTTGAATGTAAGAAGTGTGCATTACCTTACTGGTATCTAATCCCTTTCAAAACATTAGGTCACTACCAGAGTGTTCAGCGGAAATATTTTTAACTTCTAGCATTATACCTGATAAACCAATACTCATCTAGAGCTTCTGAAACATCCAAACAGAATTCATTCCCCCCATAACATGAATTATCTACTTTTATCTCAACAAGCAAAAATAAGAATTATCACACATACAAATCTCCCCAAAATAGCAATTTAATGTTACTTTCATATTTGTGTACCGTTGAACACCATACATTATACGGCCTTTACAAAAGTTTTTTGCTCTTTATATACAATAGCAGCTGCCACACTTCCTCAACGTGCTGCACTCTTATTTGGCACAGTCCGGAAAGTGATATATGACTGTAGGACTGCACAGCATATACACCTCTTCTACAGACACACAAGAGGGAAAACCAGCAATTTTTACAACTATATTGAATCCAAGATATAATAGGAATTAAGAAGTCTAATGAAATGTTAGTCACAGCATTCACATAAATTCTTCTGTTCTATTCATATTTCAGTCAAAACTAAACATAATATTCTGTTCAGTAATACAAAATGAGTATCTGCAATCCAACCCTATGCTTAATGATGTGCAAGTCTCTTTCTCTGCACTAAAGATACCATCCCTCATAGTTCCAATGCAGAAATGCACTGCTGGGGAGAGATGCCAGAGATACAAAAATGTGTGCAGTCTACCTTTTACATTCCCTCAAGTACCTTTTGTTGAATAGTGGAGTGCTTTTGCTCCATATCTCTCTTCTCCTTTGCAGCATCTACAGCCAACTGATCCAGCTGTAAAGAGAAACAGAAAAATGTATCTTTAGATATCAAGAGAAAATTGGCTCAGTAGATTTCATAATGCTGACAAAAAAGAACACATTATGTCTAAACATTGCATGACACTTGTTTTATTTGCATAGTATAATTACTTCTCTGGTCACATACTGTTTACCTTGAATAACCACTGAAGCCTCGTTTAAAGCACTGCACTACCATCACAAATTAACCTCTATGAGAGGTGTACATTTCTTGTAAGCCTTAGAAGAAATGTTTCAAAAAACAGCATGGTGCCAAGCATATGCGACTCTGTACCGCATTGGTGCTCAGCCTCCGAAGAGAATGACTCATGCTTTAGCTGCTCTTGCTGGCTGACCAGCCTATGCAGCAGCACCGGCACCAGCAGCAAGAACTAGCAGGAGTGAACGCTGGTGGGTTTTCCCCTCACCAGGCAGGGAACCTCCCTCAACCAGGTTTTTGTACGGATAGTTTTGATCAGGTCACCAGCAGTATTTGCGAAAGAAATCTTAGGTAGAACCATTCAAACTGTTTTTAGTTTCAGAAATAACAATGTGGTTTTGCAGAGAAGAGAGGCTGTCACAACAGAGAGGATTTAAGTCAGCATCTTTACAAAAACTTGCTGCAAGCATATCTATAGCACTACCATACAAACTTTTTCTTTTTAAAACCATAAGGAAAAAAAAAAAGGCAGGAAATCTAAGATATCCTGTAAGAGAGTACGTTTTTGTGTTGTTTGTTTGTTTCGGGGGGGGGGG
>Ga0065711_1004586_pt1 | contig 23014 bp, 18 predicted proteins | sample Hoacrofraction12_FD_59098 | JGI IMG/M metagenome (GOLD analysis project Ga0065711, IMG submission 59098) | Hoatzin crop microbial communities from Cojedes, Venezuela - Epithelial fraction 12 v2 (version 2) | ecosystem: Host-associated > Birds > Digestive system > Esophagus > Crop | place... | reverse complement strand
GGGGGGTGGGCAGGGATAGGGAGAAGGGGGTGCCCCTCTTCAGTGTCTGCATTTTATGAAAGCTTCAAACTGAGACTTCCACGGGAAACGAAAACTCCTCCCTTGTCTTTACAAGAGGAGAGAAACACTGGCACATCGAGATGGAAACTGCTGCCTTTCAACCCTATGGTCCTTGAATGGCAGGTTAAGCTGCACTACTTTCTTTAAGCAAGAAGTTTTGTAAGGCCACCTTTACTCCCTCAGATTTTACATGGAACCACTAACCTCTTTAAAGACACCCAGTGACAGAAAAGGTGTTTCTTTAAGGACTCTTATCATTTCAGCTTTGTCTCTGACCCGTTCCGACTCACGGGATGAAGAGACATCAATTCCATGAGTGGGAACATGGACAGGTCTTCAAAGAATCAGCTTAATTTTAGTTTCTGTTTCATAAGCAGCTTTCTAGTTCGTAAGTGAAAAAATGAAACAGTTGTTTGGAGACCTGAGACCAAACTGTTTCTGCAATAGAAGTAAATGAAGACCAGTTCCAAAGACTTTAATGTAATCAAAAGGAAGGTCTGATTCACACCAAAGTTCTGATAAATGTGTGGACTGGTAGATTTTTCAACATATATTTTAATTAGAATCAGGTAATAAAATTAATTGTACTTTCCTAGAAATGAACCAACTGGTCTTCTATGCATATTGGCCTGAATATAGAATGAAATCTTGTTTTAGCCTAATCTCTCCTCACAAATGAAGTTCTGGGGGAGAAAAAAAAATCCAACCCACTCTATGCTTACCCAGGGTGTATCTATACCCCACGGGCACGTACGTGAGACCCGAGAGCTGTCAGCGCAGCAGCCGTGGCCCCCACTGCATGGCCAAGGCACCAAGGGTCTCAAGGAGCAAGAAAGGACTACAGCCCCTCTGTCCTCCCTGCCAAAGGCACAGCTAGCCTGAGCGGGGCAGGCAGTACCAGTGGCAAAGGGCGAAGAGACCCTCACCTCCAGTCTGCTGCCCGGGAGCCTTGTTCGTGTGACCATGCTGGGTGCGGAGCTCAGCAGCGAGCGGCCTCCGTGCCCAGCCAGCGACAAGGGAAGCCAGGCACGGCTGGCAGGCTGCGGGGACAGAGGGTGAGCAGCCACGGGGAGGGACAACGGGCTGGTTCTGGGGGATGTGGGGATGCTAGGATGGAGCTGTGGGGCCAGGGAGGTGCGGGGAGCGCTGCGCAGGCGTTGGGAACATCCGAGGACACGGGGTGAGCTGGTAATGCCAGGGGCAAGTGGGAAGCAGCTGAACGTGCACCAGGCTGGGGAGATGTAGGATACCAGGCCATGCAGAAGGGTCATACGCAGGGTCTGATGCGAGGCCAAAAGCAGTGCAACTGCATGTGAGGCTTAACTGTTAAATTCACAGCTCTGACAACTCCTCGCTCCTGTTCCCAAGGCAAGGATCGCACCTCAGGCTGGAGCCCATCCTATGTTCAGGCCAATATAACACTGCTGTTTCCTTCTCCAAAACTTCAGGTAACCCAGTTGCTGTACCATATGTAACTCAGAACGTTCACACAGATGAAGAATTCAGGTTTTGTTCCTCTATGATCAAAACTAATTAAGCTGACTTTGAACTGTGTTTAAGGGTCCTTAAAAATGCATCATTAGAACAAATATAGTGTGGATCCAATCTTTGACAACAACAGCGTTTTATTAAAAAAAAACACATATGCACTATAATCTCAATAGCATTTCTCAACAGATGAGGCAATCAAGAATTTCAGTATTGATCTCTGAATAGCAAATAACCACTTCCTTTTTTTCTTGTGGATATACAGACTGAGCAATGGAGATAAAACTTAAAAAAACACTGATCCTCAAATATTACACTTTCCAAAGACCAGCTGAAAGAATTTTATGAGTAATAATGCCTGTTTTGTGTCTCAACATTATTATCACTTAAAATCCTCATTCTTATTGGTGCTTTCACAACTGCAGGATGAATGATTATATGCAGTATCAAATATAACAAACACATTACACAAAAGCTCATATATAATACTATTTTTAAAGAAGCATATACTTAAAAGCAGGATTAAAGCAGCCTCTGTTCAATGCACACCTGATGTTTGCCCACTAAAGTCCTCAGATTTTGGTCTTAACCAGTTCCGCTGACTCTTCTTGGAGGAAACCAGAATCCAGTACTTCCCATTTTTACTGGTCTGAAAAACAAAAGGAAGAATGGACTAGACTCCAGCGAAACCAGTATATTCAGAAAGGCTGGGATGCGGCAAGACCAGGGGTTGGGAAGAATCGAAAAGGAAAAGTTAAAAGGGATAGATCCAACCCATGCACAGAACATTATGTACTGTTAATTATAAACCGTAGGAATCAATCGTTCTTGCATTATCAGTAGCAATTATGCACTTCAATTTGCGGTATACTTACATCATTTCAACTAACGCTATGCCGGATAGTAACACATAAAGAGATAAAATTAGACAAAAGCAAAGGAGTTTTCAATAAAGTTAAAAACAAAACAAAAAAAATTCCACAGACCACAAATAATTTAGAAGTAACAGTGAAACACGTAAAATGCTGGGCCCAGACTTGAGTTTCTTACTCAGAAAAGACTGAATAAGAGAAGATTTCTGGATTAGGCCCAACTTTACTAGAACCTAATGCCTTCATTCTGCTTAATTATACAGGAAATAGCAGCTTAAAAGGTGACCTGCAAAGGAAAATAAAATTAATTTTTAAAAAAATAATAAAGCCTTTTAATGATGTACATGCTACAGGTAAATCCCAATAGAGGGCAAGTCTAGGTGTGCCTGAGCAAATCCAGAGGGCCCTTCTGGAATTTCCCTTGTATCTCCCTTTTCCCTGCCACCATCCTTCTGTAAATCTGTAGCACATCTTCCATCTCTTGATAGAAGGCCACCTGGATGACACAGGTACACGCGGAAAACATGTTCAGCGCCTCATTGTAACGGGCAGGTTTATCCCCTCCAACTCTTCCAGATATGTAAGGGCAAAGCCCTGCACAGCGCAGATACCCCACGTGGCACAGCAGGCTGAAAGGATTTGGCAGGAGCCCTGGAGCAATGTAACATTCCCGCCGTTCCCCACACAAACTATTTTCCCTTCTCACTTCCCATTTGTTCCAGTACTCTTCATTTCGGTACGAAGCCCAGCTTCGCACAGCCCCAGCCTCTTCTGCTGGTAAGCATGAACGTGAGCAAACCACCGTTCTTCAACACCTATCAAAGGCAAAAGCGCTTCACAGCAACTGAGTGAAGCTTGCGGACAGCTGAGGAGCATTTATTTGGGGCTTTGTATGTACAGGGAGGTGGTAGAAAGAGCTCCAGGACCCAAAGAAAAAGTGAAAGCTTCGTTTTCAACTAACGAGCAAGAGAGAGGTCACAACCCTCACCTCCTCCTTTGGATGTCCCCAAGTCACCTTGTTTCAAGGAGAAAATGCTGACGACCCTTCACTCCCTGTCCTAGCAAGACATTTACGAATTAGTTACCCTGCGATGCCTAGCTCAACAACTTCCACTACGGCAGCAGAAAGGAAGAGCTTCATTATCCAGATGTTTCTACCAAAGCAGCTCACAGTAAGTAGACATTATTTAAGACAGCCACATAAATGTAATGGACTAAGTCCTTGTGGATCACTATTGTATTTACAGACTATTTCCTGTTCGAAAAAATCCCCCAAATTCTATCTAAAATATTATAATGTGCTCTCAACAGCATTCAACACTTTCTCTTAAATGCTTGTGGTACTCAATTCTCGCCACATATCTGAAGTCGCTCTAGCAAAAAGCAGATGCCCTCAGAGGCGGGCCATTAGAGGCATGGACAGATTATTGTATCAGGGGAAAATGAAGCAACTGGAACAAGTAAATAAGCATGATAAACACCAGATGTAGTTCAAATGCTGAAGAGAATGAAGGAGGAAGGTCAGGTACTCTTATTCATTACCTTATGAATATGGCAAAATCACAATGCAGTGGCTCCAGATGAGGGCAATGCTATACCTACAATTAGCCAGGATATCAACTTCTGTAAGACCATTATTAAGCAAAGAGCTTAACAACATGCACACAAAAGGGAATAAGTTTGTATGAATAATGAAAAAAATTGCTACATTTGACAGCATTAAGTGAAAACAGAAAATAAAAAAAATCCTACACTTTGCAACAATAAATCTGCTATTGCACAAAAAACTTTTTCTTATGCACAGAATGCAGAAGTTGTCCATGATAATACTGATTTTTAGATCACCTTTCTCAGTAGCTTTTGGTGCTAGAAAATCTCTGCTGAGGCAGAATACTAAACAAAGATGATCCATTCTTCTCATAACTGCTTAAAGTGTTACTAAGTCTTCATCTCAACTAGATGATTTAGGAACAATTTTTAATGAATAATAAAGCTCAAATTATTCTCCACATGAAGTAGAGAAGCTTTACACTGCAGAAAGCATTGTCACCTGCACATGCCCAAAACCCACTTGGGAACTAGGTAACAAAATACGACTTCTATAATTTGTCAGATTACAATTCCTAGAATTTACCAGATCTTCCAGTATCCATGAGGCACTAATTTTACTAACTTTCCTAACATCCAGATAATTCCAGGTTAGACAGTATTTGAATTTCTACCATCTATGGAGTCAGATAATTAAAAAAAAAAGTGCCCCCAAACCCTACGCTAAATCATTCACTCCTGTTTTTAGTATTAAAAGAGTAACATACTTTTTTCAAAATTCACAGTTCATCTTTCAAAATCTGAAAAAAACAGTTTCCCTTGAAAATGTTTTAAAACATTATTTGATATTTATACTGAAAGGATAATGAAGACATTACACGAATACAACCAATAATCCTCCTCCTAACTTGCATTTCTTACTTTTCTTAAGAGGTTCAAGCACAGTGAAGGAAAGCACCACTGCCATGGTTATTTTCTTTCAAATTAAGAGAGTACCAACGAGAACAGTGTTGAGAGCATCGCATCTGTCACTGCACCTTGCATACAGCACAGTGAATCTAGCTTCAGTTCCTGCAATGAGTCAGTTTAAACCAGAGGAAGGGTCCTAGAAACATCAGAGTCACAATAATGGTGGAGCTGATTACGGATTTAATAATGTTACAGAGTCATCCCGGGTTTTGGATGTTTCTTCAAGGAAACAAAAGGAAAAGCGGTTACTTACCCTACGGAAAGTGCGACCCTGTAAGCAGAGCTGTCCACGCAGATCCCAGGTGCGCGTGTACTCGCACGCACCGGACCAAGCGCTCTGAAGACAGCAACGTCCATCCAGGCCGTGCCCCTGAAGCCTCCCAACGCTCCCGACAGCAGCATGAGGCAGAGGGCCCCGAGCTGTGCCATGCACCTCGCCGCACGCCTGAGGCGGCCGCAGCACCTCCCAGTGCCGCTCTTCACTCGCGCCGTGGCGCAAGAGCCATGGCCCGCGGCACTGCCACCGACACGCTGCTCGGGGACGCGGCAGCCTCCCTCCTGCCCAGCCGCTGTCGCTCTGCTGCTCCCAAACCTCTGCTCCCGCCGCAGGGTTTTAGCTGCCGACAAGAAGGAGGGGGCAAGGTCTGATGAAAGGGAGCGGGGCCACGGGAGAGAAATGCGCAGGCAAGAGCTGATGTCCTAGCTCGGAGAGCGGCGTGAGGACTGGAAAGCTGGAACGCAGACTGGCATCCTGGTTTGGGAAGTAGGAGGATGAACACGTGCAGCCCAAGGAAGCCAGGAGCTGCTGCTGCCCAGGGCAGTAATGGAGCAAACTAAGCTCAGGATGCCTCAGTCTAACCTCTCTGGGGTCTGCCAGCAGTAAAGACTCCTTCAGAGCAAAGGACAAGAGATCAGTTGTGGTGCCTCTACAGAGAACGTGCCTGGAAGAGCCATAATTACTGTAGCGTAAGTAACCATTTTTCTTCTTTTCTGTATCAGGTGACTATTAGTCTAATTAGACAGTATCTGTCATTGCGGCTTGTATACGGAACAGTGAATCTAGCTTCAATTCCTGAAATTAGTCAGGGCTCATTTCTAAGAAGTACTGACAGAGGAACCCTGCTCTCTCCGAGCAGCGGGGGAGCGGAGCTGGAGGAAGCATCAGCAAGAGACAGTCAGCACAGCCACTCGCTGCGGTTCAGAAGAGCCAAAGTGACAGTCAGAAAGCACCTCCACTGCAGAGCAGCAGAACTGAACTACAAATCTCACCACGTCTGCGCTGCTCAGCCGGGGCTGTTGGAACTGTGCAAACGTCGCCAGAGCTCCTGCAGATGAAGGACTCTACCCCTGGGTTCAGGCAACCGAAGAAGGAGCACCACTTGGCCTCCTCCTGCTCTCTGCGTGCTGTGGGCTGACACACCAGCCTCTCACAGGGCAGGTCGGTTTGTGGCGGTGCAGATTTAACCCTCCTTCCTGCCTTCCTTCCGACACCTCTGCTGGGACGGCTGTTGGAAGGCGCTGAGGGCCCGCACCGCTCCAGCACAGCACGCTGGGACCCGCAGCCCTGCAAGGCTCAGCCATCCCTCCCGGATCACCAAGGATCAGCATGCCTACCGCACACCTGCACCGGCCCCAGAGCGAGCAGTATGTCTGACTGACTGTAGAAAAATGCTGGACTTCTTGCAGCAGAAGCCTCATCTCAGAGGAGCTGCAGGTAGCAGAGGGTCTAGCTGCCAACCCGCAGCTTCCACAGGTTCCTCTCACAGAGAATTAACTTCCAGTAAGGGAGGATCTCAGCTGGAGAAGTAGATCCCACCAATGGAAATAGTCAAGCAGGTAAGAAAAATACGTGCTTAACTGGCAAGAATGTTGAAGCATTGATGACTTCTGGGGGTGCCTTTCTCCATGTCGAACTAAAATCAGTCTTGCGGCTGACGCAGGGGTCTAGGTCAACTCTTTGTTTTTGGCAGGCCATCTGATCTGCATTTCTTTGAACATCACTCTTTAAAGCAGCCAGCCAGTGAAGCCTGTTCACCTTTGCCCACATTTAGGAGGAGAAACCTGTCTTCGGTAGGAAGATGCTGATTCTCCCCTGTTTGTATGTGGCTGGATGGGGCCAGAGGGGACAACGAAGGGAGGTGTCTAGCTGTGGCCTGAGTCCTCCTACATATGGAAGCTCAAGCTGCAGCTCTGATTCTGGAGGACAAGAAGGAGGAACAACAGGCATTGCTGGGGTGAGACTGTCACCCAGGAGGTGGGCTTGACCAGGGAGCCTGCCTAGGCCAGGAGGATCTCGCGCTCTGCTTTATTGTGTAATTTGAAAGAGATTTGAACAGCAAGGAGCATGTATGCACACGTTTCTCCCCTAAGCACAGAAGACACCTGGCACGACTGTCCGTAAAGACGGCACTGCCGAGCGGCAGGAGGGACAGACATGGAGCTCCGGAGCCCTGCCTCCAGCCACGGCGCGCAGCGAGAAGGAGAGCCAGCAGGTACACTGCCTGACAGCAGCCAGGAATTGGCCGGCCTCTTTACAGCTCCTCTTCCCTCACCAGCTGACAGAGAGATGGGAAAAGACAAAGGGGTCTGTGCTGAGGCGCTGGGAGGACGAGGTGGCATTGAGAGGTGGGTAAAGCCCCTTGGCCTTTTGCATTTTTGGACAAGGGTTATTGTAAATAGCCATTCAAAGATGTAGGCACTGGCCCTACCATACAGCAGCATTTCATGTAAGGGGACCACTTACCCATATACAAACTAATTAGAAAAGAACAGATAGTTTGGGTTTGGGTTTTTTTTTAATATATACAAGGCTGTATTTATCCTATCTTGAACTTCGGGACTTCTTATAGCAGGCAGATGAGTTCAGAGAAATCCTTCTCCACGGACTCAAGCTCTAGCCTGCAGGAGAGAGGGGCAGCCGAGGGAGCATGGTTGGAGACCAGCAAGAGCACATGCAGGCTGCGGGAAGACACAACCAAATCCAAGCATGCAGCAGAAGAACTGCCCGAGAAAGTTGCTGCAGGAAACTGGAATGATGTGGGCGAAACAGTGAAAATATTTATCCAGCGATCTTAGGTATAAACATAAGTGACTTAGAGATAATAACACATAAGACTTCACCCCTTGGGGAAACCAGCTAACATCTAGAACATAATGAATTAACATAAGCACTGAAGCTAAAAGCAGGCAACCGCTGTAGTCTACTGTTAGTGAGAGCACATTACTAATACCTACTGTGTGCAGAGCAATGATTATGCTGCAAAGACTGTTATACAGAAGGTAGAAACCCACAAGAATTAAGATATTTCATAAATTCAAAATTTTAACAAAGTCTTTGTTATTTTGTGGGTTTTTTTAAACATCCGCAAAACAGAGAAACTTACTGAAATTGCGTAAAGTTGAGCAGGAAAAAAACCCCAATCGTTTCAAACTAGTAGCAAGGGCAACAAATGCACTAAAATGATTAAACCCGTTTCTTTTCTTCTAGGCAGTAAATACACAGATACCACTAGTGAACACCTGTTAAATACACATACCTTTTATTAATTAATAAAGCAAGCTGTGGGACAGTAACCCTCATACAAAAAACAGGTATTTATATACATTTGACTACTAAATACAACATGCTTGTTTTCATGATCATAGGACTATTCACCATTCTTGAAAGCTGTACTACAGTCATGAAATTTGGACAACCAGCCTTTTAATTTCAGAAAATAACTTATTCTTATAATACGCTACACTAGAAAGAGTATTACATAACCTTTTTCAGAATATAGAAGAAAAATTGTATCATGCTTGCCTTTTTTTTCCCTCTTAAGTTTCTGGAAAAGTAGATCATGAACTTACCGAAGTTTATTTTATTATGACCTAATAGTTTGTAATTCGAAGGGAAAAAAAAAAAAAAAAGCACAATGCTATCCAGCATCTCTTTGTGGGCTTTCCATGTTTCAGATTACTTAGGTCCAATTTAAATCTTGAGAGCTCAGTTTTGGTTACTAAATATTCCAAAGGATTCCTGATTATATAGTAAACTAAAGGAAACAAGAGCTGCCTACAGTTAACCCATCTGATGATTCTGGGTTTATGAGCTTTTTAAGAATCTCTATGGCTCTGCACAGATGCTTTTCAAAAAAACTTTTGAGAGGCTGTGATACAAATAACTTTGATACTGTAATTACTGCTAGAATGTTTAAAACCTGTAAAAGTGCTTTCATGTACTTTGGAATCACACCACCACCCCCCCGAGAATAATCTACATCCATTTTTAGAGAGATGATTGTCTGTGAAAGCAAACCTTGGTTCCTATTTAATCTGCATATAGGACCATACAATTTTTATAATAAATCCTAATCAAAAGCAAATCCTGTATATGTACAAGTAAACACAAACACAAATCCTAAAGGTGCCTACGAGATTATACACTGATATGATCAGAAATTAATTGATGTCCATAAGGAATATTATTGTCCTTTGCCCCAAGATACCTTAAAATGAGACTAAATGTGCAGGCTAGACTAACAGTACATCTAGGCCAGTATTCTGTCTCCAGCAATGGCCAAAGCACAGAACAGGTCACAAATGTGCGATATTTCTCACTGATGCTCTTCTGACCTCCAGCTACTTTGATGTCAGGGATTTCCTGAACCATGTGGTTTCTGTTAGTTCAGCAACTTGCAGAACATCACCCTTCCAAGCAATAGCCCATGCTCCCCCTGGAAAACGTATCAGTTTCTAGTATCTACAGCATACTTCCAAAAACTCGTCCCACAGGTCTCTCCACTACTGATTTTACGGAAAACCTCTTCCTTTTGAAGGCTCTGAATCTGCCTTCCCTCCTAACTGTGTATGCTCTTGTTTCGAAAGGCAGCAGTTAACATGCTTCTTCCTTCCTCTGCAGATCTCCAAGACATTGCCCTGAATTCATTCCTTTCCCAGACCAAAGTCCCAGTTTACAGAAGTGTTCTTCATAAGGAAACCACCCCATGTGCCTCATCATCCTTGCTGACCTACTCTAACCCTCTTCCGGTTGTAATAATCCTTTCTGAGATGAAGGCTCCAGAATTGTACACAGCACTCAGGAGGCAACTGGACCGTACACTCTTGTAATGACATTCTCAATTTTATTCTGTTTCCTTCCTCTAACATTTGGGTTGTGTTTTGGTGACCAGTGAGCTAATGATATCACAGAATCACCAATAACAATCCCCAAATCTTGCTCCTCCATGGTAATACTCAGCTCAAACTCATAATCTTACATATAATCAGGATTGTTCTGCCCAGTGCTCCTCAGTTATCCTCATTTATCTACACTGAATTTCATCCCCGTTTTGTTGCACGGCCCTCAGCCCTTTAGTGGCCTTCTACTGTTCTCCACATCTGGCTCTTCTTCACAGCAAACTTGCTCACCCACTGCTTTTCCCCTTACTGATACCATTTATCAATGTGATGAACAGCACAGGTCTCTGTGGAACATAACTAGGACCCTCCTTTAACTGAGAATTGACCTTCTACTTCTACCCTTTGATCCTACCTTTTAATCTGTCATTTACTTGTGCAAAGACCTTCTCTCTTACATTATGGCTGCTTAGTTTCCTTAAAAAGCCCTTTTTATAAGGTTCACTTTGTTTTTTGAACTAGAACATCTTTAATTCCTGCTGATGCTTCCAAGGAACTCCAACTCCTTAAGATACGACTTTCTTACAAATGCTGCTTTGACTCTTCCTAAATAATTATACCTATCCAGGTGGCCACTGATTCTATGCTTTGTTACAGCATCTACCAAAATTGCCTGGTACAGAATTCACATTTGCCTGGTGCACGCAGGTGCGTGGCCCAGACCACCCCTGAAACCATGATTTTACATACTTACATTTCAGCAGATTTTTCTAAACGTGAATACTTTAGGATGCACCACTTAAACAACATAATTAGGTTGCAGAGCACAACTAGATAGGATAGGAAGTTACAAGTTTCGCTTTTTGGAGACAGAGTCATTTAACCTGAATCTAAACGCAAGATGTTTTTAACAGTTTCAGTAATCAGTCAAGTAAAAGCATTTCTGGTGCTCAAGTCTGCTAGGTGGAAATCACAGTAACATCAGTGAACTCAAGATAAACTTCACTCACTTATATCACCGCACAAAACAATCCTGTGCAGCCAGTGATCTCTGCTCAGTCAGAGAGAGACGGTCTGAACTGGAACAGCACAGAAAAAAGCAGCTACCAGTCACTCCACTTTGTGTTGTGCTCCTCATTTAAGCTGAAAAAGTAAAACTTTACCAAAGAACTTGATAATTTCACTTGAAGGTCTGCTAGGCAGACAGCACAAAGGAACTGGCTGTGCTGAATAAATTAACAGGGAGACAGAAGGCAGGGACAGGTACTAAAGTCAGAAGGGGCCAGAAGTCAGAAAATATGAGACTAAAATAATCCAACCAGTGATTCATTGTTTGGGCTTGGAGAAATTCTCTATCTCAATTTTTGGAAAAGAGAAAAAGAAGAGGAGGAGAAAAAGAAGAGAAAAAGAAAAAGGGTAATACTTACCTATCTAGCTAGCACAAGCTCAAAGAAGAAGGGCAAGATGGTGGTATTTGAAAAAAATCGCAATACCACATGGAAGGTGCAAGGATTGTACTAGGACAAGACCCTTCACAGGAGTTAGATTTCCCTCATGAGGTTAGGTTAGATGGTTGGGAAGCTCACACCTAGGACCAAAAGACAACTCCTGAAGGGACTGAGAGAAAGGGTGGTCTCCCCAGTATATACACCACGTCCCGGGTGTACGCAGTAACTGGACACAGCTGTCCAAAGAACACAGCAGAAGCCTAATCCTGCCCTGAACCACGCTGCCTGAACAACATTGTTTGGGGGTTAAAACTGTGACTGGGTTTAGCATTGCGTTTTTTTGCAACCTTGGATCTTCAGGATATATTGGAGCTATTCCAACTAAAATGCTGATCCTGGTTGCCCCATCTCCTCTGCCTCTTACCCCAGCCCCCCAAAAAAGGTAACAAGTAAGAAAGAGTGCCCAATTTCCAAGCAGCCACTAATCTTCCAATACACCCTTACAGTCAAGGAATTGCTGTTCTATCTGAAAAGAAAATGCTTCATAGATTATTGTATCTTCACATTAAATCAAAACTGCCACATTTAGTCACGATGGCCTTTGCTATTACTGCTAAAGCTGTGATGCTGGATGATTGTATCCATGACCTTATGCGCTAAAACACAAAAGCCTTAGGAAAGGATAACTGAAGATGCAAAATACTTAGGGTAATACCAAACCAAATCCCTCTTCAAAGCTGTAATCAGTGAGTCCTTCAAAACCTGCAGACGCTGAATGTATTTCTGACTCCGTTCATACACACCAGCTTTGGCTATGCAATGATGTCAGCATACACCTAATCAGCTTACTCCGATTACAATGACTTCACAGAGTGTTTATGTGCGGTTTTGCTATGAGAACATCCTTGTTAACGAGGTAAGTACACAGCTCTGTGTTTGTTCCCGTCTCCCATTCGGCGTGTTGCGCGGTTCATTGACAGTGCTCAGCTTCAGTCTGTCACGCAACGCATTTTGGGATGCACATTTTAAGAATTCTGAGGTTTGATGCCCAATTAATAAACAATTAAAAGCAGTCATGCATAATTTAGAACTACATGACTGAACACAGCAGAGGGAGGTGAAGCCAGGCAGTTAGTATCCAGAACAGTCACCCAGAGTACAAGTTTTGGATTCAGGTGACTGGCAGCAACTACTAGTTTCAAGCAGCAATGGCAGAACCTGCCAGAAGCCCACACAGATTCTGCCCTGGAGCTGCACCAAAAGAAAACCAATCTGGGAGGTCCTGTCAGCCTGGCGAAATGTCATAACGATGTAGTCACCAAACAACTTTACCATTAAATCACAAGGTAATCAGCTTGTTATTGGCAGGGCAACCAAGTCAGGAAGGCTGACAGTAGCGTGAGGAGGTTTCTCCTCATGCTGTCTGCCAGTGCACAGGAGGTCACAGATAGCTTTGAAGGCATACAGTTCCTGAGCAGCACAGAAGCAGGCGGTGAGACGCATACCTGTCGCCCTACTCTACCCCAGATCCACCTCCCAAAAACACAGGCTTAAGACTTTATCAACACAATGAAAAACTACTTCACAGTCCTGCTGGACATAGTTTATCCCAGTAAGCATTCACCAATACTAATGATGGGTGGTCTATGATGAAAGACCTGTGTCCTGCAAGGTAATTTTTTTTGTTCTCCACAGTCAAGACACCAGGCCATTTAAGAGTTCTCCTCTTTTTTTTTTTAAAAGCAACTTAGTGGACTCTGCTTCCCTGATTTCCAAGCCTACATTAAGTGATGAGAGAAAAACATACGCAAGACTTTGCCTTGAACAGCTGCCAGTGGGGCAGGCTTCCAGAAAGGTGGAAGGAAGATGGTGACAAAAAAGATGGAACAAAAATAGTCTTATGACTGTATGGTATGCATCAATGTTCATGCATATTATGGGAAAAAATAGTGGAGAGCAGATGGGAACATGACAAGGAGATGCTTTTGTGAGTCCTGGAGAACGTATTCCTCCAAGTGCTCTCCAGCAAGATGCCTGAGCTTCTTTCACACTGTGGGAAAGTAGCTGTAGGCTAGCAAAAAATTTGCCATCCAAAGGTATGTTTCAGTTTATTTTTTAAAAAGTTGTGAAGAGATGCATTTTACAAGTCATGTGTGCAATTATTTTTCAGACAGGTGTTTCGAAAATGGATTTATTTACTGATTTAGCTGATAGTGCTTTTTCAGTGAAAAAANAACAGCCTTAAAAACAAAGTAGGTTGTGCAAGGAGTGCTCCTCTAGATGATGTACACAAGATCCTGAATATTGTCACGCAACATTTATAATTGGCTCAACTGACATAGCGGTCTCAACATAGAACATCTTCTATGGTTTCTAGGGTGCTGGAAGTAAAGTGCTTGACCAGTGTTTTGTTACAACTGTTTATGTTTAGCACCTTTGTATTGCCTGTTTCTCGTCCCCTTCCAGAACCGCATAATCCGTTTCAATCTTCTGGGAGTTCTCCAGGAAACCCTCTTTTCACCACTCTGCCTTTGCAACCTCCTGCTGAGCTGAGCTGACAATTTCAAGGTTCAGATCCAACTTTCGTTTATCTTCTGAAATCTGATGGCTATCTTTTAGCTAATAATTCCCCTCTTCATAGGGGCTGCAGCTTTTTTATGTGCTAAGAGAAATCAGAAAAAATAAAGATGTTACTAGTCACCCCACTCATTACAAACTCTGTTTTAATACTGCTAACTAGTTTCTTCCCTCATGACCACATTCAAATTATTTTCCCCCAACTTTTCGTTTCACCGTGCTCCCTTCAAAACGGCAAGATGCCTTCCAAATTACTTCCACATACTACATATGCTGTTGTAGGTTTTTCTGGAACATACGTAATGGGGTAAGTTGGTTGCTATTGTTTCAAAACTTGAAATGGTCAGACACTGTTGGATAGGCATTTGAGTGTAAAGAGTTCTGCCTTTGTTTATTTGTTTTTTTAAAGAAAAAAACAGCAGGCATTACATTTGTAACTGCACACATGTGCAATTAGCTGTCCTTATGCTGAAGGGTATTACCCCCTAGCAAATTCCTGAGAGACTTAAGGACCTGATTTATAAAGACAACAGGCAAACCGCAATAATACGCTGCAAGGCTACCTATCGACAAGCTTCAGCCAGGAGTGCTACAGGAGCATTTCCTTAAAGAAAAAACAGAAGAGAAAAAGAAAAAAAGGAAAAAAGAGAAAAAGAGAAAAAGAAAAAAGGAAAAAAGAGAAAAAGAAAAAAGGAAAAAAAGAGAAAAATAAAAAAGAAAAAAGAGAAAAAAGAAAAAAAAATTATAAGGAAAAACCCCAACACTTCCTTTACCTGCAACGTTTGTGTCAAACCCCTCTCCCACACACCCTTTTCACTTTTTTTTATGGCTCCTACAAATTACTGTAAAATACACTGCAAAACGAAGAAAACTCTGTTGCAGTCATTGCATATACACAAGGTCAGTCTACTAAATAAAAATTTTAGAACAGCAAGGCAGTTCAAAACTGCTTGTGTACTTCACCCTCAGCAAAGATTGACGACGCTAATGAAGCTCCATGACAGCGTAGCTTTATATTCGAGACTGCATTAAGATTTCTAAACACTCTGAGCATGACTAAGATCTGGAGCAGGGGGGCAGCATAACCAAAGCTGGGGAAGGCTGGGATTAGCGAGGAGGAAATGAAAGGAGATCAAATCAGCTGAGAAAGGAGGCAGAAATGTGCAATGCATGTTTGGGACTTGGCACAGCAAAGAAATATACTGTTGTAGCTTTAAAATGAGACTGATGAGAAGATGCCTTTTCAGGGAGGGAGTAAGAGTGGAGGGAAAAAACAAGCAATATGAAAAATGCAAAAGCATCAAAAAGTGTGATTAAGAGCTCTTGTATTTGTGGAGTCGGGTACCGGAGAAACTGCGAAGCCCTGAATCAGCAGCACAGATGTGACAGAGGACACTGTCGCCTGTCAAACCAAAGGACAGGTCGCACGGGCAGGGCTGTAGGCAGCAGGAGGAGGAAACACAGAGTCCCACGTAACGCCACCCACCCTCCACACTGGTGCGTCTCCCCGCACACATGGCTCCTCCAGCTTCCAAACTCTCTCCCCTGCACCCACGTGAGCTGTGGATCTCCAGGGAGCGTGGAGGCGAGCCGTGCCTTGCTGGGCTGGGCTGCTTCATGCCTTCCCCATGGCCCCCCGGCACCCCGGGAGCAGGCAGCGCGCTCCATGGTGACAACAGCCCCAAGAGCAGGGTCACCTCTCCTGCTGGAGATCTTCAGGCTCCGCACACAGGGCAAGGTAGCTACAGGACAGAGCTGCCAAGACTTGGGCAGTGATGATAACTTGATGCCATTCCTCATGGGAGGGGTCTCTTACATAGAGGGCAGAGAGCGCAGGAGGGGAAGGAGAAGATGTGGAGGTACAAGGGAGCTGACACAGTAATGTTTCTGAGAAGCCCTTCAGTACAGCAGCACTGATCACTAGGCAAGGACAGCTGAGAGAACACTGAACAAAATTTGCTGGATTTGACATGCAAAAATTTGGGGTGGGGAATACCAGCAGTAAAGGCTGTTACTCTGGGTGAGAGGGCAACAGAAATGGAGGGGTGCAGGAACATGAGCTGGAGTGCATAAGTTCGGAGGTGACCAGTGAGAGTGCGTCTGTGTGGATGAGGAACCCACAGCAAATAAACAAGAGTCTGATCTAAGTGTGAGAACGACTAAGTTAAACAGCAAGGGGAAGGCTGCTACCTGAGCCAGAGAGCTCCACTCCAGAAAAAGTAGTTTAAACCCTTCTGTGAAGTTATTGTGCAATTGGGCATGCAATACTTACTGGATCGGTTTCCTCCTCCAGCCTCTGCAGGATCCTGCAGCCGTTTCTTGGGTACTGTTCACGTCTGGTGAGTCACAGTGCTTGCAGCAGGCCCAGGCCCGGCTGGACACTGTGGCATAGGTGAGGCTACTGACCTTTATTTGCTGGGTTTTTACCCGGTTACCTCGGGCCTCTGCCGTGGCACTGTGCACCATTCAGGGGAAAAAAAAATAAATCACTCCTGGATTCAGTGGCAATGTCACCTGCAAAACCACAGCCCCAAGCAGGTATGAGGGCACTGACCAAGCATCCCATTGTGTTTCTTTGTCTTCTGCTACATCCTTCATGGTCCTTGGTGTTGATTCCTCCCCGAGTCCAGGTCCAGGTGTGCTCTCTCGCTTTCGTTTATGTGGGCAGTGACCTGTACCTGTCCATCCCGTAACGATTCGTATCTGAGTAGGGTCAGACATACATGAACCAGAGGCCACCAGAGCCTTGGCAGACTGTCCAAAACTAATCAGTCGTTACAACCAACTCGCTTACAACCCGCACCACAAACAGCAGCACTGCTGGCTACCTGTAAAGAGCATTTAGCTCCAGTCAGGCCGATCCTGGAGTAAAGAAGGACACGAGTAGTGAGCCAGATGGGAAGAGATACAAATTCCAGCACATTATAAGCAATTAACCCAAAGAAACCTTAGAGCAGAACCTAACTCACCACAACAAGAATTTACTGCACTTACTACAGTAAATAGTCCTTTTTGATAAAACTTTGAGAATTAAGTTCAGCATGGACACATGATGCTGTAAGAGGAACCGAAGTGTGTTCAAGGTAACATCCTACCGTGGACTAAGTCATAGTAAATTGGTTCTGTTAATTATTTCCCAGTGATCAACAGCCTAGACATTCTTTCTCACTACCTCCATTTTAAGGTTCACAAAGGGACAATACCACCTATTATCTGCTTGAGTGAATCCTATGTTTCTATACTTTGAAAAGCAAAATAGAAGTAAAAAAAGGAAATGCAGTAAATTTCGCATGCAGTTTCTGTTTGTTAGGGCAAATCTTTTTTTCAACATACAGGAATAATATCATGCAGAAGGTAAAAAAATCCCCACAACAGATTACTCCTCATCCTCTGCCTTTAAGAGACTACTCTAACAGATAACACAAATGGGTTTGAGCAGCTGGAGTAGCTGTTTTCAAGCAGATCTTCTCCAAGTCACTGAGATGCCAAAAGAACGGGTCAGATGGGCATACATTTCAGATCTGCTAAGCCCTGATCCCATCTCTCTCACATATCCTTCTGTGGTTTCCAGCGAAAGCAGCTCATCTCTACCGTGCATATCAGCTAGTGCACTTTTATCAACCTCCAACCCTTGCTTAAATAAAGAAACAAAATCACTTGGCTAAATCCAGGCTACCTCTCTGTCACGTATGCCCTTCCCTTGCAACCTGACCGACCATCCTCAGCTTCTAACGCACAGCCCCGGCCACTCTGCTCTTGCAGGTCCTCCACCGCCCGTTAGCAATTGCAGCACCGCACTCCTCCTCCGAGGGTTTCACTGCTCCAAAGGCAAAACCTGAGCAATCACTTCAGCTCCTCGCTGCAAAAGCCCGCAGGTCACTGTGCGCTGTGAATCAAGCGTTCGAGCCTTCCAATACATACACAGGCTGTTCTCTATTTACAAAGGTCTGGATGTTAAGAAGACACCACTACAAACAGAAGGAGTATTTATTTATGGTTATCACTAGCAATTTACAAGAAAATGTAATAAACAGGTCACATACAAACAGCTGAAGCACTGAGTGGCTAACTGGATATTTCAGCTATCTTAATTAACTTCAGTATTGCATCAAATGCTGTAAGAGAGCGACAGATCACTAATGCCAAGTTAGTCATTTTCAGTAACAGTTCATGGAATTTTTTCCTTCTAAATAATCAAAACAATTGGTCATTGGACCTTATAAGGAAAAGTGCCATACCAAACAGAATTTCATAAAATACAGCTGTTTTAACTTCATGGTTCCCTCCAGCACATCTGCAGCACCTGAATTTTGGGGCTGCATTTTTATGTTTTTTTTTAAACGAGACGACAAGATAAAACTATTAAAATAATTAGCAGTAGATTAAGTTGCTTAGATGGTTTCATCTGTTCTTACCACAATGAGACATTCAATAAAACCACAGCATAACAGATTTTAAACTAATAAACACCAATACTCATTTTTTTTACAGAAAAGTATTAGCCTGTGAGATTTACTGCCAGAAGGTAGCATACAGTTAGACAGACAAGACTAACATAGATAACTGGATCATCCAGAATTACAACACGATTTCAAGAGGGCTTCAGAAAACACCACCACCAACCCTCTTTTTTCAGGACAAAATCCAAACCAGCAGAGAGATAAATAAGAGAGGATGTTCTCCTTTATGTCTTACGGTTATACCACCCCTTGACGCATCTGACAGCAGCTAACACCAAGACAAAATACAGGACTAGACAGAACAGTAGTGAGAAATCCTGTGTCGTATCAGATCTAGAGAGGATAACACCTTTGTGAACTCCAAACAGCAGCCTCCCATCTCTCCAGAGCATCTTTTGAAACACGCAGTTGAGCTTGCCTCGAGTATAGCAAAGTATATGTTTTAAGACCTCGGGCACTGGGATACCTGCCAAGTCACAACAAATATGTATATATAATCTAATCTACTTAAATTTTGAGTGGAAACTCTGTGCCCTTTAGATATATCCCTCAAGGCTACGAATAGCATACTTGTTGGACAAGATGAAGTTTCCCTGTGTAAGTATTAACAAAGCTCTTCTGGCATCTAACCACGCCTCCCGGCTTCTTCCAAAACCAAAGATCCGGGAGGGACGAGTGATGAGGATGAAGGTGAGGAGGTTCGGAGATACAGGCAAGAGGAGATTCAGGAAGAGGAAACAGAGACAAATTATAAGTGGGTTAGGAACAACAAGGGTCTCTTAACAAAACAGTTATAAGCAAGCAATCTCTTCCCCCCACCCCCCTTTTATCTCGCAGGTGACAAGTTGGTAAAAATATCTCCAAAACGGAGAATCCCGTGAAGAGGAGAAGGGAGCCGAAAAGGTGAAATGAAGCAAACCAGAGGCAAGGCAGCAGTGCTAACAAACTGCAAGGCAATGCTCACTGTCCAAATGATTTGAATACAGAGAGGATTATCCACAGCCTTGGTATGGTCACCTTTTCTTCGGAAAAAGTGGCTAGCAAGAAAGCCAATGAAATCCTGGGGAGCCTGTATGGGCTTCTACAGCTAAATATAAAATTAACAAAATAAAAATCAAACCATTTTAAAATACACACAAATGTAAATAAACAGGGGCATACTTTGACAGCACAAAGCAGTAGTTAAGTAACTGCACTGCCTTCTAAAATGAGGGAATATTATTATTTTTCTTTAAAAGCAGGTGACTGTTGGGTTTGAAATTTCATACCACACTTGTTTCTATGACCTATGAACCTTCTGTTAAGAAAAGCTAAACAACTGGATAAATTTTAATAAGAGATCTTTGCATTTGGACTCTAGAAGAAAGATTTCGCTGGCAGCCTTACTTCCTACCACTAACCAATCTCTTAAAGTATAGTATCTATTAATCCTTTAAAACACTTGGTCTAATTACACACAATAATGGACAGACTTATCTGAAGCAGATCTAGTGTGGTCTACACTACTTTGTTTTAGCAGGATTTTTTTTTTTTTTTAAGCTTCTAACAGATAATGTTACAACTACAAATTTCAAACTGCAACTGCCCTGCTTATCCAAATCTGAGTACCAGAGCGCAGGGAAGGGAGATGTGGAGACTCATGCCCCTGCCATCAGTGTTTCTGACTGCACAAACGAGCAGTCTAACCAAAAAAAGAAATGCTTGTGAACATGAAGTGCGGATTCATGACCAGCTAACGCTGGGTAATACAGTCCGACAGCACGGCACCTATGCAAGCCTTCTATCATTAAGAACGCATGAAAAAGTAACGCATAGAAACTTGGCTGTAGAAATTACATTTCTTTCCTGCCTCCTATCCTATGGCAGAAATCTGCCCATCCCCTTGTCCTGCAGAGAGAGCTGGAAGCTCAGCTTACTCAATCACACTTGTTACATATTACCGACCACACACAATTCCACCCTTTTCCCCAAACACACCGCTCTCTCCCAGCCCTGCCAGTTAGCACCGGCTGCCACCACGGCTAGCACTGGGGAGAAGTGTCTGGGTACAAAACAGTCAAAAGGAGTTAGGGTTATGCAAAGGAATGGCTAAGAAAAATGGCACAACTCTACCAAAACAGGTACGACGGCCTGATAATTTCAGCATGTCCCTTTGTGAAATAATTTGTTTCCCTTTCCCAAAGCAGGGGAGAACAAGAGACCACGACAGATGTCTGCATTTCAGCCTAATTGTTACCACAGTCATCACCAAAACTTTAGGGTTTGTACCCAAAAGGCTGCACTTGCAAAGATCAGGGCTGATACTTCCCTTGAATTACAGGGCCACAGAAACCAGCACTGAGAGACATCACCTTTTTCTTTTTTTTAAAACAAAACAAAACAAAAACAAAAGAAAACGCTGAAGAACACTCAGCACAGATATAGCTATGGTACAGATAATTGCTGCCAGTTAACCTCAAGGCCTGATCCCTCATCAGATTTGATAGCTGCCTTGGCAAGCAACTTCAGCAGTTACCGTCTCATCTCTGGACCCAATCCCAACAGCAAAGCAGCCATCTCCAGAATTAGGTAACTCTACCTATGCAAACGCCTCATTTACTGGCTCGACCACAGGCAGAGGCGACCGTGCACAGCCAACACCCGAAGGTGGCCGGACACGAGCCACCGCCTCGCAGACGGCTGTGCCATGCAGTGAAAGCAGTGCCAGGCTCAAGCACCCACGAGCAACTCAGGGCCCTGGCACAGCACCTTGGCCAACACTTTGGGACTGGAGGTGCACACATCTGTCCAGCTGTCACGTTGAACAGAGCACAGGACAGCACTCTGTCAGCCTGTCCAGAGCTTTATTTATCCACACTGAAACAATTCAATGCATGGCAATTCCTCCCTTTCCTCCTTGCACCGGTGCTTGTCTGGCCACACAGCGTACTGGGTCCGAGAGCTAAAACAGTCACACTAACCCCACAGAAAAGATGCAGACTGCTTCTGTGCAGTCTAAGTCTTCGTAGTGGCTTAGTGCCAGCACAGGAGAAGGCAGCAAGAGCCATCTCAGGTACAGGGATAAGTAGGCTGGGATTCCTGTAGCTTTAGCTGAAACTGCAAATCAGCCAGAAACCGCACCCACAGATTTCCTGTGGTCTCCTGGCACTAACTGGACCGAGCAGCAGTTCAGAGCCAGGAGCAGCAGAAGTTTCACACCCTGCTAAACAAGGGGATGTGGCACCACCTATGTCCTGCAGACCCAGCATCCTACAGGGCGGTGAGGGGAACCAACCTGGCCAAACAGATTGAGCGCAAAACACTAACGGAGTACCACGGCACTGCGAGATGCTCTCACTTTAGCAGGGGTGATGAGAGGTAGTAAATGACTATGTCTGTATCGTTGGCGGTGCATATGTTTCAGACTTGGTCAGAACTAAGTCTGCCAAACATCTACAATCACAACAGAGAGAAGCACTGGGCAACTGTTTCAATTCACTGTTCCCACTACAGTGAAAATAAGGTAGAAGTTTACAGTCCTCTGCACCAGAGATGGCTACCAACGACAGACACCAGCACAGGGCCTTCTGAAAGGTGAATTAAAAAAATTATCTACAATACTTACATAATGTTACCCTTCACACTGAAATACTGTCTTCTGATTTAACAGGAAGCAAGGCTGCCATGTGATGAGATGGCAGAGTCTCAGAAGAGCATCAAATCCAAATAAACACTTTTTGCCTCATTTCAAAATTGAGGAAAGGTGGAGAAAAGTTATCTGGACATACAATTCATGATGATAGCATGACGTCTTGCTTGGAGAATGTTTTCAAAGAAAGAATGAAAACACGAAGGTAAAGAGAAAATCAAATAAAATGTAACACGATTTTTAGAAGTTGAACCATGTCAAACATCCACCTTTTCTTCAACATCACAAAATAGTCCTTACACAAAAGAAGCACAACAGTTCTAGTCTCCCTCAGTAAGAAATCTGATATACTACCACCTGAACAGTAGTTTCGGGTCATCAATAAGCAAGTGGAGGAAAAGAGGTTATCAGGAGTAGTCAACATGGATTCATCAAGGGGAAACCATGCTTGACCAATCTGATAGCTTTCTATGATGGCATGACTGGCTGAGTAGATGAGGGGAGAGCCATGGATGTTGTCTACCTAGACTTCAGCAAGGCTTTCGACACGGTCTCCCATAACATGCTCCTAGGGAAGCTCAGGAAGTATGGGCTGGATGAGTGGTCGGTGAGGTGGATTGAGAACTGGCTGAATGGCAGAACTCAGAGGGTTGTCATCAGCGTCACAGAGTCTAGTTGGAGGCCTGTAACTAGTAGTGTCCCTCAGGGGTCAGTACTTGGCCCAGTCTTATTCAACTTCTTCATCAATGACCTGGATGAAGAGTTAGAGTGTACCCTCAGCAAGTTTGCTGATGACACCAAACTGGGAGGTGTGGTGGATACACCAGAAGGCTGTGCTGCCATTCA
>Ga0065711_1034949_pt1 | contig 23016 bp, 10 predicted proteins | sample Hoacrofraction12_FD_59098 | JGI IMG/M metagenome (GOLD analysis project Ga0065711, IMG submission 59098) | Hoatzin crop microbial communities from Cojedes, Venezuela - Epithelial fraction 12 v2 (version 2) | ecosystem: Host-associated > Birds > Digestive system > Esophagus > Crop | place... | reverse complement strand
TTGTGGATTCTCCTTCTCTGGAGATATTCAAGACCCGCCTGGACAAGGTCCTGTGCAGCCTGCTGTAGGTGACCCTGCTTTGGCAAGGGGGTTGGACTAGATGACCCACAGAGGTCCCTTCCAACACCTATCATTCTGTGATTCTGTGATCACCATGGCTCTCTTTCTGAATCCACCAAGCAATCATGCACGTGATTAAAGCTATGTGCTTAACGCTTCAGGACATCCAAGGACTTTCACTGTTACACGTATTGCAGTATTACATTTCAGTGGTTCCATTTACTTGCAGGCTTAGGTGGCGTTGCCTTTTTCCTATATGCAATATTGGCTTCCTAGAGATAGAACCAGTTGAGGTAAGCTAGCATAGCTCCACTTACTTCAGTGCAAAACTTCTTTCTATATGTAGCTAATTTTTATTACTTGATCCACTCTTTCTTCCTGTTAAGGCTTAGAAAGGTCGTACAGTAAAAAAGATCCCATATAGGAATCAATACTCTAGTACAGTTATCGAAAACTAGGGAAAAAACCCCAACCATGTAAAAGAACACTGCTAGATGCCACGTTTCATTTATGAGCCAAATTCTTGTTTTTAATGTCTGTAATAATCCCAGCAGAAAGTCCACTGAACCAAATTCCACACTGCATTTGAAATTATGTTACTTTCCTGGCAAAATTGTATCATTCCACGATTTTCCTCATAGTTTAAGAATATTTTTCTGATGTCTGACTCTTCCATTTTCTAACTCTAAACTGATACCTGTGAACTTAGTGCCTTTTGTTCCACCCTGTATATCTTTTCTCTGCTTCTTTTGAGCCCTGGATCACAAAGGCAATGGTACAAAGCAGACCATTGCCTTGATAATTATGCTTCAGGAAAGGCTGTCAGCTCTCAGAGGCAATGATCAAACCCTTACCTTTCAAACCTTCTTTCTTCCACCTGCTCTATGGAATTCAGTCTAGCTGGGATATAATTCAGTAATAGGTGGTGTTACAGTCGAAGAAAGGCTTTTTTCCTTCTTTGGATGTGAATTCTTCTCCTGAAGTTTATGTCTGTTTTCAAATGAAACCATCAGCTTATATAGACATTCTTAAGGGCAGCTAAAACAATGCCTTGCTTCTCTGAAGTCAATGCAATTTTTGATTTAAAGAGAAGAATGAGAATATTTGCTATGAAACATATATCACACTGATCAAAAGAAGAAGTTAGTTCAGTGGTTATAAGAGGATTGGTTTATTTATCCATTGTTTTTTCAGGACTGCGTACTCAGAGTACCCTAAAACAGTGCCTTTTAAATACTGAGATCCTCTGCCAGTTATTCCCAGCAAGTTACGCAGCTAGTAATAACAAAAATAAGATCCAAAATACCTATAACAGTGTGATTCCATGGGAAAATACTGGTGTTTAAAAAAAAAACCTCCAAGCTCAGTGTGCATCAATAAACAGAATTAAACTCTGATGTGATTTGCTAGTAAGTAATACAAGTGGATATTATGACAATTAAGAATTTTCAGGGCGTTTAATTTTTATTATGAGGGTAAACCTGATTAAAGAAAGTAACTGTGATTTAAAAATGCTTAAAAATGACTGTCTGGATGTTTCGTCCCAGAATCTGTGCTGTGGAGTCGTGTCTTAGTGAAACACTAGGCACAGATTCCAATTTCTAGTGGTAGGTATCTGGTGCCGTTTGAAATGCCTTTGGTATCCTGCTAAGCCTTCAGATGCTACTGCAGAAGAGCACAGCTCTTCTACAAGCCCTGAGTAGTACCAGTCAGCACCAATGGGTTCCCTAGAACATGTCCAATCTTATATATATTTAGATAACTGAATCATACCACATATGCTCCAAATAATTAAACAAATTGGTCTGACATCCAGAGCAGCTCCTTCATCACTACCATTTCTGTGCTGCTGAGCTGTTAAGAGCGTGAGGTCAGCTGAGTGCTAAGCAGAGCCTCACACCTCTTCGACAAACTCCTCCAGTCTCTGTATCTCTGTCTAATCCCAGATATATAGAAGAGATGCTGCACTGATTACTCTGTCAGTGGGGCAAGTAGCTTTGGGAGCTAAAGAACCGCACAGAATGCTCCATCCCCTAGAATCACAGAAAGCTTTGGATTGGAAGGGACTTTCAAAGCTCATCTAGACCAACTCCCCAGCATTAGGGAGGGACATTTTTCACTAGGTCAGGTTGTTCAAAGCCCCACCCAACCTGACTTTCAACATTTGCAATGATGCTGCATTCACAGCTTCTCTGGGAAACCTGTTCCAGTGTCTCACTACCCTTACTGTAAAAAAATTCTTCCTTACATCCAATCCAAAACTACACTTTTTTGGTTTAAAACTATTACCCCTTGTCCTCTCATGACAGGCCTTGATAAAAAGTCCCTCTCCAGCTTTCTTAGAAGCCTGCTTTAAGTACTGAAAGGCTACTGTAAGGTTTCCCTGGACCCTTCCTTTCTCCAGGTTGAACAACCCCAACTCTCTCAGCCGTTCCTCATAGGAGAGGTGCTCCAGCCCTTGGATCATTTTTGTGGCCCTCCTCTGGCCTCACTCCAACAGCTCCATGTTATTCTTGTGCTGGGGGCTCCAGAGCTGGACGCAGGACTCCAGGTGGGGTCTCACCAGAGCAGAGTAGAGGGGCAGAATCACCTCTCTCGACCTGCTGGCCATGCTTCTCTTGATGTAGCCCAGGATATGGTTGGCCTTCTGGGCTGTGAGTGCACATTGTCAGCTTGTGTCCATCTTTTCATCCACTAGTATACTCAAGTCCTTCTCAGCAGGACTGCTCTCAATCCCTTCATTCCCCAGTCTGTATTGAAACCAGGGGTTCCCCTGACCTGGGTGCAGGACCTTACGCTTTGCCTTGGCATGTATTGGGCTGTGGAGAAAATCCTCAACTTCCATAACAGCTCTACTAGTGATTATACTTAATAAGAAAGTAATCTGGATAGATGAACGTGATGATGCTGAAAAAAACTGGACACAGTGAAATGAATAGTAACAAGCTATAGCGATATTTTAATTAAAATTGCTTATAAAATAAATTATTTGACTTAGATATTTAGTTGTCTGTTGTTCACATTTCTAATTTTTTTTTCATAATTTTGTGGTAGATATCGGTTAAGTGTAAAGATTGTGTATCTGCAAAATACTCTGCATTGCCTGATTACCTGTTCATTGACTTGGAAAAGGGTGTTTTTTTCTACTCACTAGAAGTCTTTTGGATTTGAAGACATGGTAGTCAAAATTCTGGACATGCACTGCCTTCCCTTTTCTACAGCAGTGGCAATGAAGAAATTTTTTCCGTAAAACACATTCCACTATTTAAAATCTTCTCTTTTGCACTTTACATGATAACTTTTCCTTTCCTGTGAAATCCTTGTTCTTTTGCTTATAAAGCATGATAATGCAGAATCATTGAAGTCATTAGAAAAAGTCCTGTCTTAATTTTTCTGTTTTAGAGGGAATGGAGTACCTTTTAAATATAGCTAACTCAATGGATAAAATTATTTATGACCTATGTCATGGCCTGCATTTGATAGGTTTCTGGGAAACGCTTTAACCACCATGCTGTTGCACATAAGCAAAACTAGTATTTCATTTTCTCACGTACTGTTGTACAAATCCAGTGATCATCGAGCTTGATGCTGTGCATGATTCTGTAGGTCATCTTGAGATAAGCCAAAGACACCCCTATTGAGCTGGGGCACTGGGCCACTTACAAGCATGGTCTGTGAGAATTCCTGCTTTCTGGAAAGGGTTTCTTAATGAGTCATAAACCAAACCTTTCAGCCCTCATAAAAGATTGACATGTGTCTGGTCTTGCCTGAGATGAGAACACAAAGCATCTGCTGAACCTAACTATTAAGAGGGATGGGATTAGGGTCTGCATTTCTGCACTTGAATGTCTAAATTCCACCTAGCCCTGGGGAGGTGTCTGAATTTTTCACAGATTTGAGCATTAATTTTCCCATATATTTGTTCCATCTGAAAAATAAAGCAATCAGGTTCTTCTCTTAGAACCCCCATATTCCATCAGAACCCCTTGAAACCAGCAGCCAAAAATTATGCATGAGGTACAATACTGACCTGATGCAATTCATTAAAAATGACAACAGGGATGGATTTCTAACAGCAGTGAGGCAGCCCAAAAGCTTGGATCTTGACAGTGACATCAATCAACTATGAAAAAAATGGAAGTTACCGCTTTTTACCACATAGCAAATTTTGTAAAAAATCTGTAGAAAGAGTAAAAGGAAAAAGAGCAGAGAGATACACTTGACACATCTAAAAGAGCACCTGGCAGATTTTCAGAGGTATTTGGAGTTGGCTTAGCTCTTTGCAAATAATCCATTTTTAGTCACTGCAGGGTTTGGTTGGTTTTTTTTTGGTACAGCACTCTAAATAAATTTTCAAATCTTTCGTATTCTTTAAGACAATTATATTAGTTCAACCTTTTAAATTTTACTGTTTTCTGTTCTTAGCCAATTGCAGACAGCAAACTTCTAGCAACTCTATTGCATGCCACTTTGGTTTATGTTAGTGCTATTTTGTTGATGCTCAGATAAGACAGGTAGAAAAATATTCAACATCATTCATGTTTTTTGATGATTCCCGTTTAATACTCATTGTCTTTAATCCAATGGATATGAAACTGACAAACATAACTAAAATGAATAGTCAAATCACCTGATCTGATCTACAAGAATGCACAATGACAAAGTTTGAAAAATAGTTTTAAAGTCCACCGAAACATGGCTTTTTACATGCCACTATGTAAATGGCTGTGCATAGCTATGGTAACAGAAAATAATAGCTTACAAGCTACAATAAAAAATTGAACTGTGGCATTACAGGGTGTCATGATGAATGTTAAAATTCATACTTTCTTTTCTCACAACAGTACCACATATATCTGAAGAAGAGAAAGTATTTATTTTTACTTACTTTTTAACATCTTTCTTAGAAGAGATTGCTCAAAACTATCTTTTTCTCAATTTATTTTTGCCCTGAATTGTTTTCTGGATTTTTTGTTTTGGTTTGGGTTTTTTATGTTTGTTTACACCATAGGTGTTACAATATCCCGAGAAGTTGGGGCACACAGCAAAGCACTATTAAAACCTTTTAGCAAGGTTTCCCTCTCTTATGCCACAGTGGCCTATCAGCATTCCCATTCAGCAAAAGAATCAAGTGAGTGCCTAAACTTAGGCTTGTAAAGGGGTTCAATTTGAAGATGGATGATGTAGGATTTAAAACAAGGCTTAAGACATTTTTCAGATTCAGAGCCTCACTAGTTTCACCACAGTTGAGGTATGCTGTATTAAAGTGCCACGGAAGAGCACCCAGCAGTAATGTAATCAATCACTGCCACCTGAGAACATAAGCATGGAAAAGTCTGTAAATAATGGCAACGCTTTTTATTAGTCCAAATAGCATAGCTGGAAAAGCAGGAGGGATGAAGAAGGGCCTTTACATACAATCCTTTAGAACTGTATGGTTTGCCAGTGTTGTGGAATTTCTGTCTCCCTTGAGTGGATACGTAGTGAGAAAACTAAGGTGACTTGGATATCACTTAATGGGATGTAAGCAACTGAAGCCCAGGAGCTAATGTTAGCTAAGCAATATGTATGAATTCCTTTTACAAATTGTATTTAGCTTTTCTTTGCCTATGTAGAAAGTTTCAAATTTTGTACTATAAAATTATCTCATGCCTCTTGAAGAATTTATACTACTGTGAATGCCGTTCGGCATTCAATGATAAGACACTTTGCAACTGAGGTAATTTGTAGTATCTGTTATAAAGCTACAAATAGAAACAGATTTTAGCATCTTTCCTATTTCTGTTTTGCTGTGAATAAAGTGAATTTTGCCATCTCTAACCTTTGGCAGTGTCTTCCTGCTGTCATCCATAAAGCAAAGAAAGCTGCATAGAACAGCTCCATGTTGTCTAACAATAAAGATTACCAAATCATTGCACAAAAGACTGAAAAACAACCCAAACAACTAATGAGTACAATAAACTCTAGCAGCAAGGTGAGCTTTGGAAAAATCCCACTTATGCCTTAAAAACTAAGATTGCAACTATTTATACATCGTCTTCACTTCTAGGACACCATCCATGTATTGAACCTTAGGGAGAGCACAAGAAATATTATTAAATTGTACATTGTTGGGGCTTTATATGATATACAGGCAATGTTGAATGTAGATGAATAGAATTTAAGTCTGGTAGGTACTTGACACAGGGCTTCTACTGATGTGCCTTATCATCCATTTAGCACCCTGGAACTTGCATGTACCAGTCTTTAAAGTTTGCTGTCCTGAAGTTTGCCTTACTCACAGGGACCCCAAAATTGAATAAATAATATTTGCAATGTAGATTCGCATCTTCGCACAGCAAGTGCTTGATAGATGAATAGGACTTGATTAGGAAAGGTACTAGAGCAAATAGGGCTAAGAATTTGGTGCCCAAATACCTTTCAAAATCTGTTCCCTGCACTATCTGTGTATTTAAATTTAGATACTTGCTTATATACTGTCTGAGACTAGGACAGTGATGTGTCTGAGACTGGGACAGTGAAGTGTGGCAATGTTATTTCCAAAAAAACCCAGTCACGATAAACTTTATAGAAGAAGGGAGTAAGGAACCTCTACTTCTTTAACCGCAATTCATTTATAGTTTATTACATTGTTCTACTTTTCATTATACATCCCACTTGATACTAAATCTAAGCTACTTCTAACCACAAATATTTTCTAGAAGACTGGTTCCAACCACTTTGTTTTTTATCCTGTTTCAGGGCAGGAGTTCGGTCTAACTGATCTTCTGCAGTCCTTCTACCCTATTGTTTTGGACACTTACCCTATCTTCAAAGAATTTTCACTTCAGTTTTGCATACTAATAGCAGATGAATTGATTCATGAAATCAATCATCTTTGAGTCAAAAGAGCAAAATTCATCACCCTTTTAAATCTTGAATAGAAAACTAAGTTCACAGCAAATTTCTTCATGGAAGATACTGTAGAAGCTGTGTTGTGTAGAAAGAAATAACATTTATGGTCTGTGGGTCTTACAGAGCTTGGAATGGCAGCCTCTTTCTGTGCTAACGGGAAAAGCTTGAGATGATACTACACATTAAACTTTGAAGACTTCCTAGTGGATCTTGCTGCTACTCTGTGACTTACCAGTCAAGAACACAATAGGTCATAATTTTTAAGAAACTGTCATGATGGGAGAAGTACCCACTTTGGTATTTATTAATGGCTTTTGTTCTGAATATGGAAGCATGCCAATACTTTTAATATTCTTTGCTCCAATTCAAACTGTTTCACTATTTGCTCAATTCAGACACAAATAAGAGCAGAAGTAAATGTAATGCCAAAGTCCCAAAATCAGGTATCAATTCACTGTAACTAAAACTGGAACACACTGCAGATCTCATAACTTCCAATCCGATTACTAGACTATTTATTAAGCACCGTTTCCCATTATATAATTAATTTCATCTTGCTTCTTATTCCTTAATCAGTGAAAAGAGAGTAAAAATATTTTTGACAAAGAGTATTTCACAATTATGCATACCAGAAATTACCACAGGAAAGAATCACACTGTGATTAGAATTAAGTTTTGTCTAAAGCTCCAGGCATAGCAGATAAAAGGCTGCAGTTGTAATACTTACTGCTATGCAAGTATGAAAGATCTATTTTACGCCACAATAGTCCTTACCTCCCACTTACACAATGAGCACCATCTCCTGATCATACTGCCTCACATGCCTTCACTGCCATGAAATAATTTAACACAGTGATATTCTCTTGCTCCCATCATTCTGTAGGAATATACCCTGAGTAATTCCAAATAATTGTTCTTTTGGTTTGGGTTTGATTTAAATTCTGTTTTCAACCTGGATATTCTCATTACTCACGAATCATCCAGTACTTTCTGTTTGCTCCTGAATTCTTAGCTTCAGTACATTTTGTGGCAATGAGTTATACTGGTAGTCTACTTTCCTATCTCCTTTTTTAAATATCAGCTTTATTGTTCACATTATCTGCAGCTACGCTTGCTCTGGCATCTCTGAAAGTCCTACAAATTTGGACTCAAACTGAAAATTCTCCCCAGAGCAGAGGTTAGGCATCTAACAATATGGGGACAGAATAAATTATACACAAGAGCATTATATTCTTCTCCTGTACATAATAATGCTACAAGCGTGAGAAAGTAGCTTACTAATGTCATCTGACGTCTAAGAGTTTTAAGAGATAGTCCAACCTGCTATCATATTCTATTCTTTTATGCTGAACCGACTGTCTTCTCTGATGTAATGCTGCCAATCTGCCCTTTCCATTTTCTCTTACAGCCAGACTAATTTTTATGTATCATCTCATGCCCTTTGGGTCTAAATCTGCTTAGTAGTACTTAGAAGCCAAGTTTCTAGGTGCCTTTGAAATGCTAGAGAAGAGAAAGCCAGACAGATTGTCCAGGGTTCCATTTACCTTGGATCTATTTTAAAAGAACATTAAATCAAGGATTTAAAGCACCCTTGTTAATTATTACTTGCTACAGTTAATTATAGGACAAGATGGCAAAAAAGTCTACTGAGTCATTTGGACAGACCTTGCAAAGATGTGATGTTCTGCGATGCTATGTCTTGAATTTCAAGTTGAACAGAAAATTTGCATCTATGATCTACATTAGTTAAACACTGCAGCCTTTGGGTTCAGGGCTAATACCTGTGTACACGGGATTATCATCTCCGGCCTTCTAAGAATTTTGTTAACACTAGCTAGTTACTGTTTATACAACTTTTCAAAAATACACAGTACTATGTGACTGGCAAGTATAACTTGCCAGTTACAGGATAGAAGGCCCAATAGCTACAGTATTACTGTGCGACATGGAAACAGATCATTCAATTCCCTGTTTTATCACATACTCCCTGTGTGATACAAGGCAAGTTACCCAGTCTCTGTGACGGCATGTATACTGAATCTGAGCTGCCTGGTCACAGCTAAGTCACATGCTCATACACTCTGGAGACCTGGTTCCAGGTATCTACCTTGTCCTTGTAAGCAACCAGAATGAGGACTGACTAAAAGTTCCCTCCTTCCCTTGTAAATGGTAAATTGATCTTTTCTAAGAAGAATTTTGGGCTCTCTTGCATGCATGATATTAGTCCTGTGATGTCACTGCAAAGGCAGGCAAGAAATGTACGACGTGGCCAGACACATGCTGCTGGGGTGGATCTGCTGTCATTGCAGATCAGGGTGCCTTTGGATGCACTTCGCAATGCAGAAGGTACTAGAGATTTTCCTACTGTGTGCAGCAGCTGGCTTACCAAGCCTTACTAAACCTGGCCCTTGCATCACTCCTTGTGGTGAGTAACATGGCCAGTTGGTGAATCTGCTTTCAAAAAACAGTGTACACACAGCCTGTTTTCCAGTTCTCCTTCTGTAAAACGATGGCAGATTATAATTAATAATGCCTAACAGAGGTATTATGGAGATGAACGCATCTTGAAAATGGCTCAGATATCATTTTAAACCGGCACTATAAGTATATATTACTGATTGTAATTGCATCAGTTCCATATGGTATATTACATAAAATATAACAAAGGCATGATAATTCATTATTCTTTTGAGTACTAAAAGAAAATAACTATAGACAGTTAAAATGTGTTATCTGTAAATATAAATATTTGCATAATGATCCAGGAGCAAATCTAATACTCCTGAAATGCATCCAGATGTTGTTGTCTCTAAAGCATTCAGATAATAATCCTTATAGATTGTAGAATCAGATCTTCAACTTCTGTACATATGTTCTCCAGTTCTTACAACTCTAAAAACATTGACATCAGATCATAATCTTGATTACAAAAATAATATAATAAACTGCCTTTTTCCATTCACTTGAGCAGCTGAGTTCATCCATGAAAGCTTTCCTATATGCAAAAAGATTAGGTGTTAGAGTAATAAAAGATGAATCACTGATGATTACATGAACTGAAGACAGGAGAGGATGGCTACAGGGTCTTCATTAAGTTGGTGATTGGCACCTGGCTGACCAGACAGTAAATCCACAAAAAAAAATGATTGCAAGGCCCTTTTCTTTTCAAATACTTAATTTGTCCATGTTAACCTTACATAGGGGCTTGTGACTAATCACATTAGTTCGACTGACTGTGAATTAGCCACATATTTTTGGCTATGGGAATGGTAATGAACTGTGCTGAAGATGGTTCCTCTGTTATGCAAGGATTAATTGCCTGACTGACAGACCACTGAAATGAGCAAAAAAAAAAATCCTTTTCGTTCGGTTGGGATTTGGATTAAATACTAACAAAATATGTAATGAGAAAATCGGTTATATATGATTTTATTCTGGCCCATAATTAAATTGAATTTTGTACTTCCTCCTCTGTAGGTCACTGCAGATATGTTATAGCAGGATACCAAAGAACCAGTTTTCTTCTACATTTTTTAGAGTAGAGCTCATTTTGCAGCAGATGACACATGCAGAAAAAGCTGGACCATGTAAAGGCAATCAAATATAACCACAACACAGGAATTATCAGTAGTCTAGGGATAGCTTTTTTCTTTTAATCTAAAAGAAGTGATACACATTACAAGCCTTACAATGAAAACGAAAACATAACGATCCCCAATATAAAACCAAGTTGCTTTTCAATTATGTTAAAGCTCATTATAAATTCATCTCTTTTACAACATGTTTTACAGAAATCAAAAAGCTTCATGAGAAAGCTTTATGGGAACATGATGATGGCACAGTGTTCTGATTCTGAATCACATCCTTTTCTTTAATGAATCAAATTAATGATTCAAATATAGAGTGGAAAATATAAAGTAAAATACCGAGAAAAAATTAAGGCACTAAAAATAAGTTCACCAAAGTACTAAACGGGAGTAAAATGAATCAAACCTTTAAATGTCATGTTATTAAGTAGATGAATGCCGTGCAAAAACTGCCTTAACCAAAACGAGCAGAGAAAATATCAGAAAGGGCAAGCACGGAGATCTCAGTATTTGGAAAGTTTGCCCTTTGTACCTCTTACGCTGCAAATGTAAGGGATGAAGGGGCAACACTCAAAGGCTAAGAATAAGGTCTCTCAGCACAAAAAGAGCAAAGGGATAAAGAGAACGCAAAAGATGACAGCTCTTGGATAAAACCAGTCATATAAAGATATCAGCACAGAATAATAGAAGAGACTGGCAGACATCCCAAATCAATTAAGGAAGACTATTACTACAGCATAGGCCAATATACTTGCCTTCAGAAACCCTAAGATGTGGATAACAGAGTTCAAGAACAGCTACAAAAAAAGGAAGAAAATGTGAATTGGGGGAGGTAGGAGGAAAATGAAAGCTATGTTAATCATAAATCAAAGGAAGGCACAAATGTATTGTGATTTCACTAACTCTGTTTGACACCCCTGTATGACCTACACAAGGTCTCAAATTACTGATTATAGACTGTACCTAAGACTGGAATTCAGTGAGTGTGGAACATATTAAGACACCTCATCCTGCAACCAGGTAGACTGTCACTTGAGGTTCAATATGCCTGCAAAGATACAAATTGGTGTAAGCTCCCACGAACTTAACCTACTCAAACTGTGAGATACTCTTACCAAACCAGTCATGTCTAACAGGATGGATTTCTATCTTTTAAACTCATAATTTTTAATAGAGACTAACAAAAAACTACAAACAAGCTCCTGCTCATAAATCAGTTCTGGCAGTAAACAAACCCAAGGCCTTTTCCATCACTCCCTCTGGAAGGGAAAAATTATCACCTCAGGATGAGCATAAAGTAACCCATAAATGCTGTGCACAGTAGTTGAACCTACGTTAATAATCATTTACCTGGACCACAGCTAATAACTACGTACTTGGACTACATCTGATGTCTGGCAACCGCATTGAGACTGCATCTGAAAATACACATCAATTGACAGGAAGTATATCTCTTAAAATCATCTACTGTTCAGCTTTTGTGAATAACAAACTAACATTCCTGGTTCAGTTCTTTGAACCATAGCTCCTTCCACTGCAATTATGGACTGACTTCCAAGCTAAGAAAGCACATCTTTCTTGGATTCAATTTTTTCTTTGTGCTTCTCAAATACCTAATAGAAAAGCAACGCTTCTCATTTTTCATCTAAATCTCTGTTGACACTATTTAAAGCGTAACAGACTTAGAAGGGAATTATCAGGCAAACAGAAATTGTCCCTTACACTTCATTTGCTTGTTCTTCCATGCCTTCTGCAACAGAATTTAGAAGAATGCATTATTACTCCTTCTGTATTCAGTTATTTTCATTATTTTGTTTATGAAAGCACTAAGAAAATATGATACAAAAAATGGTCAGACTGTAAATCATAGATTGTCCAGATGCCTCACAGTCACAAAGCTAGATTACTGAAACTGAGTTCCTTTTCATCACTGACTAGATATGATGATGAAAATAAAATATGGTCTCACTCTTCTGCAAACATATTAGAAGACAATGTGTGTGTGTGTGCAGGTGTATAGAGCAAATTAGTGTAACAAACAATAAATAACCAGTACTGTGTGGACAGGTAAAAGTGTCAGCTGTAAGAATGCAATCAAGATAAGCGCATAACTTCCAATACAGAATCGTACACAAACTTCACTGTTTTCAACTACGTAAATAAATTCTTTCTCCGTTAAAACTGTGAGGTTTGATCAGAAAACATTGTTCAAATGCTTTCATAACATCTGCAGTAAAGCTTTTCTGTCTCTTTTTATTCAAGAAAGATCCCGACCATTTTGCCTTCTACAATTTGTTCTTTTCAGATCTCAACAACCCAGCTGATTTTGTTCCAGATCAGTTTACTTTGACAACTGACTGAAGACCACAGCAGCAGATTCTGTAGTCCTGAAGTTCTAGGCAAGGATATTTCTTTCATAGCTAAAAATTTGTAGATTTCTTTACTGGAGTTTTCGCTTGGTGTCTTAGATTTGCCCCAGAATGTGCTCAGTCTAAAACAGCTGCCTGTGTATAGCAGTCACTGTGTGGCATGTCACTTTTCTGCCACGCAGATTTGCACAGGGTAAATTCAGATGTCAGATTGCTAAATACAGTTCATTCCCACCTCCACTGACTTTTGATATATGGCAGCTGCCAGTGTAGCCATACAAATAGCAGATCTCTCCAAAACATCTCTCTAACACAGTGAGTAGTCCCACAGTCCTTACATCAACTGAGGGAGGGAATGTTAGTAATGCAAAGATGCCTAATCATGTGCTGAACTGGTCAGTGTTAATGGAATCACTGAAAAGTTCGTGGTTCGTTTCTCCTCTCCCCTCCCAAGTAAATTTGCAACTGCAACAGACATACAATTGTAATGCTTGGATATCTGCTGTGGCTGCAGATGATGCACTCTTCTGAAACTCAGGTTTCCAAAATTAGCAGGTAATTCTGGAAATACAGGTCTAAATCAGTTTTCTGGTGTCCTGCAGTAAACTAAATCAAGTCAGTCTTAGAATTCATGTCTCCAGAGCCCATTTCCAGTATGTTAGATGTTAATGTCCTGCCTAGGAAGGTCACCAAATTCTCACACACTGTTCAGTGGGTTTATAATGGCTAATAAGAAGCTCACATGATCTACCCCTGCTTAATGAAAGTTTCCATCACGATACAGCCAGAGTGAGCCTACAGCAGAGCCTCTGATGCCTGATCCTGCTGAATTCCACCATCCAGGGAAGCTTCTCGGCAAGTAAAGTGCAGATGAAAGGAAGCTGGGAAGGAAAGGCAATGGTAGCTAATGCTGTTTGGTGAGATGGAAAAACTTCTTGTTGCACACACAGTATCCCTAAGACTTAACACCAGGAAGACATATGAAAGATGCCTTGCAAGTTTAATGTAAACTGTGTCTGAGGAACTGTAAATCAAGCAGCACGATCGCTTTCTGCCAGACACTGCAGTCCCTGAGATGTTTTAAGTTACAGTATTGCACAAACAGTTTTAAGTGCTTAGTCAAGGTCCTTCTCCTTTTACACAAGTCTGTAACATCAGCATGCAAAGTCATTGCCCTTCATGCAATGCTGCAGTGCAGCTGTGCCAGGAAGAAACAGAAGGAAAATTTTATTACACATTTTATCCTAATGAGGTAAACACTGACTTGGACTGCCATTTTTCACCTGATAGCTTTGTGTGATGTGACACTGGACAAATAATTTTAACCAATGTTTTCCCTGTCTCTACAGTGTGAATGTTAACAAACACCTAGATAGCTTTCAGAGAAAGGCTCTGATGATTGGGCCATTTTTATAAAAACTTATAAAAGTGCAATGTCCTTACTAACTCCAGGGGAATGCTGAACAAAGGACTAGAGCTGGATGTCCACAGACTTAGAGGGCTGCCATGCAAGCTGTTGCCTGCCACAGAGCTAAGAAAGGCTACAAGTTTCTCAGTGAGAGCTGATAAAACCACCTATTATTAATTTGCCCTCCTTTCCTACTATAAGACTCTCTTTTCCAACTTTAACTGTTTGAACTGAAATGCAACATTCCAAGGGTCTGCCTCAGGCTGATGTCTTTTCATTCCCAGAGAATAACTATTATACTGCTATTAAGATTGCCATGCCAAGCTTTCAAAAGGCATTCTGTGCAACCTTAATTTGGTCCTTTGTGCATATCTATTATGAAGCCAACGAACAAATAATCTGATTGGAGACTATTTTTTCTCATAAAGTCCCTGCCTCATTCAGTGCCCAAAATGGAAGTCATCACAGAAGGCAGGATTCACCTGCTCTGCCTTCAGACATCTACAGCCCTGATGTCTGCACCTGAACTAGTCACTCTGAGGTTCCCTTAATGTCACTGGAAACAGAAACAGGCACTTCAAAAGTGCAACTCAGCTTATTCTTAGATAGACATCTAAAACACAAGATCCTGGTTCAAAAACTGACAGGTTTTGTCTATGTTACAGACATATCTATGCTTAGACGCGGTATTTTATTTGGCAGAATATGTATCAGGCATTTTATTTTGGTGCTACAGTGTATAGTGAAGTACGACATCATTCCCTTTCTCAAGTGGTAATGGAGTGCAGAAAGATTAAGGTAAATAGTTTCCACCAGTTTTAGATACTAAGATTTATAATGCTTGGCATAATATAGCACTACACATATTCAAGAAACACCTTCAAATATAGTCATGTGTGCTCTACACTTCTTCGAGTCAGACCCTACTGTCTCCAGCTGGGCATCCAGAAAATGAGAAACACAGCACTAGAGACCAGCTGTGAGGAATCTGGTTTACATCATCTGTGTAGCAACAAAAACAGGCGGGTGTAGAAACGCTTTCATGGCACTCAGCTGCCTTAGGGATTCAGTTTTCTTTTCCATTCACCTCCTGCCCCACTCACTTCATAACTTTCACAACTCTGCAACAAATGAAGTAAAGGTTCTACAGACTATCGCCCTTTGTCTTGTAAAATCATGACTCATCTCCTCCATTCTGTGTACTGAATCCTCTGAAAAAAGTAGCTTGCACACTAAATAATTAAAGCATATGTTCTAGATATGTAAAAGGAGGCTGAATTAAGATTCATAAAGCATTTTATTTCTGAATTTTTTTAACTGCTGATTGCTGTGATTGTTCGGGCTGAAATTCATCTGTCCTAACTTATGTTTCCTTAAGTTAGACATGTAAGTCTCCACTAATCACCCATAGTTGCCTTACAGTCACTGGGGAAAGAGAAAGTGATTGGAGGGGGGGAAGGGCAAGGTGAACTCTACAGTTCCTAAGATAATTATGAAAATCGCGCGTTAGACTAAGCACCCTCTGGTGGCAACCATTTCTTTCACACTTTCACACTCTCCGTAAAGAAAGCCTATGGTGTCTACATAAGACTTCGCCCTCTAAGTTTTGATTAGCCTTCTATGTTTTGTTTTCTAAGCCTACGTTTAGAGCACATTATTCCCACACTTTTTGATACACTACATCAGTACTTTAAACTGCCCACAGTGACTGTAGGTGTGCACAAATCTTTCTTCTGCTTGTGTTTTTTCAGTGCATGCTTTTATCACATTCTGCCGTTCCAGAGGCCTCTGGAGAGGCCTTGGTATTTAATTTAGAAAGTACTTCTGAATGAAAACGGAGCTAGATAAATGACAAAATATATTTTACTGTACATGCTACTTCCTAGGAATGCATTGAATTAGTATGCTTTGTTGGGTTCTCCCCCAGGAGACTGATTTAGGCTAATGATAGTGCAAGGTCATTAGCACAGTATCAGCATAAATTCTGCTTAACTAATGCCAGGTGGTTAACTAGTTTATGTTAATGTGTTGTGTGCATAAAACTGTGAACTCAACTCCTCTGTATGACAACGTGCTCTGAAGAGAGAATGGGGCAGCCTGAATGTATTCCCACTAATTTGGAAACAGAGATATATCATTCTTGCTGCTGCCCCTAAGATAAGATAAAGACTCTCATGTGCTGCTATTTAAAGCAGACTGAAAAGATTTTTTTCTTAAAAAGCTGATTTACAAACCACACATATTTAAAAGACACAAATTTAAATACGCTTAATGTGCTTTCTCCAATATGTACTAACCAAGTCCAGTTCAAAATCTGGATGCTTATTTATTGTACTCTGCTTTATATGGATTTCATTTTCAGTATGATGTAAAATTACCTTCCCTGAACAAAATTAACTGTAAACACAGAGTATATTTTAAGATACATGAGGCTGAGTGCAAGGTCCTGCACATGGGTCAGGGCATTCCCCAGTATCAGTGCAGACTCAGGGAATAAAGGGATTGAGAGCAGCCCTGTGGAGAAGAACTTCAGGGAACTGGTGGACGACAAGCTGGACATGAGCTGACAACGTACGCTCACAGTGCAGGTGGATAGCTGTCTCCTGGGCTGCATCAAAAGCAGCATGGCCAGCAGGGCGAGGGAGAAGATTCTGCCCCTCTAGTCTGCTCAGGTGAGACCTCACCTGGAGTCCTGCATCCACCTCTGGAGCCCCCAGCACAGGAAAGACATGGACCTGTTGGAGAGGGTCCGGAGGAGGGCCACAAAAATGATCCGAGGGCTGCAGAACCTCTCCTACGAGAAAAGGCTGAGAGAGTTGGGGTTGTTCAGCCTGGAGAAGGGAAGGGTCCAGGGACACCTTACAGCAGCCTTTCATTACTTAAAGGGGGCCTACAAGAAAGCTGGAGAGGGACTTTTTGTCAAGGCCTGTAGTGAGAGGACAAGGAGTAATGGGTTTAAACCAAAAAAGGGCAAGTTTGGATTGGATGTAAGGAAGAAATTTTTTGCAATGAGGGTGATGACATGCTGGAACAGATTTCCCAGAGAAGTTGTGAATGCCCTGTCATTGGAAATGTTCAAGGCCAGTTTGGACGGGTCTCTGAGCAACCTGATCTAGTGAAAAATGTTCCTCACTGTGGCAGGGGAGTTCGACTAGATGATCTTTGAAAGTCCCTTCAAACCCAAACCATTGTATGATTCTATGATACAGGCTCCAGGAGGCAGTGTTTTAAGCCTCAGAGTTTTTAATTTCTGACCCTTATATTCTGGATTTTTTCATTTAATTGTGTCCACTTATTGATTCTGAAACGGCTGAAAAGACTTCATTTTGCTATATCTGTGAAATACAGACATGTCAATAGGAAGTATGATAAGTTTTCTTTCCAAGCACAAAACCACACACAGTACTAAGATGGTCAGCAATGCAAAAGTGGTTCTCCATGGTGCATTTCACTTTTCGTACTGCAAGCCAGAAATGTCCCTATTTGTAAAATGGTGTTGTAAAATTCTTGAGTGGGAAAGCAGAACAGGCGAAAACGAGGCTGAGGTTTTTGGAAAACTGGATTTAGCAAGTATCTCCATTACACATGTGCACCCAGACCCCAAAGAGCAATGAAATTACCCATGAAGGAAAGAAAAAAAAAGTCCAGTGTCATGGCTCAATAGTTTTGAAACACTGTCAACAAGATGAGTAAGGGCTGTTCTGTAAAACTGAAGACAAAGGACGAAAGTCAAGCTGTAACTCAGGAGGACGTAACTTAGAAGGACAAGGAAAAATTTACATAACTAGAAAGTCCAGTCCTTATAAAATCCTGTGAATATTACAATAAACTTCTGATTATCTAGATGGCTGAATAGAGGACTTTGTATAAGACACACGTGTATGATGGCTGCTCAGAAATTCAGCTGTCAGGAAACTGAGGGGGAATCTTTCATCAACAATGGAAGACATTTGATCTCTTACATATTTTCTCAACAGAGCACAGACTGCAAAACAGTAGATGACAAGAAGCTCGTGTGCCATCTTTGTGGTGCTAAGACACTAGCTACTGTTCTGAGGGTTCAGCATCAAGGTGCCTTTCAGTCTTTACAACATTGCTCAGATGGTATGTTCTAAGTTGTTTACAGGATAACAATTCACAGAATTTGAGAGTCTTCCCATGCTGAAAATGTGCTGAAGAAGGAAAATGCTTCCTGTCCCAGAGGAAAGAACACAGAGTAGTCCAGAGGGAATGTCTGTGCAGGATAACACACAGAGGAACCTACACCATACTGTTCTCTGTCTTACTAAAACTGGATGATTTAGTTCTTAGGTAATATCTACAATGTGCAGACAGAAAACATGAATTATCATGAGAAATTTCATTCTGAAACCTCTGATCGTATGGATCTCAGGCTACCAGTAAGAAAGCATTCCTAGAATTTCTCTAAAATTCTAGGTGACATTTTTCTAACTCAAATATATTACATCCAAGAAAAACAAAATCTGACTTCATTTTGAGAGGTGCAGAGGAATTGACCACAGAAATAACAGGAGTGGTTTGGTAGAAGTTACTGTGGCTTGAGGACAGCTGTTTTACAAAGTCCAGCACAGTAGGTTCAGATTACTTGTATCTGAATATTTTGAAAGACCAAGCAGAGGATCCTGATAAACCGTTACTGTTCATACACAGTACAAGATCCAGATGGGAAAAAATATCTAAATCTTGAAAAATAATCATTAATCACTTGAATTACTTAACATTGATGGTGGGGGATTCCCTGCCTCAAAATACTGTAAAATTGAGTTTTGTCCTATTTTAAAATCAAGTTTTGCTCATTTTTTCTAAAAGATACCATGCTAACTCTAGAGAAATCAAAGCAGGAGGTCAGACAGCAAAACTCTGGCTTATATATGCAAGAATTCTGACTATATCATGTCAGAAAGGTCTTTTCTATCCTTTAAATCTATGAACCTGGGAACTGTGATACAGAAGAAATGTAGTCTTTTTGAAGTTATTATTTTCTTATGAAGAAAAATGTATGAGAAAGCATAGCCGATTATTTTTGAACCTCAATTTAATTCTAAATACTGGTTCTACTGATATCAGTAGGGGAAAAAAATCCTACTTAACCTCAGGACGGCAACATTTCTTCTTTCACGGAATCACAGAATGGTAGGGGTTGGTAGGGACCTCTAGGGATCATCTAGTCCAACACCCTTGCCAAAGCAGGACTGCCTAGAGCAGGTTGCACAGGACCTCATCCAGGCAGGTTTTGAACATCTACAGAGAAGGAGACTCCACAACCCCTCTGGGCAGCCTGGTCCAGTGCTCTGTCACACTCAAAGTAAAGAAGTTCTTCCTCATGTTCAGATGGAACTTCTTATGCTTCAGCTTAGAATCACAGAATCATAGTATCATAGCTTGGAAAAGACCTCTAAGATCATCAAGTCCAACCGTCCACTCAACAACACCATGCCTACTAAACCATGTTCCAGAGTGCCACATCCACACATTTTTTGAACACCTCCAGGGATGGTGACTCAACCATCTGCCTGGGCAGCCTATTCCAATGTCTGACCATTCTTTCAGAAAATATTTTTTTCCTAATATCCAACCTAAACTTCCCCTGACGTAACTTTAGGCCATTGCCTCTTGTCCTATTGCTAGTCACCTGGGAGAAGAGACCAATACCTGCCTCACTACAACCTCCTTTCAGGTAGTTGTAGAGAGCAAGAAGGTCCCCCCTCAGCCTCCTCTTCTCCAGACTAAACAGACCTAGCCCCCTCAGCCGCTTCTCATAAGACTTCTTCTCTAGACCCCTCACCAGCCTCGTTGCCCTTCTCTGGACACACTCCAGCACCTCAATGTCCTTCTTGTAGTGAGGGGCCCAAAACTGAACACAGTACTCCAGGTGCGGCCTCACCAGTGCCCAGGACAGGGGCACGATCACCTCCCTACTATTGCTGGCCACACTATTCCTGATACAAGCCAGGATGCCGTTGGCCTTCTTGGCCACCTGGGCACACTGCTGGCTCATGTTCAGGCGGCTGTCGACCAACACCCCAAGGTCCTTTTCCGCTGTGCAGCTTTCCACCCACTCCTCCCCAAGCCTGTAGCGTTGCATGGGGTTGTTGTGACCCAAGTGCAGGACCCGGCATTTGGCCTTGTTGAACCTCATACAGTTGGCCTCGGCCCATCGATTCAGACTGTCCAGATCCCTCTACAGAGCCTTCCTACCCTCAAGCAGATCGACACTCCCGCCCAGCTTGGTGTCATCTGCAAACTTACTGAGGGAGCACTCAGTCCCCTCATCCAGATCATTGGTAAAGATGTTAAACAACACTGCACAAAGCTTGCGCCCTTTGCCCCTTGTCCTGTCGCTGGGCACCACTGAAAAGAATCTGGCCCCATTCTCCTGACACCCACCCGTAAGATATGTCTATGCATTTATAACATCCCCTCTCAGCCTTCTCTTCTGCAAGCTAAAGAAGCCCAGCTCCCTCAGCCTCTCCTTGTAGGAGAGATGCTCCAGTCCCCTAACCATCTTTGTAGCCCTCGACTGGACTGCCTCCAGTAGTTCCTTGTCTTTCTTGAACTGGGGAGCCCAGAACTGGACACAGTACTCCACATGCGGCCTCACTAGGGCAGAGTAGAGGGGAAGGAGAACACTTTCATTTTTTTGAAAGCATGACTGAATATTACATGCACAGTATATGTCAATTGGCCCTGTCAGTAGGTACCAGTGGAAAAGTCTGAGTGATACAGCAGTTTCTCAAAATGTAATAAATGAATGTTTTAGCCTGGGACATCCTTTTCCTCTCCCTCCCTATGCACGTGTCAGTGGTGCAGTATTTGTCTGTAACACTTGCTGTGGAGAACTAGCCAAAAGTTACATACAGCCAGCAACAATCATTTGAGAGCTGGGAAGGGAAGCAGGTGTACTTCGAAAGGGAGAAGGGCACAGTGTCCTGTAGCAGTGCAGATACAGGAGGGAAAACTGAAAGACTGGATAAATCAAAGCTGCCTGCAGCTGTTCTCAGGAACGGGACAGACAAGCGAGCATGCACAGCTGGCTGCTGGAGGAGGACAAAGACCAGCATTAGTTGCAGGTCTATGGCCTAGATATAGTGTTCAGAGTGTTTTAACATGAGTTCCCATGAATCAATGCCAATTTTGCAGTGATACCAGGCAGCAGTGCTTGGGCTTGCGTTTGATAATCTCAAGACCTAAAGTGATCAGTTTCACTGGGGATTTTCTTTGTGTGTTGTTGAACTGCAGCCTGTAACTCAGATAGTAAATCTGGGCCATGGAACAGTGCTGCACTTCTCTTCTTGGTGTCTTGGTGCCTGTGGGGTACTGTGATTTTCTTAGCAACACACAGCTCTGCTCCTATTATCTAATTCCAGACATATAACGGCTTTGGTCTACCTTTTCCTTGCATTCTTTTGGTCTGCCATCATGGTTACATTCATTTACCTCAGACGCACATTTTAGCAACTCTGAGATGTTTCTCCATCCTACCCTATGCACCTCTGCTCATTCTCAAATCATTCACAGATTTTAAACTGGGGGAGGGAGTTATTGCCTTCACATGCCTGCCTTCCCGTACAAGAGAAATCACAGTACTGCGCTGAATTAATCCCTGGAGGTACATTTCTTTTAGCTGCCATTTTCCAATAAACTGCAGAACCACTTAGAAATTTCATTGTGGCTTGTAATATGGTACCTACAAACCTACTTTCTCTGTCACCTTTACAGATCTTTCAGAAGAGATCAATAGACCCCACAAGTTCCTAAGTGCAGCCTGAAGCCACTTGACTGGTTTTAGAAAAACGTCAAATCTTGCCTTTCAAATTTTCAGTGATGAAGAATATACAACTTTGATACTTCCATGACTTTCCACACTGAAAAGTATGCCTTTTATTTTTAATCTCAAATTTTCACCTTGATATGTCATTGTCCACTAGCTAGAATGGCCTTCCAGAATCAATATCCCACCTCCAGGAGGTAGCTGTGACCCCTCTGATTTTCCTCTTGACAAGCTAAATGACTTCTGATTTTTAAGCTTTACCTGAACGGCATGTTTCTAAACCTCTAACCAATCCTGTGGTTTTCCTTTCAGTGTTTTTCACCTTATCACAGTCCTTTTTTAGACTGTATTCACAGGAATTTGACACACCAGTCTAATAAAACAGAGGAAACCATAATGCCCCTACTCTAATTGATATTCCCCCCTTCAAATAAATACCCAAGGATCCCAGTCATAATGCATAAAGATCTTGGGTTTTGCTACTTAATCACCCTATTTCAAACATTGTAAGGGATGGACACACAGCACATCTGTGATCCATGGACAAACTGTATGACACTGGAGCATCTCCCAGCCAACAAATGATAACAGAGAGGGCTACAACCCATTGACATCCTTGGTAGTCCAGCCTCATAACACTTTCCTCATCAGTGCTTTCCAGGATTAACTACTTTATCCAGGGCCTCCCTGGGGCCCGGGTTAGGGATGTTGCGAAGAAACTCCCTGGTCTGGTGCGGCCTTCTGATTATTGCCCCCTCTGTTAATGCAGGTTGGCAGGGACGATATAGCAAAGAGAAGTCCCAAGGCCATCAAAAGGGACTTCAGGGCACTGGGGCGACTGGTTGAGGGATCAGGGGCGCAGGTGGTGTTTTCCTCCATCCCATCAGTGGCAGGGGACAGCACTGA
>Ga0065711_1009823_pt1 | contig 23016 bp, 31 predicted proteins | sample Hoacrofraction12_FD_59098 | JGI IMG/M metagenome (GOLD analysis project Ga0065711, IMG submission 59098) | Hoatzin crop microbial communities from Cojedes, Venezuela - Epithelial fraction 12 v2 (version 2) | ecosystem: Host-associated > Birds > Digestive system > Esophagus > Crop | place... | reverse complement strand
CCTGGGCCAGGGCTCCGTCACCCTCAGAGGGAAGAAGTTCTTCCTCGGGTTCAGCTGGAGCTTCCTCTGCTTCAGTTTGTGCCCACTGCCCCTTGTCCTGTCGCTGGGCAGCAGTGAACAGAGTCTGGCCCCATCCTTCTGACCCCCACCCTGCAGATATTTATCGACATTTCTAAGGTCCCCTCGCAGCCTTATGCCAGGAGCTGGGGTGAGCTGCTTCCGCTGGCGCTGCCAGCTACGAGACCACGATCCTGTCCCCACCGCACTCCCCGCGTTGAGCAGGCTGCCGTGCCCCTTGGTGGCACCGCGTCCTGCTGGGGTGGCGAGGGCCGTGTGGGGAGCTCCGCTACCGCCGCTGCCGTCGTCTCGCAAAGCCGTGAGGTCCGTGAGGACCTGAATGTCCGCTCCGGGGCAGCTGCAGGGCTGCGTCGCCGTTGCTTGAGCAGCCTGCTGCGGGGGGTCTCTGCCCCCGGGCACCCTCCTCGGCAGCGTTTTCTTCCCGAGCTGGGTGAATACCCTGCCGTGCTGGGCTCCTGGAGCTGCTGCTGCTCACGCCCTACCTGCCTGCTCCTCTGCAGGGGCACAATCGGCTCTTTCATTTGCAGGCGTCCCAAGGGGCTGTGTGGAAAATGAATGGAAAAGGCAACTGGCTGTTCTAGCTTGTCCGTTAACATCCACCAGAAAAAACGTGTCAGATTTTTCCTTGACACCGTGGGCTGGGAGGGAGGCCTCTTAAAGCTGCAGAGCCTGCCCTGCCTTGCCGGGAAGGTGCTGCTCAGAAGCGCCGTGTGCTTGTCTGCTCGCCTTGCCTAGCCCGGCGTCTGCTCCCTCCTCTTCGCTGCAGCCTTGCTGCTTGGCCTTTGGGCTTTACCAGAGGGACAGAGGCAGCTGCCAGTCTCCTGGAGGTCCCGTCGGAGTCTGCGTCCCTGGGGGCCTGGGAGACCCCTTCCTTGAGAGGGCTCCTGGCCTGCGGGGAGCAGGGGAGCCCCTTTCCTCTGTCTGCCAGCCTGGGGAGGTGGACAGGGCCCGTGAAGGGCATTTGGGATTTCAAGCCACCCCGAGTCGGACACTTCATGTCTGAAAGCTGTCTCGGTTTGGGGAAGGCAGTGGAATGCGGGGGCCTGGCCACCCTCTCCCCATCCGGGGAAGCACTCGGCAGGAGCGTGCCTTCCCCAGGGCTGCTCCTGCCGGGCAGCAGACCCGCTTCCCAGCTTAGCTGGGTTTGTTGTGGTTCTGGTGAGGTTTGCTATAAGGTACTAATAGGTGATTCTATAAGATACTAATACATGAGTGTAGCTGTGGCCTTCGATTTATCTTCCTGTAGTTGTTCTACTTGGTGCGGAAGAATCGTTCCGGTTGCTGTGCTTTTGGGCAGGGGTGGTGTTCAGTGCCGGGCTCCCGCCTGCCAGCAAGATGCCGGAGCTCCCCCCGTTCTTTCTGTCGCCTCGCTTCAAATGGGAGAGTCTTGGCTCTGAGGCCTGGAGCCTGGAAAAAGAGCCCGGTAACGAGCCCGGTCAGGGCTGAGCTCCGGGAAGACGGGGAGAGCTGGAGCTAGCAGCCCAAGCTGTCGGACGGGAGCTCCTGCTCCAGGCGGGTCCTGCCTTGCTTTCGGGCTCTGTCAGCCGCCTCCGGGGCCTCTCCTCTGGCAGGCTGCGCCCTCCCGCTTTCGGAGGGGATGGGCTGGGGAGGTGGAGAAGGGGGGTAAGAAGGGTCTCGGTCACAGAAAATGAGCTGGAGCCTTCCACAGAGCTGAGCAGCTCCCGGGGCTCCCGTAAAACAGCTAATTTGCAGTGGCACAGCCCCCTGCCCCGGCCCCCGCGCCGCTGCCTGCCGCAGAGGCACCTCTTTGTTCCCAGGCTCCGGGAGCTCCTCGCCCGTTCCTCCCGCGAGGCCCGAGGAACGTCCCCAGCCAGCCTCGCGCCACGGTCTGCCGCTGGAAGCTGATACTGGACCTCACTGGTTTGTGCTGGTCGCCTTGTGTGCCGAGCAATGGATGTCTGTGCGGGCGCTGGAGCGAGCCAGGCTGCAGCTTGCGAAGGAAAACGCTCGCTTTCATTGCTCGCTGCTTGCGTTGTGAGTTACATCGACAGGCTCCTGTTTCTTGAGTGGCACCGCGTGCCAGGGTTCTGCAGATCCCAAGCAGAGCTGCTGGAGCCACCGCCTTGCGAGACCCTCCAGGAAGCCAGCAGCAAAACCCCCGAACCTCTGGAAAGCTGCAGCCTCCCCCCCCATCGTGGATGGGATGTTGAAGGAGCTCTGCTGCGTGCCCCGGCAGCAGAGGCTCTCAGCGAGGAGTCGTGAAGGCAAAGCCTCAGACCGGCTGGCAGGACCGGTCAGCAAGCCGGCTCCGTAGTGGCGGGGCCATAGTCGTGTATGAAACTGGTCATCCAAGGCAGTAGGTCACAGCGGGGGTCGGACTGTGCCTACCCCGTGTCACCTTTTGGATGCTGCAGAGCTGATGGGACTGCGCCCACCAGCCCTGTGCCCGTGCCCTGGCCACCTCTTTGGGTGGGAGGCTGCTCCCTGCGCCCACGCCTGCGAGTAGGCAGGGTCCGCTGGCTCCCATCGTGCTGTACCCTGGCCGGGCTGTTTTGCAGAGGGGAAGCTGGTTCTGGTTAGAGATAGCGGGCTTCTGGGCTTTCTCCTCCCATCTTGTCTTCCCTCCCAGGGCGGTGATGGTTGAGAAGAAAGAAGCAGAAGTCTGAGGTCCTCCTGGTTATACCTGGCAGATAAATTGTGTGGGATGCAAAATGGTCTCTAAGCTGCTGGTGGCTGAGGCTAGGTCAGCAGCAGAGGCAAAGCTTCCCACTGCCTGGGGAGCCTTTTACATTTTACCTAGGACAGTAAAGATTGTCCCTTCCCCTAAACCCTGAGTTCCTTCCCATTTCTTTTGGGGATGGCTGTGGAAGGTCTAACTTTCCCCCTATTTCTTCCCGGAGGGACTGTAGCCACAGCATGGAGTCCTTCCTTAGGCTGCGGTTATGGGTGAAGGTTAAGCTGGCCTTCACCTGCCGAGCACCAGGGAGGTGGGTGCTGCCCACCCACCAGCTCTGAGACCTGGGGGATGCCAGCACGGCTCGGTACTCCCACTGATGCCGAGAGCGGCCCCACTGACGTTATTTGCTGCCCTGCGTGGTGGCAGGGTGCTTTCAGGGCAGGGTTCTGGCTCTGGGACTCGATTCTTCTGCGGATTGATGGGCACAAGTGGGTTACTGGCTGGAGCGTGTGGTTTTCAGGGCAGCCCAGAGGATCTGCGCGTCTTCTGTTTGCGTAAGCAGCGTTCCCGGCTGCTCCGCGGGGAGCTGCTCACGAGAGGCGACGGTGGATTCGGGTCCGATCGCGTGGAGCTGTTGGAGTGGAAACTGGCCTTTGCATCCAGTGGAACTGGTCTGGGGAGCTGAGAGGGTGGGAAGCACCGTCCGGCTGTCTGTCTGTCTGGAAATCTTCCCGGCGGTGTGTACTGAGATGGAGCCACCCCACCCAGGGGAGAGGCAGAAGGGCTGCCCGCTCCCGCACCGCAGCTCCCTGGCGCTTGTGCCCGTGGGCATCAGACGCTTGTGGTTCCTGGAGGTCCCGGAGGGCTCCGGCTTGGGCTCAGCCCCGGGGCCGTTATCGGTCTGGCTGCTACCAGCCTCGCTTCGTGGAACCGTAAATCCGTTTAATGGGCTGGGTGGGAATTCCTGCTCACCTCCACTAAATGGGAGCTCTGATGCTGCGTGCGGGGCACTGGAAGTAGCTGAACTGAGACCTTATTCAGGACCAAATCACCCCCCGACCCCCTCCCAAAATAATAATAATAATCCCTCTGACATTCTGGCTGCCGGCGGGACACAGGCAGCCTTTGTGCTCAGCCGTTCAGGGGACCCTCTGTTGGTGCAACAGCAATGTCCCTTTGTGCGTCCTGCGTGCTGGACGGGGACAGTGAATGGAAGGTTCTGCTAGTGTTTATTTTCTTTAAAAAAGCTGAAGGGGGTGGAGAGGGGGAGAAGGAAGCCGGCGGGGAGGTTCATGTTCACATCCTCCGCTTGGAGACACCTTGTCTTTGCTCCCGCGCTGCCGGCCCCTCGGCTGGGCGCCTGCACAATGAGGGCTTGTGCGGCTCCGGGGGGAGAGCGGCGCGCTCGGCGGCCGGCCGCTCGCCGAGGGGGGTGGAGGGGACCCCCGGCGCGTGCGGGCACGGCTCGGAGAAAATGCAAACTCCTATGGCTTGGAGCAGCCAAGGAGAAACAGGGTCTGGATTTGTTCTGCTTTTTGGCCGTGCTCAGTAGCATCTTCTATCTCAGGCTCTTGAAACGGTCTGTGAGTTCGGTTCCCCTTGGAAGCAAAACGAGAGCAGCTCCTCTAGCCAGATGGGCAAGACCAGGCTTAGCAGAATGCCTTGTCTGACGATGGGTGGCTAACAAGCAACAGAGCTGGGCTCCAGCCTCCATGCTGCGCTCCCGTGAGTGCGTGCTCCTGCCGTGCCCGGACCCGGGGCATCGAGGGGACATGTGCCTCCTCAGGCACTGAAAACCTGAGACTCTTCCACGAGATCCAGGAGTGCAGCGCGTCCCGCAGCCCTGTCTTCGCTGTGCACCCTGTGGCGCTGGGGTTCGGGGTGCCTTGCTGAGCACCCTGTGGGGCAGAGACCGCTCGGAGGAGTGGGTGGTGGATCACGACGTGGGGCTTGGAGGACGGATGGCTACCAGCCGTGGGCCAGCAATGGGACGAGGGGTCCTTGGGGACCGTGTTCATAGGATGCTTTGGGTTGGAAGGGACCTTTAGAGGTCATCTAGCCCAGCCCCCCTGCAGTGAGCAGGGACCTCTCCCAGGGGAAAAAGATGCCAGCACCCAGGGGAAAAAGCAAAGGTGTTATTCCAAATAGACCATTTGAGTAGGATGTTGGGCATAGATTGGAACAATGTATCATCAAAATGAATTTACTGGCTTATCCATAAATGAAAGGCTGCAGTGCAGCAAGTAGTCTGTATTTTCCAACTATCTACAAATTTCAGGTTGTGCAGGCTAACAAAGGAATTCCGTATTTTGTTCCCATCCCCTCCTGCTCCCACTGGCAGGTACCGCACCCCCTCCCTATGGCGGACCAGGACAAAGCAGGTTGCTAAAAAATGGTGCCGTTGTGTCATAAGCAATCTGTGTATAATAAAAATATTATTTGAGCAAATGAGTCAGGAAGTGTCTGGGCCGCTGTCCCAGGCTGGCGCAGCCAAATTTTTCTGGCCTTCTGCGGCGGAGCTGGGTGTTTTGGTCCGTCTGGCTCCGGCAGGCATCGCTGCGACGGTGCGAGAGCCCTGCCTGCCCGTGGGCGCGGAGGGTCGCGTTGTTCTCCCGTCGCCCGCGGGGACGCAGCCCTGCGGTGGGTGGTTTAGCGTGCACGGCTTGCTCTAGCCGTGCTGGGTGCCGGTGGCTTCCCCACGGCTCTGGGGACACCCCGTGCTGCCGTAGGGAGCTGTTGGGAGACCTCGGAGGGGCTGGAAGGGTGGTGGGTGTCTGTCCTGGGGCGCAGGGAGGCAGAGAGCCTCGGCTGTCGGCGTATGTGAGCGGGCGCTGGTTCTCGAAGCAGCTGCTGGGTGCCCCGTGCGTGGCACCGTGCCGCTTGTCGGGTCCCCCGCCGCTGCAGCCCCTCGCTCCGTGCCCGAGAGGAGAGCGGCGTTCCCGGGGCCGTTACCCCTCAGCAAAGCCACAGTGCCCGCCCATGTGTGGAGCCGCGACTGGGAAAGTCTCGCGAAGCTGCTGGAGCCAAACTGGCTCACGAGGGAGGGGAGTGGAGCTGGCGGCTGTCTCCAGGAGCCTCCCAGCCCATGCCACCCCTTCCAGAAGCTTCTGCGAAGGCAGTCTGATGCTGCAGCAGGGCGTTTCTGTGCGTCTGGGGGCAGCCCGCTGTGCCGCTTGCGTTCGGTGGAACTGGTGCGCGGGGATCAGGATGGAGGGATGCGCCTGGGGTTTTTCCTTTGCTGCTTACCTGGGTTTTCTAGGTGGTGTGAGGATAACCCCGATTCTGAAAGGTGCTGCTTGCTCCTCTGCGGCAGGCCAGGGCTGCAGGCACCGCTGGGCACGTAGCCAGCAGCCTGGTTCATGTCCCAGGCACCTGCCGGTGGTCACCCTCATGCAGGACCCTTCTTGCCCCGTGCGTTGTGTCAAACCACCCGAATCCCTCGGCTTTGCTTCCGTGGTCTCCGCAACAGCCCCAGCTTCTGGATCTGTGGGCGATGGTGATCTCGGCGGTGTTGCAACTGGGAGCTCTGGGGCAGCTTCATCCGCAGGGAGGGACCCTGCGTTGTGAGCAATGGCTGATGATGATGATGAGCAATGGTCTTCCTCGGGAGCGGGTGGTGGGGCTGGCCGCATGTCCTCTGGCGATGCTGGTGGGTACGTGTAGGCGTGGGGCCCATGCCAGTGGTGCTGGCTGGGACAGCTGGCCCCAAGGTAGCAGGCACGTTGTCCTTTGGGGGCATGGGGAGGCCTGGAGGGGACCAGGAGGCTGACGTCGCGTCCCATGGGGGAGCTGGGGTGGTGGAGCCATCTTCCATCATGGCTGGCATCCTCAGTGGTGACCACTTTGTCTCTTTCTCTGTGTCCCCTCATCTTCAACAGTGGAGAACAGGCAGCTGACCCTGGACCTGCAGACGGAGAACAAAGGCAGCGTTGTCTCCGGCGGAGAGCTGACGATTTTCCTGGACGGGCCTGCTGTTGATCTGGGAAGCCTGCCTAATGGCAGCGCCGTGACAGAGGGTGAGTGCCGCCCGTCTCCGCGTGCGTGCGGCCACTCGGAGCACGAGGTGGTGAGCAGCGCCGGGGAGAGGAGCGGGGCTGCGAGCAAATGTCCGAGCGCCAGCAGCCCCCTCCTCTCCCAGGTAAGGCTCCGGCCCCAGGCGTGCGTCTGGGCTGCCGCAGGAGCGAGCGTGCGGTGGGACGGGAGCGTCGACAAGCTCGCGCCCTGCCTCCCCGACGGCGTGAGAGGAGCGGCCCTGCTCCAGGCCCTCCACCAGCCCCTGGCCCCTGCCCTTGCTGGCCTTCGTGGGCTGGGGAAACGGCTTCGGTGTTTAATAAACTGCTCAGAAAAGGGCTCGCTGTGGCGGAGGGCGTGCGGAGACGTGGACTGATGTCTGACCCGTCGGGGCTGCCAGGGGAGCGAGCAGAGCTCGTGCTGGGCAGGGGCTGGTGCGTTGCTTTCCCTCGGCTCCTCCTCTTCCTCGCTGGGAGATGAAACCTGTGAAATCGGGGAGTCTTAAATGCGGCCGCTCTCCTGGTGCTGCCGGTTCTGCAAAGTCCTGCGGTTGCCTTCCCCGGTGCTGTGCTTGGAGCCGTGGGGTGCTGTGGGGACGGGCTCTGCCGTCGCACAGCGGTGGGAGAGGAGAGCAGGGGCTCCGTGCGTGCTGCTGGGTCTGTCCTGTAATGTCCTGTGGGGCTGTTGTGCCTTTGGGTCTCCTTTCTGGAAGGATGAAGGGAGGGAAGGAGGGTAGAAGTAGTAGGTGCCTCCGTCATTTTCTTCACCCACTTTTTCTCCACACATTCAGGGTCCCAGCTGCCTGGACGGGACCCCAGCAGCATGGCTGCAGCCACGGAGGGCAGACACCAGCCTCCCAGTACAAACTGCTTTGGAAGCAGACCAAGGTAAGGGTCCTGTGCTGGCAGCACTTGTCAGTCTGTTACTGGGTGGTTGCTGCAGCCGTGAGGCAGCCGAGAAGCGTCTAGATCATCCTTGTGCGGTGGACCCCGCTCCGGATCTCCCAGTGAGCCCCCAGTAAAGCAGCCCATAGGAGGTGCGGAGCAGAGGTGGGCTGGCCAACCTCCTGGAGGACAGCGGAGCTGGGAGCGGGTCATACAACTGGGGTGTGGCTGACCCGAGCCTCTCTCAAAGTATTTATTTCTCAAGGAACATCAGGTCTGTGACGGCCCAGGCAGTTTCCACCAGTTGCTCTACTGGCAGCCAAAGGAATGGGCTGTCAGGGAGGTGTGGGGCAGGCTGTGACCAGGCAAACCAGCAAAGGGCTGGTCTGCAGGGGTCCCGTCAAACGGGGATTACAGGGACCCCAGTTCATGCTTGAAGCACAGCCCTGGCCAGGCGCTGGGCCAGGCTGGGAAGCACGAGGCCCCTCTGGGCGACGGTCACAGGGGGACGCTTCCGAAGGTCCAGGGAGAACAAGAGAAGCGGAGCACGCAGAGCTGCAGGGAAATAACAGCTGCTTCCAAAGGAAATGAGATGCTTGGGCAGGAGGCCATCCTGTGCCTGGCCCGCTGCCCTGCCTCGCCTTCTCGCTGGGCTGGAGTGGCTCAGCGCTGCTCCTTTTGGAGCTGTGGTTATTGAGAGACGTGTCACACTGTCAACATGGAGTTGAATTTAACACCTATTTATATTTCCAGAGTGTGGCAGTGGCCCAGCAGCCTATACAGATGTTCTGGTCGGGAGTGTGCCTGCAGAGAGGGTGCCTGCAGCCTGCCCAATAAGAGGTTCTGTGTGCCCCCAGGCTTAGGAGCACTCTCAACAGCAAGCCCCACACCTTGAGCTTTTCTGCTCCTTCTTCATCCGCTGGGCACATGCAAGAGCGAAGGGGAGAAATGGTTTTGGCTCTGAAAAGTGACCCTGTCCTTCCATATTGTGTGTTTTGTCTCCCACCCAAGGAGGGAGTGGGATGGGAAACTTGGAGCAGGCTGCTGAACACAGTTGGTGCCCTTTTGTTGTGGCTGCTCCTCTTGGTTCCTGCTGTCCAGGTGTTAAAGCCTTCTAAGGGGCGAGAGAGTGCTCAGTGTCTTGCCTGGAGCTGGACTTTGCAGCCACTTAGCAGCTATCAGGAGGTGCTAGAAAGCCTGCAAAGAAAGTTCTAGTTTGGGAGGCTCAGCCTGGTGACTGCTTGCTTCTGATGCCGAACGATGTCTGATTGCTTGGAAGTGGTTTCTGCTTTTGGTGTCGTCTCAACCTGCGAGAGAAGTGTGGTGAGGTCTGGCCAGTACTTCTGCACAGGACCTGCAGAGAACTTCCAGGTGTGCTTGCAATCATTAGAAATCCCATGCCTGCTCCGAGACGGGAAACATCCCAGCTAGTTTTCAATTCATCCTACACTCACCTGAATTTAGGGTTGCTCTGGACAGAACTCCACAGTTTGATGTAGTACTGCTACACGGGGCAGAGCGCTGCTGTATGTACCCGCCGTGGAGGCAGCTGCCTTCTCCGGACTGGAGTATGGGTCCTTTGCACATGGGAATGCTGTTTGATGTTCGCTCTGTTTATACGCAGAGCCGTGTTTATTTTCGTGGGCTTGGTGATGGATGCTGGCAAACTTGCTCGGAGGCAGGATGGAAAGAAAAGGGTCATTCTTTGCTCCTCAGCTATTTCTACACTGTCCCCTCAAGGGAAACTGCTTGGTCAGGGCTTCTCTTTCTTCTCCTGAACAAATGTCATCTTGGGATTTGCTGCTAATCCTGGTGACGGGGTGTGAAATTCCACAGCCCTCTGTGCGGAGAGAACACAGAGCCCAGAGGTCCCCGGCTGAGAGCTGGTGCCGTGGGTGCCCAGAGACTTGCCACAATCCCCGTTTGTCTTGTGGTGGCCAACGGGGCCTCTTCTGCCAGCAAGGAATGAAGTAGCCTGGTTTGCTGCTCGCCCTGCGGAGAGGCTCTGGCTGGCGAGCCACGTCGCGTATCGCGATCTGACCGCGGCCGTGAGAAACTGCTGTCACCTGTCGCGAGCTCGTGCAAACTCGAGTGGTTTCTTCAGCGCAGCACGCTTTGCTTTGTCTGCTGGTGTGACGCCCGAAAGTCACTGCTCAGCTGCTGATGGGCATGAGCATCCCTGAGGGTCGGCGGGAGACGCTCTGCCGGGTCACTTGCGCGGAGTATTTCCCTTTGTGAGACCCCGTGCTCTGCAAAGCCCCGCGTGTGGCTGCAGGATGTCCCCAGGCGTGTGGCTTCTGGGGTGGCACAGCAGCAGCGCAGGGACAGGGGAGCTGCGATCGCAGCCCTGGCACAGGCAGGGGAGAGGCAGAGGCAGGGGGTGCCGCCTGCTGCTGCGGAGGGGCTGCGGGGCTGCTCAGGGCAACAAGCCAAGAGGTGGATCTGGAACCAGCTGCAAGGAGATGGGTATACAGGAATAAACTGGGTTTGGGTTTTGGAGCCAGGTGCCAGAGCCAGGTTCAGGGTTTTGGAGCCAGGCGCCTCTTCGGCTGCACGTCCCGCTGCCGTGGGGCGAGGGGGTGTTCCTGCTGCCCCAGCTCCAGGGTGGTGGTATTTCTGCTCCCGGCACTGCGGCCGTGAGGGCTGGGTGCGGGGGGACACGGCTGCCTCCTTCCCCCTTCGCAGGGGCTGGGGGAATTTCTCGGCTCTGTGTTTCGGGAGCTAAGCGCCTGCTGCCCACGTGGCGCTGCCTTCCCTCCTCTTCAGCTGCAGTTTGTGATCTGATGTGGGACCGAGACTGGTGCTGCCACCTCTGCTGGCGTCTCATGCCGGGACCTTCTGGCCACCGCGCTGGGAGAAGGCGGCCGTTCCTCGGTTTCGTGCCCAGGGTCCATGTCGACCTCTGCAGCGTGGGGGCTCTGCCTTGGCAGAAGCAGGGGAGCCGAAAAGCTGACGTCACCCTGGCTGACGCCACTTTCCTCTTTGGCATCGTCTGCTCCCTCTGCCTCCCGCCCAGGAGGGGTGACGGGGCAGCCGCCCGATGTCCTTGACGGGCAGGGGACAGCGGGGGTCTTGCCAGCCGCTTGGGAGGTGGGCTGCCCTCCGCACGCCCCGCTCCATCCCACTGCAGTGGCCACGAGAGGCCGTTCCCATCCGCGCTGTGCCTCGTTTTCTCCCCGTTCCTATTTTAAGAGCGCGTTCCCAGCCCCGCCGCTCTCACGTGGCCTCGCTGGGTTTGTTTCCACGCGTCTATTAAAAGACAATGCCCAGATGGGAGCACTCGTAGGAGGGCTGGGCTGGGCTGGGCGGCGGGCCGGCTAATTCAGGCCTGGTAACCCTGCGTGGCCGGCTGGCAGCCTGGAAACATCCTGTTTTGGTTTCTAAAAACTCCCTGGGCAGCTCTGAGCTCATCTGTGCTGAGAAGGGCAGGGACAGGATCCGTCCCGTGCCTCGGGGGCCGCTTCCGGCAGGATGGGCTCCTGCCGACGGGTGCCACCGGCCCGCTGCCCTCCAGCTGGGGCTCCGGGGGCCATGCCACCTCCCGGACTCGCCGTGGGGTGTGCGTGGGGAGGTGGGTCCTGGCCAGCTTTTGGGAGGGGAGTGGTGCCGGTGTGCCCCGCTGAGTCCCACGGACGGGCAGCGTGGGGCAACCTTCACCTCCCGATGTGGGGAAGAGGAGCCTGTGCTGTGCCCGGAGCCGCTCCAAGTCCCCAGGTGCTGGTGGCCAAAGCAAATCCCCAGCAGGCAGCGGTGTCCTGGCCGTAGCCGGGGTTTCTGGGGTGAGTTCGCCTCGAGGAGCCCCTGTTCTGGGAAGGTCCATGGCTGGTCGAAGCGGCCTTGACAGCTCCTGCTTATGGGCTGCTCTGCCTGTGGCTCTTATCTGATCTGTTTTCAACAACCATCTCCTGCTTTCCCATGTCTCCTCCCGATCCCAGTCCTCGCTCTGCCCAGTGTGGTGAGCCGCTCCCCAAGGGGAGCAGCTCCGGAGCGAGTGGGAGGAACCAAGGGCTCGCTGAAGCTGGTGAGGGTGGTATGACCGATGCTGCGCCCTGTCGCTGCCGAGCTGCCGCCCCCTCCTAGCTCCAGCCCTGAGACCTGGGGACAGTTTGTGGGTTTTGACCTTTTATGGGGAGAACTTGGCTGGGGCAAACCAACTTCCTAACCCCTGCGGTCCTCGCCCTCTGTGGTTGCTGCCTCGGGCTGTGATCCTGGGTGGAGGTGGCCGGGCTCTGCCTCTGCTCCCCTGGCCCCCTCCTGGCTTGCCCTAATGACCAGGTTTTTTAATCAACGTGAAAACCCAGCCTTTTCTGGAATGCCTCAGGGGCCCGGGGCGGTCGGAGCGGGAGAGCTTGCTTGGGGGGTGCTGCAGGCTCTCTACCCGCTGAGGTCGGGCTGCCCTGGTCTGCGTGGCCGGTGTCGTCACCCGGCGAAGGGGACGCGGTGGCCGGGGAGCTCCAGCGTGGCACAAAGAGAAGACCCCCCTGAGAGACGGAGTGGCCGCATCCGAGTCGGTCGTGACCCGTGCCGTGATTTCAGCTCCCGTCTTTCCCGGCTGTGTGTTCCCTGCTTCCCAGGGGCCAGGGTTGTCCTGGCAGCACCCTTCTCGCCTGCTTTTGTGCAAGGCTGGCAGCTGGGCGGGGGGCACGCTGAGGGGTCCCGCCAGCAGCTGACACGGCACCGTGGTGTGGGAGCTGGCACCGGCGTGGGGTCTCTCCTGGGAGCGTTACTGCAGGGGTGGAAGGAGCGCGCTGCCAGCAGCCGTGACGGCTTGGTGCCGCACGCGGGTTTCTGTCCGTGAGTGCCCGGGGCTGTTCCTCGGCACATGGGGCAGCTGGGGTGAGCGCCTGCAAAGAGAAGCAAGGTCATTGTCACCCAGGTTACTCCTCCGTGGGACGGTGCCGGGACCTGTGGGCAGGCTGGCAGGTCCGAGGAAGCAGCACGAAGTTCAGGGCGGAGGCACGTGGCTGCATCCCAGCCCTTCTCGGGGGACACCGAAGGCTGGGCGGGGGGAGAAGCAGCACAAGGCCGAGGCAGAAAGGCAGGAGCAGGGTTTTCTTTGTGAGGCTGGGGGTGTGCTTCACCTCCCCGCGTCTCTTTCCTTTGCAGGGCACACCGACACGTGGCCGGGGTGGCCAGGCAGAACACGGGGAGTGGAGAGCAAAGTCCCAGCGCCAGGAGCCGGCACCGGCAGCAGGCCAAGAGCACGCAGCACGCCGTCATGGCCAACGGCACGGCCAACGGCACGGCCAACGGCACAGGTGAACCAGCGCTTGCGGGAGCTGGGAGGGGGACAGGGCTCCGGGCTGCGTCTTGTGGGAGAAAATTGATTTCTGCTAAGATAAAAGATCTCATAGCGCCTGGGAATTTTCTCCCTGTGAATTGATTGAATTTATTGATTTTAATTTTGATAAGCTGGGCAGCTCCGCAGAGCGTGCTGGTGGGATCTGTTCTGCCTATCATGAATGATTTCTGTGGCTCCTGTCTGGAGTCTCCCCGACAAAAAATACTGCATCCAGCTCCAGGTTTTTAAAGGGATGCCAGCAGTGTCACTGCCGCAGCAAGGAGGACAGTTGTCACAGCTGAGTGGACTTTTTTCAGGGTTGGGACCGTTCAGCTGAATTTGTCCATCAGTCTTCAGCGAAAATGTTTTGAGCTCTCTGCCCATGGAAGAGGGGAAGAGCAGCCGTCTGTCGAGCACCAGAGAAGGCACAAACCCACCTCTCAAAAGGGGGCTGATTCTTACACCAGAGAGTATTTTTGGAAAAGTTTCTCTTGTCTTTTCTTGGTTTTGTCCACAAAGCCTGGTGGAGCAGGGACTGGGACCTGCTGAGTACCTGGTGGAGCAGGGACTGGGACCTGCTGAGTACCTGNCTGCGAAGCNGNNANNGGGACCTGCTGAGTACCTGCCTGCGAAGCTGCAAACGGTTTATCTGCTTTCCTTCTCTGGCTCTCTGACAGCACCATCCTTTCTTTTGCTTTTGTCGGAGACCTGGAAGGGGAAGCAGAGTGCTTTGGTTTGGATAGGAGGAAATGTTTTATTCGACCCAAAAGGAAGAATCCCTCTCCCTCCCTGTTTCATTGGAAAAAACGTGGAGCGATGCAATTTCAATTTTGCCAGAACTCATTCTGGGAGGGAGACGGGGGAGCGCAAGGCTGACGTGAAACGCTGCCTTTCAGCTGTCTCTCCTGGTCTGCGGCTCGTCGCCGCTGCTCGGTGCTGTACGGGGCAGGGACGCTGCGCGGTGTCCCCTGTGCCCGCCCAGCCCTTCCAGCGTCTTCGCTGTGCTGGGGACACTCCCTCAGGCTGTGGCCAGAGTTTTTGTTCCCGAGTACGGCTTGGCTCCTTGGCTTTGGTTTGTGTAAAGCACATTTTATTGGCCTGGCCCCAGCGTCCCCAGTGGCTTTATGACTGTGCTGTCCTCATCGCTGTTTACCACTCGCCAACCTCCGTGTCTCCCACAAGTTCTGTCNGCGATGATTTTACACTTNAGGATGGGNAGATGAGTGTTTTGGGTGGCTGGGACTAGNGCTGGACACCCTGTCTTGCACTCTGTGGAATGCCTCTAGAAACCATCCTCTTCCTCCTCAGTTTGGTACATTTTGGTGACATTATCATGTTTTTTGAGCAGACTGTTGCAAGAACGTCCCCATTACATTTGTCCCTCAGAGCTGTAATTTCATCTGACAATAAAAGGAGATTATTTCGTGGCGTGTCTTCTCCACAGCAACGTTGCTTAGCCCTAGCTGTGTTCCCCTGGAGCCCTTCCTTATCAGGTGAACTTTGGATCAGCTTTTCCCCTGCTTTTTCCAGGACTGCGATCAAACCGATCACAGCGTAGTTGCCTCTCCCTTTGGAGACTGGCGCTACGTGGCTGAAGCTTCTAAAATCACCTTTCCCAGGCTCACTAGAAATGAGTGGCAGCCAGAGCTGCTCAGCTGGGTCTCGCAGGACTCCGGTGGAAGCTGCTGTGAGCCTGCTGACCTGGAAGTCTGCCGTAGATGCTGCTGGAGGGGCTCCTTTAGTTGCTGATGCCGTGTACCAGGATTCCTCTGGTGCTGGAGGATGCTGTCCTGCTTGCCTCCAGCTGCAAAGCAAAAGCCTTCTGAGCAGCTTGCCTCTCCTGCAGCGTGCCTGTAGGTCTTCAGGCTCCCGTCTGTGGGGATTTATACGGTTGTGAGGTCTTTCCTGCAATACTTCTAAATATTTGGGCTTGTAGACACAGATACTTCCCTTACAGTTTTATGCTTTCTCAGCTCTAACTTGTGGAGCTCTGTCTGCATCCCTTACTCCTTTGTTACTTGTTGCTGATTTGTTTTTAACACTTTTGCTTTGCCACTGAAACCAGGATGGCTTGTAGCAAAAGTTATCCTCTGCTGGACTGCCAAGTCCCAGGGTTTTTTGGCTTTCAAATGAATATTCGTCAAACAAATTCCCTTTCATTTTTTTGGTCTGCGTTTTCCTCCTCATCAGTTTTCTTTGTAATTTTCCTCTGCTCTGTCTTTTCCCCTTCCCTTTTCCAAAAGTTCAGTGGATTCCAGCAATGTTTAGCTCTTACCAGTGCAGCTGACGTGCTGAGCCTGAGCTTTGCTCTGCCCAGGGAGAGGGCACTGTGCCCAGGGTTTCTGAGCTCCTGCTCGTTACCTGAATTCCCATCAGGCATGCAGCATGTTTGCAAGAGGCTGAAGAGATACTGAGTACATGTGCAAAGTACCCTCTGCTTTTGTCTGAGGACACAGGCAGCGGTTCCCAGAGGGATCTGACTGCTGGGTGAAGGAGTTGCTGCCTTTGCTGCAGGCTGGGAGCACCCTGAGTCCCGTGCTTGGGTGGTAGCAGCTGCCCCCCACCACGCACTCTGCTTCCAGGGCTGCGTGGGTGCAGCAGAACAGCCGGGCCCCGCGTTACCCTTTCCGGGTGCTGACGTCTCTGCCCTCTGCCTTTGCAGTGAACGGAGACGCAGCGGGTGCTGTGGACGTCGAAGAGGAAAGGCCGGCGGCAGGAGTGACCGTACCGACTCCAGCGGTGCCGAGCGTGGCTGACAGCTCTGCTGCTCCTGCCCTTCCCGCCCTGCCCAGCTCTGGAGAGGCAGAGGAGGCAGCCGCCGGCTCCACCGCCCCGCCGGCCCGGGCAGCAGTGCCAGCCCTGGATGCTCTGCCCCCTGGGTAAGCTCTGCCTTCCGCTTCAGACTTTTCTTTCCCCAGCAGGGCCAGCACGACGGAGAGCTTGTGGCCCTCGGGGAGGGAGGCACAGCCCTGGCAGGACGGCTGGGGTGACACGAGCAAACTGGGGCACTGCTGTGTGCTGGAAGAAGAGGATGTTTGAGGGAGGAGCTGGTGGAAATGATGGTGGTCAGCAGAGCAGAGAGGGCCTGGGGGTGTCTGTCGGGGATCCCTGTGTCCCCTCGCGCCTGGCACAGCCTGTCCTCCCTCATCTGAGCTGTCCGGCCGGGGCTTGGCTGTTGTGGAGTCCTTCTCTGGGCTGGGGTCTGATCTGTGTCTGCTGTGGGTCTCTGGGGTAATACACAGAGAGTGAGTGTGGGTTTCCAGGGAGCTCCCGCTGAGCAGGAGGGTGCGGACATGCCCTCCAGAGACTCTGCGGAGGCACCGGCCGCTGCTGCGGGGAGGTGGGCAGGATCCTCGCGTAGCTGTGCCTGTTCTTCGCCCCGGTGCGGATGCTCCACATCCTCCTCCGTGGGACGTGGGGAAGGGGCTGGGAGCAGAGCTGGGGCTGGCTGAGCAGTGCTGGTGGGTGCGTTGGCTCTCGGTGGGGACAGCGGGCGGGCTCTGGGCTCAGTCCCACTCTGGGCTGCGGCTGGGTCCTTCTCCCCTTGTGTTTCAGGCACTTTTAATTCTGGACTGAAAACGCAAAGCGACGAGGGGGGGGCGTTGAAAATGGCTTGTGTTTCGTATGAAGGGATCTGTTTATTTTCCTTTGGCTGAGGCGATGCCTGCAAGGTCAGGGCCTCGCTCGTGTGTCAGTCACAGGTAATTAGGGTTAACGGCTCAGTGTGCCTTTATGCGGGGTGTGTGAGGGTTTCTGTTCTCCGGCCTGGGCGCTTCCTGTTTCCAGGCAGCTGGAAAAGTCCAGTGCTCTGAAAAAGGTCTTTATTTCAGCCAGAGCTTATCCCCCTTTTTGCTCCTGCCAGGTAGACTGAAGGTCTCCTTTTCCCCACCTCTCCACAGCCCGAGGTGGAAACAAGCTGTTGTTTCTTTCCCGGGGTGGAGAGGACCCCGTGAGTATCTCACGATTGGGGTTTCCAGAGGCCTGGGGAGGTTGTAAGCACTGCTTTCTAAGACACGCCAGACTTGGTTTACCTGGTCCAGCTGGGTGGCCCGCATCCTCTCCGTGCCTGTCTCCCTGCTGTGCTCACACACCAGAAAACCGTGTGTGTCGAAGCAGGACAGAGGATAAAGCTGTTGTGCTTTGGGAGATGGCTGGAGAAGAGCAGTGAAGGAGTAGTGAGCCATACTCCAGGCTGAGCTTGCGGAATCTGGATCTCTGGAGACACCTTGGATGAACACCTTGTGTATCTGTCCCTCCCTGTCCTGGCTGTAGGATCTGTGGAGGCGAAAGGGGCAGCAAACTTCTTGCGTGTGCTGTCCGAGTGGGCTGGCTTGGGTAGCAGCTGTCCTGCTTGGTCCAGTGGAGACCACATGTCAACGTCTTCCTAGGTGAAGGAGAGCGGAGAACTGAGTCCATCGAGGTGTCCACGGTGCGAGCCCTGCCCCGAGAGCTGCCGGAGCAGGTTCTGGGCTAACAGGGCTTTGCACAAACAGGGATTTGCTAAACGGCGATTGCACGGAACGCTGTGGCACAAAACATGGGGTGCTGTAAATGAGCTTCTGGGGATCTCATGAGACCTGGTCTAGGGCAGCTGATTTCTGGCTGGCTCACCACACCGGGGTATTGCTTTGACTGGTGGTTTGGGGCCCAGCTTGGGAGATGGGGATGCAGCTGGCGGGGGCTGGTGGAGGCAGCGATGTCTCAGGCAGAAGGGATGCAGACAAAACCAGGCCACTTCAGCTCTGGCAGCAGCGTGCTCTGCAGCACGCGGTGCGGGATAGCCCCTCACTGGCCTGGCTCCTGCAGGGATGGCTGCGCAGAGAGCAGAGCCGGGGAGTGATCACTCTTGCTTTGCTGCTCGCAGGAGCAACGTCCCCTGCAGAGCTGCCGGTCGCTCCGGCGCTGAAGAGCTGGAGAGCCGTCGCGTCCCTCCTGCTCTCTGCGTGAGCCCTGCCTCGTTTGCCGAGTGTCTCCTTTCATCGGTGGGAGCGCAGAGAGCTCTCGTGCTCAGCTTCCCTTCAGGCTCTGGAGGGGGGGCAGCTTTTCCTGGCTGCGTGCTGGTGGGTGCGCTGAGCCCCGGCCTCCCTGCTCGTGCCAGGCTGCGTGCAGATGGAGTCGAGAGTGGCTGGGTTCATGTGGGGATTCAGAGCTATTTATTCTGCTCCGAGAGTTGTCTCTGAACATCTGCACCAGATGCGGTGGGCACAAAAGCATCTCTCACACAACTGGGAGTCTGTTCTAGGGGCTGGAGGGTGCTGGAAGGTGTTCTGAGTAATTCCAGCCCCGACAGTGCCCAGAACCTCCTTCACATCCTCCTGGCTTGGGCAGAGCGTGTTTCCTCGCGGAGCCAGGGAGCGTGTGTGGCAGAGGAGCGGCCGGTCGCAGCGCTCGAGGCCTTTGGCGCGGGGTCCTGCTTCTCACGCAGGGGTTTCCGAGCGGACCGATAGCGCAAGGCCGGGGGGGAGAGCACAAGAGCCGCTGGCTCCCGCATCTGGTTCCTATCAGTGATGATCCTGCGCGGGGGACAGACGGTCGTTAGCGCGGTGTGTGTACACGGCGCTGTCTCGCCCGTACAAAGAGGTACATTATGCTGCCTGGCAGAAGGCGCGGGGCTGTGGTTTCTTACATAAGGAGGGCGTTTTGTTTGGACTGCAGGGTTGCCTCAGCGCTGCTGCTTCGCACCGTCCGTGGCTCCCTGGATCCGCTGCCGTCGCGAGCCTTGCGGGCAGTCGGAGGGGAGCTAGCGGGGGCCGACACATCGTGCGCTTCATGCTTGCAGCCGTGGTGCACGTGGGTGAGAGCTCCCACCCCCGAGTCCTCGCTGGCCCCATCCTCGCTGGCCCCATCCTCGCTGGCCCCATCCTCGCTGGCCGCTTCCTCGCTGGCCGCTTCCTCGCTGGCCCCGTCCTCGCTGGCCCCGTCCTCGCTGGCCCCGTCCTCGCTGGCCCCGTCCTCGCTGGTCCCTCGCCGGCTGGACTGAGTGTCCCCAGGGGAAGAGCCTGTTGTCGTCCGTCTCCCCGAGCTGTGCCTTGCGGGACGGCAGACGGGATTTAAGGAAGCTCGGAAAGGCTGAAGCCTGCGCAGAGCTGGGCAAGGTGGTCTCAGCAGGGATGGGTTGTCCCTCGTGCCCCTGCCTCTCAGGCCATTGCTGTGTGTCAGCAGCAAGAAGGGTTCGTCGCAGCTTGCTGCTTAACGGCGGTGATTCGCTGTTTGTAGGGCGAGGCAGCCTTCAGCAAATTTACTCTTCGGATCACCAGAGAGCTGCTGACCTGAGGAACATGGGAGCTTGTTACCTGTCTGTCTAGGGTGTGAGACGAGGACAGCAACCAGTAGCTGTGACCACCAGCAGCTCTCCCCAGTCCTGTGTGGCTCTTTGCAGTCACAAGGGCACCCGGAGGAGTTTCTGAGGGATCCAGAAACCCTCTGTCCTGGAGGAGTCCTCCTTGTGGGATTTCTGGTCTCTACAGCAAATGGTACCACAGAAATGGTTCTTCACAGAAATGGTACCTGGGGGTTTGTGAGCCTCTTGCCATAAAGGACTTCCCAGTCCTCAGAGCCATGTTGATCAGAGAACCTGTTGCTGATGAGTCTGGAGGACCTGTCCGATCTGGTAATGACTGCTGGCACCACTGGTTCTGCGTGCACAAGGCTGAGGGTCCCGTTCACCTCCGAAGCACTGCATGTCAGCGTGGACAGAGCGGGTGGGGCATCTGGCTGGGGTTGCCCTCACCGTAAGCGAGCGATGCTGCAGTCTCTACATCTGCCCAAAGCAGGCCGTTGCGTACAGCTGACCTCAGAAAGATGACCCTTAAAGGTTTTTTGTGGGATGCTGACTCCTGCGAAGTCTCCTGAGCAGGGCTGTGCTTTGGAGTTTTGTTTGCCAACAGCGTTCCTCCACTGGAGCCTTGTGCTGGCTCTGTCTCTGGTTGCTGGCGATGATCCGAAGCACCTGCAGTGTGAGCCTAGGAGGGGGCTTCCCAAAACTCTGCCTGCAGCGGGCAGCTCTCCCGCCAGCGGCACTGCCACAGCCCTGCCTTCTCCCTGTAGATGCCGGGGGACCTTCTGCTGTCCATCTCATGGGGTGGACGTGCTTGTGTCTTCAAGAAATCCTAGCTACGCTGATTTTCTCTTTAGAGATTTCAATCTTTTATTAGCTGTCCTGGTACTTCTATGCTTATGAAGCACTGAGTTTGTTGTTAATGAACGGGAAGCTTCAGGTGTTTCCCCTCTGATGACACCCAGTGCTGCCCACAGGTAACCCAGGAAAGGGGCTGACCGTGGGGTGGAGGGATAAGGACTCCCTGATGCTGGAACAGCTCTGGGTATTGCCGGCTCTGTTCTTACGTGGTCACTCCTTTGGGCAGCGTTACGCTTAGCAGCCCCTCGCTGTCAAAGGTGTACAGGCACGGTAGGTCCTGCCTCGGACTCTTTCTGCCAGAGATAAGCACTGGTGTCCCTAGATAGGCTCTAGGGATGAGAAAGGTCCAGTGCTGCTGACTGGTAGCAACATCTGCAGATGTTACCGGTCTCTGCAGATGCGTGGACGGGGCTTTTGAGAAGCCCGTAGGAGCGAAGCCAACAGCTCTGACTTGGCTTAGACAATCTCTCAGCTAAATCCTGAGCCTGGCATTCACATTCCTCTCCTGCTTTCAGGGACCTGACTCTTATCTCGGAGTGCAAGGTTGCCTTCTGCCCAGGGCAGAGGTTTTTCAGGCTGCCTGCGCTGGGGTCCCCCAGGCTTGGAAACGCGACTGAAGCTCTCCCTGTTGCCGCTCTCTTTCGAGAGCAGTGTCGAGTCGGCGATGCATGCAACCCGTGGTTGTGGCTGAGGTCACCGTACGGTGGCTTCATTGTCCCCTGGGGAAGTCTGAGGGTGAGCAGGGACGGTGCGAGCCCGGATGATGGGGCGTTAGCGCTTGGAGCATCTCCTTCACAAGGAGCTGCTTGCTTTCTGCAAACCCAGGTTTGTTTGCTTGCTGTCACAACATAAGCTGGTATGTTAATTTCCGAGGGCTTTTTGTGGTGATTAATTGAGAATGAAGATTGAATTGGGAGGGAGACCTGTGGGAGTAGAAGTGTGGCAGGAGAACAATTTATCTGTCAGCAGCTGCTGGCTCGCCTCTCTCTGCTGCAGAATAAAAGCTGACAGGAAAGCATGGTGCTCCATGGAGCTTTTACCTTTGCCAGGGCAGAAACTTTCATGAATGAATTAGAGCAAAGAATGGTTTTCAGTGTAGCTGTGTGAAGCCAGGCCTCCCTATCGCACCGGCTCCCCTTGGGGACCACCTCCGAGCCTTGGGCCTGGTGACCACGCCGTGTTTTCGAGCGGTATCTGTCAGCAGCGAGCAGGAGGGCTGCCAAGGAGAAAATGCAGCCCCAGCCCAAACTCAGAGGCTCCCCTTTAAAGATGTATTAAGAGTCACCAAACAAAAACTACATCAGAAACTCACAGGACATAAAACTGACCCTGTGTGAAATTTTACGCCGACTCTCCTACTTTCTAGAGGAAATCAGGAATTCATGCTCCAAGTGATGCCTGTTTGCAGAAAGCAGCACCTCTCCGATAGTCAAACAGCTGCCGTGTAGACCTGCTGTCATTCTTTATTTTAAAGAACGGTTAGAACGCTGTAGCTAAGCAATGCGAGGAGGCAGGCTTGCTAACCCACCAGATGCAGCCCTCTGGACATGCTTGGTAATAAGGTGATTATGAATTATTCACAGCTCAAGGATCCGCGGGGGAGGCTTGGCCGCACAGCTGCGGTCCGAGCCGATGGACGCGCATGCCGGCAGTTTTCCTAGAGAGGCTGTTCAGGCGCGCTTTAAAGTAGACGAAGACGCCTGCGAAGTCTCTTGGTCCTACGTGTAGCAAGGCTCTGGCTCTTGCTGCCCTGCAGAGGCAGAAGCTTCTGGATCCACGTTGTTTGTTCCAGCGGAGCCCCTTCGCTTCACCCCTGTGTCTGAGGAGAGGACAGGCACCGTCTCATCTGCCTTGGGTTTCCTCCGTGCCCTCTCCTGAGGTGTGCTGCTCTCCGCAGCTGGCCCTGGAGCCATCGCTGGCCCTGGAGCCATCGCTGTGGGGACCGGCACCCCGGAGAACCCTGCAGCAGGAGGCACGCTGCTCTGGCAGGCATTGCACAGGGCAGTTTGCTTCGGTAGCTCCACCTTGGCCAGGGTCCCATCTCTGTGCCAGCAAGTATCAACTGTCTCATGATTTTATTTTTCTTGCAGGTGGGAACAGCGAGAGCTGCCTAATGGTAGAGTCTACTATGTAGACCATAACAACAAGACCACCACGTGGGAGAGACCTCTTCCTCCAGGGTAAGGAGCTCGGAGGGCAGCTGGCGTCTCAGATACCGAAATAACTTGTTGTAGCAGATGCACTGGAGTCTGCGCTGAGGTGGGGAAGGTGGCAGGAAGGTGTTTTGCTTCCTAAAAAGAAATGGGAGGGGACCACCAAGTATTTACTGGCCTGAAGATACACCTTGTATCCTCAGGAAGTGGTCACTCCTTCAGACAGCATTACGCTTAGCAGCCCCTCGCTGTCAAAGGTGTACAGGCACGGTAGGTCCTGCCTTGGACTCTTTCTGCCAGAGATAAGCACTGGTGCCCCTAAATAGGCTCTAGGGATGAGAAAGGTCCAGTGCTGCTGACTGGTAGCAACATCTGCAGATGTTACCGGTCTCTGCAGATGCGTTACGTTGATGGGGCTGTTGAGAAGCCTGTAGGAGCGAAGCCATTTCCAGCATTTGTAAAAGGAAAAGGCCTTCCAATCGGTTGCATTTTGGCCTCTTAGAGGATTTTATTTTTTTTTTTAAACAGTCCACGGAAATCACGGAGCACTTGAGCAGCAATGCAGCCACTTGTGGGCAGAGCGGAGGGGTGGGCCTTCGGGTTGGGGCGCTGGCAACGTCCCCCCGAGGAACAGGAGAAGGGAGAGGGTGGGTCTCATGTCACCTGGAAAAACAGAATCACAGAGTCACAGAATCACAGAATAGTAGAGGTTGGAAGGGACCTCTGTGGGTCATCTAGTCCAACCCCCCTGCCGAAGCAGGGTCACCTACAGTAGGCTGCACAGGATCTTCTCCAGGCGGGTCTTGAATATCTCCAGAGAAGGAGACTCCACA
>Ga0065711_1008505_pt1 | contig 23017 bp, 15 predicted proteins | sample Hoacrofraction12_FD_59098 | JGI IMG/M metagenome (GOLD analysis project Ga0065711, IMG submission 59098) | Hoatzin crop microbial communities from Cojedes, Venezuela - Epithelial fraction 12 v2 (version 2) | ecosystem: Host-associated > Birds > Digestive system > Esophagus > Crop | place... | reverse complement strand
AGAAGAGAAGTAAATAAAAGCCTTTCCCCTTTGAAATTATCTTTTGCCAAAGGAAAACAAGGAGAGATTATAACTGTGGGAACAATTGGTCTTGTCAACAACGGTTCTCAGATAACAGCTTTGGACTTGTTTAAAGTACCATAGATGAGAAATCTAGATGTTTGCATTGTTCTAAGGAAGAAAAAGCAGTAAAGAGAAGTGTTTAAGTGTCCCTGACATATAAAACTAAACTCTGCAGTCATAAAGACAGATTGCTTTGATTCCTTGTGGCATTACCCTGCCACTTTTAAAGATCAGAGGGGCTTGTGAAGCTGTGTGATTCTTGGCTTATTCACCACATACGAAAACTCACTATACAGCAAAAATAATGATGAACACCGATTGCTGAGCGTAACAGGAATACTGCCTTTGTCCCTGTTTAGATGAACTGAAGACTCAGAACGGGGAAGCCAACAATAAAAAGCTGAACTTTCTCTTATTTCATATCTGATTTTTTTTCTCCTACACGCTGCTGGCTGCATTGGTACTCTGTTACTCACCCTCTCATGCATTGTCAATCCTTACGCACCATAAAGCAGTGGGAAACAGGTGAGAAGAGTAACACAACGTGGGACACCATACAAGTCAGTCAGGGAGGAGCTAAGAAACCCAGGGTAAAAATTGCTTTGAAAACTAGGAATACTACAGGAAAATAGAAGGTTTTCTTGGATTTTTTTCTTCCGCAATATTCCACTACCTTCTATTGAAATTAGATCCTGTGTTATATTTTTATCTACTACATCACTTCACATTTACCACCAGATTTCCCTACTTATATATTGCTCACCAAGTAGATTCACATAATCCTCCTGATATGTACCATCTACAGAGCAAACTAAAATGGATTTCATTATCTATCACCACTTTTCAGGAAAAAAGGTATCTCAAAAACAATTACATAAGTCATTTTCTCTACAGTACAGCTAAATAGCAGGGTTCTCTGGAACTGAACAGCTTTCTCAACATTAAAAAGGATGAAGCTGTAAATAATGGTCAAAAGTTACAAGGACACTGTGACAATTAAGCAGCTTTCCCTCACATTGGACCTGTACATAAATAGGTGATCGTCACTCTCCGTGCTTTCAGTTTTCAAGCCTTAGGTTTTGATGTAGATTCAGAAAATCTAATCTCTATGGTGATTTTGAATTTGACACCAAAAAAAAAGGTCTAGATATGCATAAATATGAAAAAAGGATACATAAACCCATCAAGATACGAGAATTCATTAACTTTCAAAACACTCCTAATCCAGGGGAAATGTAAAATAATGTAATATAGCTAGCACAAGCAGGGCTGAACTCTTAAGGACTGGTACAAATTAAGGAAACAAGTTTCATTGCCATGGCATGGCCTATTTCACACACATCACCACCCCGCTAAAATAGAGCATGCATGGCTGAGAAAGCTCTTATCCCTGTAAAAGGGTACTCACACTTGGGAATGCAACAGTGCCTCACAAGTATATAAAACACACCTCAAAAGAGCCATATATATACTAGTTTCTACACATGTGAATGTTGGTACATGCTATGCTACAAGTACAAATATTCCTAAAGCAGTGTAACTTTTTAACAAGTGTTTTAATAGAAAAATATTTCTGTAATTATTAAGTGCAATTGTATGTGTATATATGGTATGTGTAATACTCACACACACATACTATTACTCAGAACTTTCTCCATCTTGCTTTTTACAACTGGAGCACTAGAGCCACCTATCCCTTCCTATTTCAACACTAAACTCAACATACTTTCCTCCCAGAAACCTTCCAGCAAATACGGTTGAGGATTATATGAACAGACCTCCTTTCCAATCTTCTTTTAAACTTAGAATTTGTTTGAACCATATTTTCACAGGAAAAAAAAAAACCACAACCAAAGTTGTTTCGGTGAACAAAAATGTAGGATTTTGGTGTTGCGGAGTGTTCTTAATATTTCTTATTTCTTGAAAAAGTACTTGGACATGTTTTCAGGGTGATAAATAGCATTATAATAATTGTTTCACTTCCTATCCACATGCTGGCTTATGCTCATTTAAACTATAGCTATTATTCATGTGTTCACAGAATACAAAGCTCTCTACAGGCTCCACTTGGAAGCAGCAGTTACACCAGCTTCCCTCACAGTTTCCACTTCTACAAAAACACCCAGTGAAGCAGTGGGTATCCAGTCATTATCTCCCTGTATCTTCATACTGGAAACACATCTTCATAGGAAGGAACATCTTCAGATGTTAGCAAACATTTCTTTAACAAGAGGGTGGTCAAACATCAGAACAGGCTTCCTAGAGAGGTGGCTGATGCTCCAGGCTTGTCAGTGTTTAAGACACCATGCTCTTAATAATATGCTTTAACACTTGGTCGGCCCAACAGCAGTCAGGCTGTTAGACTAGATGATCACCGCAGGTCCCTTCCAACTGAACTGTTCTATGCTAGTCATAATTCAAGGAGCAGATCTCATCCTGCTTTTTCCCCTTTTCCATTTAGCTACCTCTGCAGCTTTTTCTTCTCCAAGTCAAGCATAGTTTGGAAAGCAGTTACACTAGGCAAAGAAAAGGACCGCTTTGCTCTGGTTAAATAAATAAGTAATTAATTAAAACATGTGCAACCTAAAATTGGTAAGGAGCTTGTATCAAACCATCCCCTGTACCTATTCACAGGATGTGGATGTATGCATGCACTTACAGGCACATGCACATTGCTGTACTGTACATCTAAAAGCAGTGCCTCGAGCTAAACAAGGGAGCTTGTCTTTTGTTTGCTTCCTGAGTCAAGTAGCGAATTATGCCTAAGAAAAAAATGACAGGGTGCAGGCAGTAGGCTGCTGTGAAAATTAATAAATCAGAAGCAATCACTGCTTTAGCTCGATTTCTAGTGCCTCTTTTTAAGTGATCTTTGAAAGACACAATAGCCTTTCCCTGATCGCAGGGGATGAAGCTTGGTCTATTTTGCACAAAGCTTAAATAGCAGAAATTCTTCAATGTACCAAAAGGAGGTGTGGAGCACTTGGGATAAAGGGGAGCAGGCCTTCACACAGCTAGCTGTTATCAGGGTGTGATCCATACCACTACCCTTTATATAGGTACTGTTCACTCTCTAATTACCGCAGGATAAATTGGTCAGCAAACTTTAATCGGGCAACTGCAGCTACACAGGATCTGTCCATCATTAACGTAGTCATACCCCAAAATCCACGCTATACAGCTGATCTCCTAGTGACAAAATAAAGTTACCTTACACAAACTTCAAGCTACAATCGTAACAGCTTGTCTCTGTGCCTACACTTACAAAATATTGCCCCTTTTCTTGTTTTCAGAGACATGCAGCTGTGGAAGCAGAGTCCACAGCCCTCCTGTGGCCTATTGCATCGCCTGTGCAGCTTCCTCAAATGGCTTAATTATGTACCCTTGGGAGATTTTAACATCAATTAACTCAAATTGTTCTACAAAAGTAAACAATGGACAAAATCCTGTTTGTATTACCCAAACAGTTTAGAATACTTGTTACTGAATGAGTGGTGAGAGTGTGTTTTCCAGGCCCTTTTGTGCCTGCTTCACATCAGTCACATCCAAAGATGAGTTGATACCTGCCTCAGTAGCAGAATTGTAGCGTGGTGATCAAGATGCAGCAGTTCACGCGTTTAACTCTGAAAAGCCTTTTATCAGTTCCTGTCTGCTGGCCCAGGGCTGATCATCAAACAAAGCAAGCTGGATTTGGCCCACAGCGTGCTCCATTTTGAAAGCACACAGCTGGGATTGCCAGCATAAGCAAATGTTGGCAATGTCTAACTCTGATAGGGATGCTCTGTTACATATGCTATGAGACTGTCCAAATCCCTGGCAGAAAATAAAGTGCCAGTGTTTAAGTAACCAAAGATTTAGAAATTCCACAGTTGTTTATTCTAGAAGCTCCAACTGTACTCCCACAGATAACTACAGCACTAGAAGTTGGATGATTCATTGCCAAAAAGAGAAATCCTTACCAAATAGAAATCAGCAAGAGACAGCTTCTCAGATTCGTTGCAGGAATTAGCTCTGAACTGAAATATTTAGTCTTTAAAGGAAACCTCCTTCCATCCACAGTCCTGGATTACTTTTATTAAAGACTGAACCTTCCTCACTTTATCACCCAAGTTTCTGCTGGTACTGGCTGTAAATCAGGAACTCGGAAGAGAAGCTGAATCTATATCATGTTTACTGTAGCTTGCTTGTCTCCATTTGTTTTAAATGCCTCCTAGAGCAGATTTGCTGAAATTGGTCTAGGAATCCTGAAGTGTAGCAAATTTATGTGTTTTTGACAAAGTGAGCTGCAACTAGATGAAAATTATGAACAATAACCCGAACAAATAAAACCTCTTCCTTTATACATATCTTTCACAAGCTCACATAAACACCTGCCCTCATTTCTGCACCTCATAGCACTCNAGAGCAGAAGAAAGTTAAGACTGAACCAGCAGACAAATGAAAGCCATCAACACTAAAAAAGACATAAAAATCTAAAGTAAATCATAAAATTCTAAAGCAATATCCACTCAATTTCATTTACAATGCTTCTCAATGTAATTCATTCATCCTCTCACTCTATACTGTCTAACTATATACAGTAAGCATTTCAAACTTTTTTGTCCTTTTTGCTAAAGCACTTCATACGGTGTTGGCTTTCAATTATTAATAACAATAACCTGTAACTAATGTTTACCTAAATGCAAGTCCCCAAAAGACTGACTTGGAAATGGATGGTCTATTTACTTAACTTCTGATGAGTATAAACATTCAATCTTTAAAATTGATCTATTTCTAAACGCTCACACCTCCCCATTTAATTTTCTGACAGAAGTTACCCACAGGTTAATAGAAAAGTAAAGCTGGAGTAGTCAGCTGCAAAACACTGAGCTGCACGATTTTTACTGTAAACACAATTTCAAAGACAAGTCTTTTGCACAAGGTCTCTTTCCATTCTTTTCTAACATTTTCTTTTCTTAATCACTTACAACAATATTCCAAGATAATTATTTTTTTCAATTTATATTCAAGATTTAGTGCCCATTGAAGAAAAAATTTGCAATAAATGCAAATAATGCACCTTGTCTAGTCCAAGACTCCTGCTCAGAAATCATCATGTGGCAGTATGTAAGGCACATCTGTATTTCTAGTTCATCTTGCATGGGACCAAAGCACCAGATCTTCACAAATCATACCCTGTTTTTATACTTCTCAGCTGCAGTAGATTTTCCAAATTCCATTATGTATAGCTATATTTGTTTCCAGCTTTAATGTCCTGGTCAATCTACTGGTAAGAGTGATCCCTATCTTTAACCATTCTTGTGTCTACGCATTTCTCTATAGGATGTTTAGCATCCTACTTGTCATGAACTAGTCTCAGTTATTATATCCAAATTCTCACTAAGTTTTCTTCTTACCTCCAAAACTGAAGGAACATCTCTGAAATTACAAACTTTGTTCAAGCCTTCCCACCACCCACTGTAATCAGGAGCCAAACTGTCATCACTTTTCCGTTAAGTTCCACAAGGTGCCTCCTAACACAAGAGGAAATGTGACTTTCCCAAGAGCTTGCAGTCTTTGCCAGTGACACTAGAACTGTATTTTCTCTTCTTAAAAGTGAAAACAACTACTCTGTTATTAGAGACACAGTGTGAAATGGCTTTCCCATTCTCTCAAGGTTTGGGGATGTCAGCTTTATCATCGCTCCTGCATCTGAATGGAATTCTTTCAAAATGCAAAAATTTATTCAGCTGAAAATCTGACATATAATTGTTTCAGGCTAAATGCAATACAGTGCTTTGATTCAAACCACTTTAAAAGGTTTGATTTTCTGAATAAAGTTATTAAAATTCTAAATTTGAAGACTCAAGTCAATTTCCACCCAAGCTCCTTTTCTCTTGCTTCTACAGACAAAGCTGCACAGTGCCAAACCCGTTCCTTGGGGTGACAAAACCCACTAGTATACTGCTGAGTAGCTGCGAGATATCTCGCTGACAAGCCAACTGTAAACCCATAGAGATTAGCTGAGGATTGCCCAAGAACTCACAAATATTCTTTTTATAGTACACACACTAAACTTTCAAAGCAATTGAACAAATTAGGATTCTTCTCTCTTGGTCTCCCTGCTATTTCTGCTCTTTCTGTATAACTGTTTTAATCAATTCTGGCTTGCTCCTAACATGCTCCAGAAAGCTATAATGCTTGTTTACTTTGAATCTCCAGTGCAGGCATCAGTTATATTTCCAAAGTTACCTTACAAAGTAATTCATGCATTTCTCTTCACAAATACAATCACACTTACGTTTGGAGAACACTAAGCTGAAGACAGCAAAAAAAAATACTTATAGATTGAGGTAAACAGTATTTCACTTCTTTTTCTAATCATCGCCAGGCACATCAGCCTGGTAATGACAACTGCAGAAATATTTGCCAGAAAAGGAACATGCATGCACGTCATGAGGGCACCTACAATGCCTGGTGGCATCAGCATCATCAGCACCATCTTCATTTTCCTGGTATGGCAGAAATTTGTGTGTGCATGTGTATGCACACATGGCTATGTATAACTGGGATCTGAAATGGTAATAGAACTATTCCAAACTGTAAAACTTCCTTTTTAATCTTACCAGATTTTAAATTATTTCTATGATATATCTCACAACAAGTATTTCCACGACACTTAGGCAAAAGTGAAAAATTTGCACCAAAAAGGAGCAAACAAATATCAGGTTCCTTAGTGACTCCTTACCCACATGAGTATCCATGCCTTTGCTAACCCAAACGGTGCCACGTGAACTCTACTTCTCGCATATTTTAGCTGCAATAGTGATGTGCACTCTACAATCATCAAAGTAAGTCAATGCCTTATCTGTTCCCAGATGCTCTAAGTTTTCCATACTGAAATCAGAGTTCCAAAACTAGTATTTTTCAGATATTTCTAAGTCCCTGCAATCATTTTTGGAATAGGTTTAAAAAAGTATGAAACAACTGTATGCAGTGATTAGTACTTAACACACCTTTTATAATCCTCTGTTGAAAAGACTTTCTAATTTCTGTCACTGTGTTAAAATGCACTGCATGCTCATTATCTTTTGCAGCTATTTCACCTGGATGTTTTCATTCTGTCAAAAAAAAACTTTCCCTCCCTAACAAAATCTTCACTTTCAGCAAATGTCTAAGCTGTGTCTCAATGTAACCTCAAAATTTGCAACTTCTTTTTCAACACAAAAAGTACAGCAATAACGTGTGAAGTTGATGACAAACTATGCATGCCACAAACAAAAATCTGAACCAAAGGAGTGCTTGACTTCCCTTGCTTTAACTGAGAGTTACACAAATAAATTGTTTCATTAGTTGTTTGCTAGGTTGCCCATACAAAACAAGGGGAAAGTTAGATGTCTCAGAATATGATCCTAAATGAGCAGCCTGTATGATCCTAAATGAGCAGCCTGGTAAGTAAGTTATTTTAAGCTAATAAATAAATCCTAAGAAAAGAAGGTCTATATTAAATTATTTTCCTTTCCAGGAGTCCTCTGGAGTACTACAAAAAATCCTTATTCTCTAGAGAGGTAGAAGACATGGCAAATTATCTATGTTTGAAAAGGTGTCCCAGCTATCAGAGAGGACTGTGGTCCTCTGATACGGTCAGCAGTAGTCTCCACACATGGAATTAACTTGGGATCAGCTTCCAGAAAACACGATTACAGTTTAAAAAAAGAAAAAAAAAGCTATTATTGATTTTCCTTCCTGGGACTAGAAGTTTTACTTAAAATAAAAGCTCAGATTGGAATGACTCCTAAAGCTGGAAACTTAGGAAAAATACCAGACATGGTAAGACTTAAAAATGCTGTATCAGTCTCAAAAAAACCTTCTACCTCACCTCATCTCTCTGAGCACATGGGTGGCCTACAGCTGCCTGAAGAGATCAAGGGCTGACCTGAAGTGTGTGCTGACACGACCAACCTATTAGGGACTGAAGATAAAAGTATAACACTAGTAACTGATGACAGAATTTGCTCTAATCGCTTCCACCTACCTTGATAAAAGAGCAAAGGAAATACCTCTGTCTCAACTATTCAACTTGGGGAAAACTGACTTGTTAGGGGAAAAAAATGTGCAAAATAATGCTTTAAAACATCTGTTAAAAGTCTCTTAATATATCCATGTTCATCTTCAGTTATTTCACCTGAAAGTCAGAGAGAAAAGTAACCAGTGATTTTTGTTGGTTTGGCACCTAAGCACAAGTAAAGCATGAAAGATAAAAATTACACCTGAGCTCTATAGTTCAGGTTCACCAATCATTCTGAAAAATAAACTGTTGCCCAAACATTTCAGTTTACTCCCACGACTGAAAAAACAGATGTGTCACAAGATAGCGGAGAGCTTTAAGCGCTTTGGGGGATAATCCTCCTGAGAATACCAACTATTCCCTTTAACTCGGAATTTGTATACTTAGTACTGCCGCATGCAAAGCAATTTTTAAACTCAAGTTTACTTAAAGTAGATAAGAGACCAAAGCCATGTGTTTCAAACTGTTAGGACTCATAAGTGTGGTAACTGACTTACCAAACAGAGCTTATCCAATGAGTGTGTGAAATCCTCACTGTTTGCCTGTCTTAATTTTAAGTGCCTTCTAATACCAACTGTCTTCAAAACATGTATTTCCAAAAGGACAAAAATAAAATTTCTTTCAATCTGCAGTATGTTTGGGAAAATACATATTATATACTGTGCCTGTGTGCACCCTCACGGTGGTCTCAGCTGTTCCCCATCGACAAAACAAGTTACAAGGAGAGTGCAACTTCATTTGCAAAGTAATAGCTTTCAAATGAAGAGAACTCAAGCCCTTCACTTTATTATTATTGCTATCTGTTTAAGCGCCACACACTCTAATAGCAGCATAGACCCCAGACTTGCAGAGACTACAAATTGTGAAGCAATTTCTGACAGTGTTACATAAAAGAGCTCTTCACAACCACTCCTGTGTACCTACTAACAAACAAACAAAAATCACCTATAATTTTTGCCAGAAAAGAATGGAGACTGATCAATGCCAAAAACTGTTTGTAGAAGTGAGGACCAGGGAAAGTATTTAATTTTCTTATTTCTCTAATAATGTTCAGTAACGCAGTGTATTGCCTTTTTAACACCTTTTTCTAGAGCTCCTCTAACACAGCATGTTTTCTTTGATGTTAATGCGACTACTTCAAATTATGGCAGATTCTTTTCTACCGTAACATTCCCAAGTGCCGTTATCGTAGCTTCATTGCCAGTATAGAAACTAGGAATGGGCAAAGTTTAAAACAGAGGACCATATTCACAGCTTAATTATTTTAATTCTTGGTTTTCACACCAATAGCATCAAAAAAACTCCGGGAGCTCTGGAGAGGACACTTACATACTTCAGCTGTCTTTTTTATTTGGTTTGGTTTTCAGGCTATTATTCCACGTTGCTTCAATTTTCTTTCAGGTGTCAGAGGCCCAAGGAGGTGTTCCTGCATTGGTTTTACGTGGCAAGGGGTGGCGTCTGTGAGGAGAAACCAAGGGCTGCCTCTGTTGTGGACAAAACCAGCTCCAAACTGAACCCACCGCAAGACACAGCTGAGGACATCAGCCAAGCTGTGACACCTCCATGATAACATAATTAATAAAGGATAAAAAACATTGCACAGCAGTTGTGAGACAGAGGAGTAACGAAAAAATCCCATAGGCACCAAGGTCAGCAGAGAAGGAGAGAGACACAGTGCTCCAGGTGCCGGAGCAGAGATTCCCCAGCAGCCCGCTCAGAAGACCATGGTGAAGCAGAAATTCCCTACATCCCATGAAGAGCACCACAGTGAAGCTGGCAGCTGCTGCAGCCAATGGAGGACCACACCACAGCCTGTGGAGGAATCCATACTGCAGCAGGCAGATGTGCCCTGAACAAAGCTGCATCCCACAGAGAACCCACGGTGGAGCAGGCCCCTGGCAGGAACTGCGGCCCGTGAGGGACCCAGGCTGGAGCAATCTCTTCCTGAAAGACTGCAGTCCATGGCAGGGAAAAGTGTGAGGAGGAACGAGCGGCAGAAACAAACTTCGTTGGACTGACCACAACTTCATAATTTCCCAGCCCTCTGCATCAGCTGGAGTGGGGAAGAGGTAGAAGGGTCAGGAATGGAGTGAAGTAAGTTGAGCTTGGCAAGGAGAGGGCGGTGGGGGGAAAGTGCTTTTAGTTTTGTCTTTGTTTCTCACCATCCCACTCTATTTTTAATTGGAAATAAATTAAACTAACTTTCTCCAAGTCAAGTCTGTTTTGGTCATGATAGTAACGGGTAAGAGGTCTCCCTGTCTTTATCTCAACCCACAAGCTTTTCCATGTTATTTTGTTGCCCTGTCCTGTTGAGAAGGTGGAGTGAAGGAGCGGCTGGGTGGGCATGTGGCAGTTACCCAAGGTCAACCTGTCACAGGTCCTTAACTACTTTTACAGACTGGGTTTCTTGAGACACTTCACCATTGTGGATCCTTCTTTTCCACTTAGCAGTAGAGATTAACCCCAAAAACGGCACTTACTGCATATTCCTTAGACACACCATATTCCTCCACTCATTAGATACTTCTCTTTGGAACATATTCAGCATTTACCTTGATTTACATCACTTGACAAACATTTATTCCCATGTAGCTTTACCTATAATTATACATATGCTACACACAGCTGCATCATCATCGAACATGTTTGTTACATTTACTGCTTACTTTCAGGGGACAAAATAGTGAGCATCTGAAATTTCATCCAGATCTTTAAGTAATTTCTGTAATTGGATACAGATGATCTATGGAGATACACACTATTTTTCTCATCTGCATCAAAAATGTTAGAAGGTGTTTTATTTGTATCATATCCCCACTCCAAATGTTTATGACTTGGTTATAACCAAGAAGCAAAACCAGAAAATGTCTTCTCATCTTCCCACTGTCTGTCAAAATTTATTACACAGCAAGATATGCCATTTTAAATAATAAATAGTAGGACTGGGACAATTCAAATTCTGCTGTACCTATTTTGCTTTCCGAAGAAGTCAAATGTTATAGCATATTCAAATTCATACATGTAGATGTTACCATATCAATATGATACTGCTGATTAAACTGTGAAAATGGTAGAACAAACTTGTAATGCCCAACAGCCTACCTGTCTTCTGGTACTGATCTGGAAAACAAAATGCAGCATTCCTCTGTCAAAACTCTCATCAGAATCATGTATGTGAACACAGACAGGGAAGGACTTACCCAAGGTCACTAAGTTCACTTCCTCGATACCATGGGTGTCCCTCCCAGGAATGCCTATCAGAAAGTTGCCAGACTCCATCCTAAAAGCAGACAGTTGTTCTTCTAATTTCCACCTACATTTATTACTGTCCACCTTACCACCGCCTATTCTCATCATAACCTTACCTTACCTAATTCTTCTGTTCTGCTTACCACCTCATATATTCATAGAAAACTATAAAATCCCACTTTCAGCCTTCATTTTGCTAAGTTAAACAATCCAAGACCTTTCACTTTCTTCTTATATGTCCTCCATTTTCCTCATTATGCTAACAGCAATTCTTTGCACTTGTTCAATTTTCATTTTCTCTTTACTGAATACAAGTGATCAGAACTGCACACTGTGCTTCAGGTAAGGCCTCTTCAGGAACCTCACAGTGATATTCAACCTTCCCCGTATTTCCTGGATATATTTTGATTGACAGAGTGGGAATTTATCTTTTCTTTTCTTTCTTTTTTTACATTAGCAACACTTTACAAGTTAACCACTTCCTTCTCTAATTTAAGCCACCATTTATAAGGTATTACTATATCAAATTCTGTAATGAAATCCAAATAGATGACATCTGATATATCATCTTTGTTTAGAAAATCTGACACAAAATCAAAGAAAGTAGTAACATTAATTTTTAATTCACCTTTCAAAAACCACTGCAGTGTTTTAACCCCATTTAAATCCACGTCTTTAAGCTGCATTTCTGTCTGCAGGCTTGAAGGTAATTGTGAACAGGTTTATTGACCTGCAGCTTTCACAATGACTTTTTCCTGCTTCTTCATTTTTAACTCTCTTGGCCTCTGGAACACCTCTTTCATTTGTTTAAAGTATTTGCTACTGAAGCTACAACAGTTCTGAGAATTCTGAGATGGAAATTATCTCATCAACCCCACTTGAGTGTACTAACAACTTGAATGTCTAGCCTGTGTACAGACATTGCAATTCACATGCTCTCCTTCCATCATCTCTCTCTCCTCAATGTCACTATTTCTATTGAGAAAGCATGAAGTTAGTTCTGGGGTGCTAGACCTACAGTATCCTTTATCTTCACCCACACAAGTCGTCGTTGTCTTCTCCTTAATTTCTAAATTCTCTCCAAGGTGCTTATTCATCCAGCTAAACGTCTTCAGTTTTTTCCTCTTAGCTGGGAGAAATTTTCCCAATATATTTAGCTATTTACAAGCTTTCTCCACATTCAAGTTCCAGAGCTCTGGAGTTGTTCAGTCTGGAGCAGAGGAAGCTGAGGGGAGACCTTCTCGCTCTCTACAACTACCTGAAAGGAGGTTGTAGTGAGGTGGTTGTTGGTCTCTTCTGCCAAGTAACTAGCGATAGGACGAGAGGCAATGGCCTCAAGTTGCATCAGGGGAGGTTTAGAGTTAAATGTTAGGGATGTTAGGGAAAATTTCTTTACTGAAAGAGTGGCCAGGCATTGGAACAGGCTGCCCAGGGAGGTGGTGGAGTTCCCATCCCTGGAGGGGTTCAACAAACATCTAGATGTCGCATTTCGGGACATGGTTTAGCAGGCATGGTGGTGTTGGGTGGATGGTTGAGACTTGATGATCTTAGAGGTCTTTTCCAACCTTAATGATTCTATGACTCTATGTATTTTTTTTTTAATTGAAAAACCCACTATTACTCTTCCACTGAATTTAAATTAAATTTACTAATGATCACTTAATCTATAGTTACTTTCTCTGACCTTCTGTTTTATAGTCACAGAATCATTTACATCAGCAGACATCTCTTGAGATCCAACCCCCTGAGTCCAACCCCCATGCTCATGCAGGGCCAGATAAAGCAGCTTTCGCAGGACCACAATGCCCTCATACTCAATGAAAATGAGTTAAAATAACACAATGTCTTATTGTTTTAGCACCATCAGGCAGCAAAAAAATCCTGGAATGCTAGTACTAATAAAAGATACTACAAAACTCACTTTTATTAAAGTTGTTTGCTAGTATTAGTCATAGCTAAAAAAATTTCCAGACCCTAGAGTCTCTAGCCAAACAGCTACTCTTCCAACAGCACAGTGAAAAGCATCTGTGCTGCATCTGAAAACCCATTCGTATGTTTGGGGCTTTGTAAAAGCACAGTCACTGCAAGTCATATCCAAACTAACTTAAACTTAATTTACTCTCAAGTTCAGTAACAGAGAAGAGCAGAGTAAGGTGCAAATACACGTAAATACTCAGGCAGCCAACCTGTTTGAAGTTATAGTCACAGCAGTAAGTCTGATACAGACAAGCCCAGGATCAACACAGACAACATAAACTTGATATCCAGTCTTAATATCTATCTACCTGTTGGAGAGAGTAGAACTGATCAAATGGATGACTGCTTCTCAATCTAGCATCCCATTTGAAGCCACAGATGCTTTTTAGATGTTCTTTCAAAAGTACACAGGCTCCATCTAGTCTTTGTCATTGTAAAGCAAGTCGTACAGATAGGGTTATTTAAGACAGCATCAAAGATTGCTTTTTGATTTTTATACTAGTAGTGAGAAATCATGTGAAAAACAACCACTTTTCTTTCATGTTGATGCATTAGTTCTCTAAACCTTAATTAAAAACAAAGTTTTGATTTTTCTGTTTGAAACAGAAGACAGTTTGTACATTCACCTGCATGTGTGTCTGTGCATAGAGATACACGCATGCACCCCCTGCTTCCCTCCCCGCAAGCCTAGCATCATGTGGAACACAAGAGAAACTGGAAGGGCAGAAACACACAATGTTCTCCTGCTGCTGTGCTGGCTTTGACAGGGTTAAGTGAGCGCTCCTCATATCGCACATTTGTACTGCCGGTTCAGATAAATGGGTTTCATTCTATTGTTTACTTGTACTTGATAAGGTTCTTGGATTGATGCCGGTGGCTCACAATGCCTTCCAGGCACAGGATGTTATTCTTACTACTGCATCCAATGCCTTTCACAACACAGTGGTTTTCTCTAAGAAAGGCAGGCATTGTGAAACTAAAATGTCAGCAAAATCAGTTTCTTCATTTTTATAAAATCAAGATAATTCTGTGAAATCAAATCCATTCTGTGCCAGCACAATAACCATAACAATCGGAAATACACAGAGAGCTAGAAAAATCAGTTATTTTTTCCCTCTGCTATCAGTGTTGGACAATATGAAGGCACTATGGAATCCATGATTCACCTTGTTAAGCCACAGCTAGAAAAGTGTCTAAACATGTTTCAAATCACAGAAGCTGTTCTTACCGAGCAGGCAAGTATTTTTTAACTGAATTAATTACCAGCAGCAGCAACTCAGGGTCCCGTAAATGAAAAAGTATGTCTCTCTCCCCATTCATCTTCATCTCAAATACAGCTGATATTAATGTCCGGTGAACTCCAAAAGGATTTGCATGACTTTGCACTCGGAAATACAGTGAGTCTGATTATTTCAACAGAAGACCAAAATCAAGATTCTTTTGCATCACTTCCTCACCTTATCACTGACTTGCATAGTCTGAAAATATCTGTATATCTCTATATACCTTCGTCTCGCATATCATCTGTAATAAGATGGATATTAACATCTAACTGCCTAACAGAAATGCCAATAACATCCCTCACTAATAATAAACTACTTTAAAAACTCAATTTTTTTAATTAATTCAAAGAAGCCAGAGGAACTGATTTACTATCCACACAGTCCAGTGATTGTTTTGAACCTCCTAGACTGGGCTCATCTTATTGGAGCACGTGGAAATCCTTACTAGAATTACAATGCACAGTATTTCTGCTTATGATCTTACCGAGACAATGCAAAGGTCATTAAAACAACTGAAGTTTTAAGGTATTTTCCTGCTTTCTGTGTGAATTTTGAGAATACTTTACTTACATGAGTTTCTCCCTAGGTTTCAGAACTAGAGAACCAGCTCTGTTTTATATGCGTATACTCTGGTCAAAATCCGCTAGGACTATTTTAAACTTCTGACATTTTCTTGAACCTCATCCAGCTCTCTCCTCCATGTTAGCCTGCTGTAAAGTGGAGCTTTGGGACTGGCCTGCACAAAAGAACTCTCAGGTTGCATTAGCAATTGCCCTGTCTCATGCATCCTGCGCTCCTAGGGAATCCTGCCCCTTGGCAAGCACCCGAGGCCTAAATGCAGAAGTGCTCAACACTGACCGCAAATCTGTGAGCAGCAGCCCCTTCATACCCCACAGGTACCTTTCCAAGAGCTTACCAATCTCGTAGTATAGGGAACAGAGCAAACCATGTATCTCCTCAGCTTCCACAAGCCTGTATGCTCACATAATGTTGAGGAGATGGTTGTTAAAGCCAAGTCTGGCATCTCTGAGCTATGACTCACAGTAACTGCTAGAGGAGCACTAGCGCAATCACAGCAAGTATGACAGGGAACACAAATCAGAACCTTTACTAACTGAACAGTAGTATTTACTGGGACTAAACACACTGCCCACAGAGCTCATAACCTGGGGAGTAGGAAATGCCAGAGAAGGTGTTTTCGGTTCTGCCTTTCTTCAGAAGTTACATCCTCCCTCCCTCAAGGTCCATGCAGGCAACCAGCCCTGGTGAGGATTCACACCTCCGCATCCTCTACGTCTATATGGAATGGACAGAAGTAACTGGTGCTCCTCAAATCAAACCGATACTACTTTTCCTAGGCAAACTGTAATAGCATCATAGGCAAAAAATTAAAGGCTAACTCAGAGCACTGTTGTCGCTAGGCCTCAGATCCTGGAACCAGGAGATACAGATTCAAAACCAGACAGAGCAGGGTACCAAATCCTGTTCTCTGACATACCGGATAATCACTTAAGCGGTATGATAAAAAGGTGAAGGATGTTAGGGTCAAGGGATTTATGTTAAGTGTGCTAATTTAGAAAAATTTTTTTAAAACCTCTTTGGCTTACTATATAGCAATATGTTCAGCGCCATCTCCCTATATTCAGGGCCAGTTCTTTTATACTCGTGAGGAATTTCACACCTGTGCCTGAGCTTTCCTTCCAAATTAGCTGCTCATCAACTCTATTACTAAACAAACATGAAGCAGCTGTAACTCTCAGACTATGATTAAAATTAAACCCTTCAAATCCAGCCTAGCTCAGAGAACCTCTGTACAGTTGTTCTCAATTGATTAACTCCAACTGGCTCACTACTAAAACTAATCTATTAATTTAACAGTCTGAAAAAAACTTCAAATAAAGCATTTCACATAAAGGGGACTCAAATGATATTTCAAGCAAAACACAAAAAGATGACTCCACTAAGACGCTTTAAGAAAAATAAATAATTTATAGTTTTAAATTGCCTTTTTTTGCCTTAGAGTAGTTAAATCGTGGATTATTTTATTGATTCAACATTCAGTGTTTTGCTTTGCACAACACTAGAAAAACAGAGTAATACCATTATTGGTCTTCTAAGGGAAGTAATGGAAGATGCTAGAAACCACAAACCAATCAGCCCACTATCAGCTGCATTCACCACCTGCAGCAAAACACGGGGTGCTTTCCAGAGGGCTGGGTTCCAACTAGGCTACAGAATAGGTTTTCGATCTGAACTTTCCAGCATACACACCCCCTCTGTGCAGTCAATGAAATAAAGGAAAAGACAAATAAGGCTGATCCACAGGTCTGCATTATCCTGTTTAATCATAATGTGCTGCATAAAATTACAGAGCTAGAAAGTTAGCTACAAAGTAGGCGAATGAGTCTTCTGCATGAACTTTCAAAACATTTCAAGAAATACTTCTTTGCCTTTACAACTTCTCTTTAAGAGAAAAAACAAAATCTTCATGAGGATTTCTCTTCTGCTAGCTGCAAGTCATAAATACAAGAACACTAACCCAACCACATACTGTCCTTTTCCTTGTTTCTATTTTAGGTTGAAAGGTTTTGCCTTGAGATCCACATCATTTTTACTGGTATGACTAAAGGGCTGAATCCTCTCCATGTAATGTTCTAGCTAAATTACCAGTATTTCACTGAAACCTTAACAGTCCCATAAATATACCTTCATTAGTATTCTCATGACTCTGTTTTCCACCTCCTCACTGACTTCAGCATTTAAAGTTTGCCAGCATCTTCCCCACACGACGATTCACTTCAGCCCTCCGTTTCCATCCCCACCTGTCCATCACATCCTATGGTGCATGCAAAGTACATAACCTCTCAAAAAGAAACTCACGATACCATTTAACAGTTCTGAGACAAGAGCCTGAGGCACCGCATGGTCCCAGCACTAGGGATCTGTCTCTGAGACAGATGGACACGTCATAGTCTCCAAAACCTGGCACACAATTGAGGAAACTGCCAGATTCAGTTCTCAGGATTATAACAGACTTAAAAGCTATGCCAAATTAATGTTAAAAAACAAAATACAGAGATGCCCATAGCTCTTTTATGGGAGATAAAAAGCAAAACTTCTGTGGCATGAGTATGCTTCAGTGATGAATGAAGGCACGACACAGCATGCAGTTGTGTAGGGAATCTTACTGCCCTTCAGGAGAAGGAAGAAACAGCAGACCCCAAGGGGCTGACCCTTCAGACATCACCCGAGAAGATAGCTACGTTGCATTTCTCAGGGCAAGAGCAGACCACAATCCCAGCAGTAGCCAAAATCATGTCACCAATCCAGCCAGGATTATTCCCTAGCCCCTCTGCAGGGAGACACTTTGTGAAGACATAGGACAGTACTATGCATCCAGACAAAATGTGGACTCTGTCACCAACATCAAAAGAGGGATTTGAAAAAACATCTGCCTCCAGCTGCTCTTCCTCTTTCTACTAGCAAGGGACTCAGTCAACGTTTAGGAAACCCTACCACCTCCAGATGACTTTCATCTCAATCACACTCCCCACATGACATGCCCTTCTATGAATGTATCATTGGTATCCAGGCTTAAACGTAACCTAGTCTCAAGCTCACCAACTTCAGAGAAGAGCAGCGTAAGGTGCAAATGCAGGTAAATACTCAGGCAGTCAGGCCGTTCAGAGCTGCAGTCACAGCAGTAAGTCAGATACAGACAAACCCAGGATCAACACAGACAACGTAAATTTGATACTCAGTCTTAATATCTGTCTACCTGCTGGAGAGAGCAGAACTGATTAAACAGATGACTGATTCTCAGTCTACCATCACATTTGAAGCCACAGCTGCTTTTTAGATGTTCTTGCAAAAATACACATCACTGGCACCAAGTCTGGGGAGTCCTGTCACACGCCTCCACATGCAGGAAAGGAAACAAGAGGTGGCATCTGCAAATATTCTTAGCATCTCTTATCAGCACCCACAACCCAAGAAGCAGAGGGAGAAAAGACCTGGCACCTTCAGGTCAGAAGGGGGAGATAGTTGCTAGGTAAAGCAAGGAAGGGGGTTTCCCACACCACCCAGAAGCCTGACAGCTCTTTCCATTTTCGGCTTTTTAGAGTTGTCACTGTCATTTGGTAGACAAATGCTCTATTTGCATGTGTGGGTATGGGTAAGCTTGGTCTTACACTGCTACAAACCCTTGCTTTTTAATAACTGTATTGCCTTGGACTCATCTTGATTCCACAGGACGCTTCTGTTTCTCATTGCCTTTAACAGCCAGGTCACAATGTGGTCAGTGTTTATGTTTGTTGTCTTCCTGCCAGTAATCTGTCTCAGGCCATAACCCAAGCATGACATAGGAGTACAGTAAGTCTGAACTGACACTGAAGCTTTCCAGACTGCTGCAGTAAACTACCGTGAATAGCGTTTCAAACAATATTTGAAAATATTAAGTGGTTGTGAACCTTGACTGTTATACACTGCTACCAAGAAGGGCAGTCCTTTACACACTCCGTCAGCCCCTGCAAAGAAGCCTGACCTATGCATAAACATCCTCCCTTCTTTTTAATGTGCCAGCGCAGCAGAGGAGCACTGAAGGACTATAAAGAGCGGCCTGGCTTGCAGGGTTCACTTCTTGCCTCACATCACAAGGCTACCAAAATTATTTTTACACTGCAAACCTGCTCTACTTAAACAACATGAGCCTGTTCCCTGAATTTCATGCCTTTTGGGGTAAAAAAAAACAAAACAAAACATTGCTCTTTTCTTTTTTCGCTCTAACTTCAGGCAGCTGCACTTGCCGTCCTCTCGTGTCCTGTCCCTGGGTGATCGGGCCCCTCCACTTGCTGGGACAGATTGACTGCCTTGCTTCAGAACAGAAGGAATCTCCTGTCTCCAGGGGAAAATGAGGTGCATGGCCTGCATATCTGACCATAAATCCGTAAATTGCCCATTGCTACTGCTGAGGCCCTGGGCAGTACGGTTTTTAACTAGACTGCTTGTGCCTTTCCACTGGATACTGGAGAAAAATGCATGTCCCATTCACGGATCTAACAGAACTAGACATTTTGTACCTCCTAGATATGGCAATTCTGGACACATTAGGCAGTGATCAAACCTGAGCTAGATCTTGGTCATCTGCAGCAAAGACAACAGCAACAATGGACCTTACCACGGCTGAATTGTTCTCCTGGAACCAAATGTAAGCAGATCTGAGAATGATTCCGACACACCACCGGACTAAACACCTGAAGCAGCTCTGGAAGAATTTCAGGTCCCGTGTTCCGGACTGGTTACAGCACATCCGCACACACATTGCTAGGGACTGCAGCCCCCAAACAAGCCCAAGAACAATACGCATACAGCTCACTGCTCCATTAAGAAGTTAATTGTATAAATTACACCCCATCTATTGCACAAGCCAGAAATTCTGCTTAGATTATTCCCTAAGACTCTACTCCAGCCAGGCAGTACTCTGGGATGCACTGAAACACCTTAGCCAGTCTCACAGTCTTCACCTTTTAAGATCTAAACCAGATCATGCCTTGTCACAACAGTTTCACAAAGCTGTGACAGCAAAAAGGCTATTTTTATCTTTGGCAAATTAGATTTGGGATTTTCAGGAGCGGGAAAGACCCCTTCAGCAAAATAAAGCTTAACTGGGAAAAAATATTTCGTGCTGCACCTAGACTGTAAGAAAAGCACTGATGCACACCGAGGGTATGTTGTAGGGAAAACAGCCTGAAAGCAGGTGATGCATACCGAAATGTTCCTTCTCCTTTTCTCTCAGGATCAGAATACAGGAAGATCAGCAGTTTCAACTCCCACTCACTTACCTGCTGTGACAGGACACAAGCCAACAGATGTTGCTAACTCAAAGCACTGAACAGTCATTAGTCAGGGTAAAAAACTCACAACAATGGCTTTAAAAGCAGTATTTTAAAAAACAATAGATGTGGTCTTCTTTTATTTTGCGTTTCAAATTTTTAAGCCTTTACAATCAGGTTTTATGTCTCTACCTCACAACCACAAGGGACAGGAATTCTGGATTGCATTGTATTTTTTCAGTGGAAGCTAAAAATCTGACATCATTCATTCAAGTTAGTGACGCTTTAAAAAAAAGTCAGGCTGCATTAGGATGGTGAATGCTGCCATCTCTGGCTGCCATATTTCAAAACAGTTTCCATATACTGTCCTATGGGTTAGAAACTTTATTTCCTGGTGTCAGGAAGGAAGGGATGACTGTAAACTCAGAACCTGTTTTGTTCTGCTTGTACTGCTTTTAGAAAGCATAATACAAAAAGCTGGGCAAACCAGACTTACTAGATATGTGATGGGCAAAATAAGAAACAAAAGTACAACGAGATACTGATGATAGTCCAGATTAAGGTGAAGATCGCGAAGTTCTACATTTGCCTTTCATCTCTTTAACTGCTTCAAAATCTAATAAATATTGTCATCATTTGGAGGGTCTACGGATGAAAAAACAAGTAGGACAGAGCGAGTCAGGCCCTCACATATGAGCAGGAGTTAACTGTATTTATTTCTCTCATATATATGGCCGAAAAAGGGAAAAAAAAAACCCGCAAGTGGAACCACTGTCAATTACATTTTACGCATTTCCGAGGAAGTGAGTGGACAGGGATAATGAACAGCTCAGAACTCCCTCCAGAGCAAAAAGCTTTTTCTATCTTTGCCTAGACTATACCTATTCTAAATGCAATACTCTCCAGGTCCATCTTCCATGTCCACAATTGCTAAGTCCATACAAAAGCATTTTTATAAGATGTTCACTGCCACTGCATTAGGAAAAATTGCCTTTTTGTGGAAGAGCATCTGCATTCAGGACAAATTACACAGAATCAGGAGCTATGGAGGATAAGAGAGGAAAATCACTTAGAATAGCTCTTCAAATTCAAATGGGCAATGAAAACAATCATAGCAGGTAAATGCTCCAGTCCTGTTAGGAAAAAAAAAAAAAGCAGAAAGAAATTATACAGCAATCCTGGGGGAGAGGAAATATAATTTACAAAGAAAAAGTGTACAGTTTTATGGCCAGGAGGACAGCAGCGCTGAAAATTAACACCTTGCCACGGATTCATTCTCCTTTTAAGTCCTGCCAATTCATATCTCCATTGATATTACAAAGGACACCCACGTAGTTTCAGAGGAGATGGAGTAAGAAAACTATATAACCCAAAGGGAAGTCACATACTTTCGCGGGGGGGCTTACCCCCAGTAAGCCACTTCTCAGAAAGAATGCTGTGATGGTGAGTACACCTTTCTTAGACCATGCAAAACCACCTGTTTATTTCTTACTAAGTCACAGAAGAAATACAAAACGGAATAAACCTTTTTCTAAACACTCATTTAAAAAAAAAAAACTTGTTAGAAACTGTATTTAAATTAAACTTGATTATAGGCTAACAAAGAACCACCGCAACAGTGCTACATATACACGAAACAGCAAATCTTTCCCCATGGATCCAGTGGCTTTCCTAATGAGATAAACAAACTCAACCACATATAGCCAGGGAAACGTGGCTCACTGGAGACAAGAAAAAAGTGTGTCCCAGAGAGGGAAAAGTCCGCATACGAACACATAGCACAAAGCAAGTAACTTGCCACAAAAATTCTGCCATGTCCAATTTATATTTGAATCCGCATTTTCCATACAGTACCAGTGAATAAGGGAAGGGGTTTTCAACTACATTTGCAACAAACGTGCTAGTTATTTGTCAGGAAATGTCAAAAAACATCACATACGCTCAACTTACAGAATCAAATTTCCATCCCATAAAAACTGAAATCACAGTATATAGCAAGCAGTCACTTCTTAAGCACTGGAAGTAACACAGTTTGATTTTTCACTCATTAGTATCCTACGATTTACTAGGAGTTTTTCCTCACAGACTCCCTTCTGCAGGAGAGTTCTCTCCCATCTCTAGTGAGAGAAACCTCTNTACTCTAACTACTATACCATAAGCTGAGTAGTAGAAATGCCATATTTACTNACCTGTGCTAAAAATCTCAAACTAACATTTTAGGTTTTAAAAAAAGGTAATTTCAGGCTACATTTATCTCTAGTGAGATGGGAGTTCATGCTGCAATCCCTCCCTCCTTCAGGGAGGTCTTATTCCTCCTCACCTCACCCAAAAACAGTTTCAGAACTCACCAGAGTTCAATTATTGTTGTGACCTCCACCTATCTGTCAAAGTGGAAAAAAACTGGCCAGCTTAAAAAATACTGATAAAGAAATAGACTAGTAGGCAGAGACAAACGTGTTCATACACATACAAAAAAATTTCCTTACCACATCAGGATAAAAATCAGAGCAATTAGTCGAAAAGAACAACAGAATCTGAAGAAGTACACACGATAAGGCGTTTGGGATGAC
>Ga0065711_1007669_pt1 | contig 23020 bp, 5 predicted proteins | sample Hoacrofraction12_FD_59098 | JGI IMG/M metagenome (GOLD analysis project Ga0065711, IMG submission 59098) | Hoatzin crop microbial communities from Cojedes, Venezuela - Epithelial fraction 12 v2 (version 2) | ecosystem: Host-associated > Birds > Digestive system > Esophagus > Crop | place... | reverse complement strand
TCCAGCCGGCCTCGGGCCCCGCGGGAAGAGCTGCTGCCGGCCGGGCCCCCGCCCCTGTCGCGCGGCGGCGGCCCTGCGGGGAGGGCAGAGTGCGCGGTTCGTGCTCGGCCGGAGGCCCTCGGGGGCACGCACCTGGCCTTGGGGTTGTTGTTTTTTTTTTTTTTTTCGCCAGAGCCTCGGCTGCCAGCACAAAAGGCACCAAACGAGCTTCTGTTTATGAAGACTTCCCGGCCCTGCTGCTGCTCCCCACAGCACGGTCCAGCATGGTAAGGCTACCTGCAGCACGCCTAGGAAAGCCCGTTTTCTGCAGCAAGGAAAGCACAGTGCTAAACCTGGTGCCTGCAAACACCGGGGCCTGCTTCTGGAACACACACCAGCAGAACCAGAGCCTAAGAACATCATCTCCCTAGAGAGCAGGATCATTCAGGTAGTAAAACTGTTCCAGAGTTAATGTTTGTAGCACCATAACTGGCACTAATTTTTATTTTTTATACAGGAATTGATATGCACAGTCTACGTACCTCTAATACTGCAATATGCGTAGAAAAAAAAAATCCCAACACCACATGTAAACCAGGCTTAAATATTTGTTCATGAGGTCCTTTCTCCTTTTTCAAGAACTCTTCTTTGCATAAAATAGTTTGTTTGCTGGGGAGGGGGTAGTGGGGAAGTGCTCCTTGACAGGAACATGTCAAAAAAGTAAGTCCCCTCTTTTTTCATACAACATTCACATATTTTACTGTAACAGGAAGAAAACACCAAAGAAGCTTGCCATTTTTAACGGAAATTGCTGTCTGTGCCACAAAACAGGTTAGGACAGCAGACAATAGTGCTGTCACCCCAACATGGCTGAAATACTGCTCCAGCACATGTGCAAGTAATATTTTAATCAGATCCAAAAAGCACCTGACAAAACTCTACACTGAAGAGACAGCTGTTTTGCTGGAAGTTTTTATTCTAATGAAGAACAGTACAAAATTAACATGACTAGTAATCAAAAGCAGAGTTAGCTTACAATGTCTTAGTTTCTCAAACTGTGCATGAACAGAATGGGATTCAGTTAGAAACAAAGCACCACCACACACAGCCCCTTGGCCCAATACTCAGCCTCAGCTGATATTCCCGAATTGATTGCTGGCACAGCAGTGCTACATCCCATCTGAAAGCCCAGGTGGAACAGCTAGTGGAAGGGGGGGTGGGGATGTATGGTGACAGATCACTCTGAATTTTTTGTTCATACCAGTTCACACTAACCATTTGTTTTTCTCAAGTAGAGCTGTTTGCTATCCAACATTGGAAACATTACTTCAAAAGTATACCTTTTAAAGTCAAGGAAGAGTCTGTGTTATAATATTCTGCCAAACAAGAGTGAAAGGGTCTAGTAAAAAAACCAAAACAAAACGCAGAACCAAACTAAACTTGTGCAGTCTTCATGATTAAGCAGCTCATTCCCCAACCAGCTGGAAATGCTTAAGGTTATTCAACAGCAGGATAATTAGAAGCCTTATAAACAATAAATGCATTTAAACCTCTATCTGGGTGCTCTCATTAAGGAGTAAGATGGCCCTAGGGCTTGGGGAAATTAGGACACATTACACTGGGGTGTGAATTTACATCTCACCAAGTCCCTCTGCTGATACAATTGTATGCATTAAGTACAAAGCAATTTACTTTTGTTTCCAAGGGCTTTCTAACTGGCACATAGAAAAAAATCCACATTTGTGGGCAGTCTAGAGAAGAATCTGGCACTGCGAATCCACCTGCTCACCCACTGTCTGTGCATCTCACATGTGGGTAAGCTCTCAGGTCATCAATGTGTGCAGTGCTTCCGATACAGCAAACTAAGGCTACCAGAACACAACTGGTCTGTCTTCCAGTAGGAATCCACAGGAGTTTAGGTCATGTCTTGTTCACTCCAATTTTCTTGAGCATTCAGATGTAGACAGATACTGCTCAAGATCTGAATTGGCTCTGGGTACACTTAGCTTTCTCTGAAGGCTCTCAGTTGCTGGATTTGTTTGAGAGTGTTTGAGAGCAGTGTGGGAAGTAGTATTGTCCCTAACTTTAAATGAAGTTACTGAAGAGATTTTTTAAAATACTTTCATTGGTATTTTTCAATGCCATATTATTAAGCATAACTTAAAAGTGGGATGCAGTACTGAGATTTCTTCCAGAACTGCAGTAACAAAAGCTTTGTAGTAGCCATATTTGTATTTGAACACTATAATATACTATTTTTTTAATTTAACAAATAATTTGATCATTTCCTGAAGGCAGCCAGAAGGGCACTACCTATCAGACCTTATTAACAAATTGATTGCTGAACATATTCCATCTAAATCAGCCAAACAGATAAGTGATAAAAGAAGAGGGCTTCACAAGAGCCCTGTAAAGAGAAGGGAAAAAGATCAGGAAAAGCAGAAATATTTTGAGAGCGAGAGGTTACATCTAACGGGCATTGAATCGCGGTTGGATGGGGGACTAAGGTCCCATTATCGAAAGGTTATTTCAGATTGGGTAACATCTGGTAAATTGGGGAATATTTGAGAAAGTGACTGAAGGTGAGAAAGACCTATCGACTTTGGTCGATGAGGCGACCCAAGACCGCTGTGCGTGCCTGTTTTTTAAGTCCCATGAGTTGAAAGCGGCCCAAGGTGGAAGGCCCAAAGTAACCCAGAGGGTTCCCTCTTCTGAACCACCGAAAATGTGGATGAAGAAGAGGGCCAAAAAGCGAGGGCATTTCCTGAGGTTCCAACGGCTGTTTTACCTCGATCGAGGGAAACTTGCCGGTGTTATCTTGGACAATGTGGAATCCTTGCGATGCGGCATCCTGCTTGATGATGTACACATGGTGTTCAAGTCGAGGTGGGAGATGTCAGGAACATTCAAGGGCTTGGGGGCCTTTGTCACTGAGGGCCAGGCAGACAACTCCGCATTCCAAACCATGATCACGGCAAAAGAGGTCTCTAAAAACATCAATGAGATGAATAAGAATGCGGCGCCAGGTCCAGATGGGCTTAGTTTGCGGGATCTTATTAAAACTGATCCCCACTATACCCAGTTGATGGAACTGTTCAATCTCTGGTTGGCCACAGGGGTTATACCGGACGTGGTGAAAGAATGCTGGACGGTATTAATATCTAAATCGGCCTTGCCGGAGCACCAAAAAGACATCAATAATTGGCGCCCAATTACCATCGGATCGATTATCTTGAGATTATTCTCAAGGATCCTAACCGTAAGGCTATCTAAGGCATGCCCTATTAACACACGACAAAGGGGCTTTATTAAATCACCAGGATGCGTGGAGAATCTAAAATTATTACAACTTTTGATTCGGAGTGCGAAATGGGAACATCGCCCCTTGGGGGTGGTCTTTGTGGATTTAGCCAAAGCCTTCGACACGGTGAGCCACGATCACATCATAATGGCTCTAAAGCAAAAGGGAGTGGACGATCATATTGTCTCCCTAATTACCAACATGTATCGAAATGTTAATACTTGCATTCACCTGAAAAATGATCAGTCGGACCCTATTAGAATATGTATTGGGGTCAAACAAGGCGATCCAATGTCCCCTATTTTATTTAATTTATTGATTGACCCTGTACTGTGTAAGCTTGAGTCTGAAGGAAGTGGGTTCCAGCACTACGCGAAAAACATAACAACTATGGCTTTCGCGGACAATTTGGTACTCCTGAGTGGGTCATGGGAAGGGATGAAGGATAACATCACGATATTAGAGGCCTTTTGTGAGCTTACAGGCCTCAAAACACAAGGGGAAAAATGCCATGGCTTTTTCATCCAGCCAACAAAAGACTCATACAAGATCAATGACTGTCCACATTGGACAATTAACGGCACCCCGATTAATATGATTGAACCAGGTAGCTCTGAGAAATATCTAGGGGTAAGAGTCAACCCATGGATTGGAATATCAAAGCCAGAGCTACTGGAGAAACTGCAAGGATGGTTACATCGAATCCACAGTTCTCCACTTAAACCTATGCAGAAAGTTGACATCTTGAAAGGTTATACGCTCCCACGATTATTCTATCTGGCAGACCAATCCGATGTGAAAGCCACGTATCTCAAAACCCTTGACTTAGCAATACAAACAGCTGTCAAGGAGTGGCTACATTTACCACCTAGCACATGTGACACCATCCTGTATTCCAGCACTCGGGATGGCGGACTGGGTATTACTAGGCTTCTGGGACTTATCCCAAGTGTTCAAGTCCGAAGGCTGCATCGTATTGCACAGTCTTCGGATGAAATAACAAGAGAGGTGGCCCGAAACGAGGGAATAGAAAAGGAATTTCAAAAACTATGGGTAACAGCTGGTGGAGATAAGAATAAAATACCATCTATTTGGGACCCAAAAACTGTTATGGTTATATCCAAGGAATTGGGCGGGGAAGAACTGGCATCCGAATGGGAAGTGCCAGCCCCAAAAACCATCTTTCCTCGACCCTGCGACTGGAGGAGACAAGAATTCATAAACTGGACAAAACTTTTATCCCAAGGTCGTGGAATATCAAATTTTGAAAAGGATAAAGTCAGTAATAACTGGATTGAACATTACAGGGGCATTCCTCACAGGAAAATCATCACGGCCCTACAACTATGTGCGAATGTCTACCCCACAAGAGAATTCTTGCCTAGGGGTAGGAAAGATCAACAATCAACATCATGTCGGCACTGCGGAGCGGACAATGAGACCTGTGCCCATATCATCGGCTACTGCCCTGCAGTCCAAGATGCCAGGATTAAAAGACGTAATTACCTGGGCGAACTACTAATCAGTGAAGCCAAGAAGGAGTGGGTTGTTTTCCAAGAGCCGTTGCTCAGGGATAACAACAACGAGTTGTATAAACCGGATTTGGTCTTTGTCAAAGGGGACCAAGCATTGGTGGTTGACATCACGGTGCGATATGAAAGTAAATCAACATCATTGGCGGATGCGGCAGCAGAAAAAATAAGGAAATATCAACATCTATTAAATCAAGTGCAGGAACTAACAAATGCAACCCGCATTAAATTCATGGGCTTCCCACTCGGAGCACGCGGAAAATGGTACCAAGGCAATTATGAGTTATTGGCGGATCTGGGCCTCTCCTCTTCCCGACGAGAGAAGGTTGCTCGTCGACTATCAAATCGAGCACTGTTCACCTCTGTGGACATAATACATATATTCGTGAGTAAATCGCGGACTTTTATACCTTAATCTTGTAACCTGTTCCGCTTCTAACATCTTATTCTGTATTTCCAATACTGTATTCTAACTACTACTAATAAAAGAAAAAATGAAGTGATGAAAAAGTGGTAACACCGCACTACACCTCCGGTCTCTGTAGTATGTAGGGACCATATTGGGCACTCGTGATCATGACGCGTTATATACCAAATTCTGACAAATTCACCAATTTTGACTACAGGTGGACAGGCCACCTTTACTTAACTCGGAAAAGGAACATGTATAATTTATATATGTTCGATAAATAGCCTATTAAAAAGCATCAAAACTCAGAAGTCAGCATGATAATCATCCCACTTCTATGGTAATTGTCTCATTACTGTCAGTCATTACTGACTCCCAACCAGTTCAAAAAGCAGCTTCATGCTTCATACTAGGAACTATATCAGTGAATCGAAGTTTGTATTTATTCTACCTCACTTTCAACTTTAGTGAATTTCATGCATCTTTATCTCTGCAGTTGTTATTTGAAATTAAGTGACATTTTCAAGTATGACAGAAGTGGAAGATTAGCAAAAAGATGTAAATTTATAGTTACAGTAAGCCTTGCTTACCAATTAATGTAGATAAGGAAACTGTTAAGAAGGTGCCCCACAGGGTACAGTTATTCAAAATACCTCTAAGGGCCCTGCTGCAGTAACTTATACATAGCATGTGTCAAACTTGCATACTTGACATGATTTAATTGTTTTTAGCAGCTCTTCTCTCTATGTGTATATAGCTCTAAGGACTTAATAAGCACTGGCGAACCAGGTTGTCCCACACAGTGTACATCCTAAAGATGTAGTGGAAATTGGTCAAATAAGGTGATATCACTGCTGAAAAATAAAATTTATGCTATATATATCTATACATACAAAATGAGAAGAACCCACAAACCCCCAAATTCCTCTTTCTACATCCAACCTTCATAATGCATCTTGATATCTTGACTTTTAAGTATTTTTATTATTCTAATATTTAGCAAGTAATTCCTCAGTCATTCAGATGTCGGATCCTTACAACACCAGCAGCAGTAACTCTACCTCCTTTGCCTCCTCTGTTCGTTCCTCAGAGGGAATCAAGTATCAAGACCGCAACAGCCAGGATGAATTCAAATGAAGTATACCATTAGTTCATGGCACGTATCTTAAAAATTAATTATCCTTTTCCATGGTTACACTTCAACCTGTTCTGAAAATAACTTGTAAGGCACTGAAGCTTACTTTGTCAGATTACCAGGAACCATGCCCAACATACCTGATTTTTACAGAAGTAATAAAATTGGTTTATGGATACAAGCACCTAAATAAAAAGTCTGTATCGTTGGCAGAACCGAAAAACAACATATTCTCACGTGCTAACTTTTAAGCATATACCAACATTTGTTTTCAAATGCAACAGAAGCTGGTATTTCAGTAAATTAAAAAAGAAATTTGCACTTCCTCACACTCGATAATCAATCTTCCTTAAGTTTATCTACCAAAAAGTTGTACTGGGCAACAGTAAAGAGAAAAGGAGGGCAAGACAGCAATAAAGACTGCGTTATCTATATACAACATTCAGTTGTAATTAGCATCTTGCAGGAAGTATCCTGCTTTACCAGCTTTATAATTCAAAAATCATAATAAAAAAATCCTGCTAGCACATACTAAAAAGTGACAAAGACAAGACAATACATGCCAGCGCCCACCAGTGTAAGAAAGGATCACAGTTAACCCTGTAGACTTGTTTAACCCTTACAGTAACACTGCCGTCTTTGTTGTTAGTTTGCTTCCTGATGACTCAATGTTTTTCTTAAAATAGGACAACTGTGTCTCAGACCTGTAAGCTAAGCAATGAACTTCTAAAGAAAAAAGAAATGTTCCCCCCCTTTTGTACTAATGAAAGTATCCATTGTGTTTTTACAGATGTTTCCACTTTGCAAATCATACATACAACATCAATACCAGTCCCATCTTTTACAGCATTTTTCTGTGGAAGTGAATGACTGAAGAGTTCACAAAGCACTCTGATTCTGTGTACAAAAATGTTATGAATAAAAACATAAGAATACTGTAAAGATCAGCAGATTTTGACTAAGCCCTACTTCTGTGCTTGAAACATAAGTGCCTATTTATGAAAGTTTTTTAGAAGGATATTATTAAAGTCAAGAGCATCTACCTCACGATCATCAAAAGCCCCGTAATAAACCAATGCCTAGACAAAGTCTGTTTCCAAGAGGTAACACAAATAAAAAAGACTGTCATGTCCCCACTTGTAGGCTGCAGAACGCTGCCCTTGGTGGGGTGGTTGTGCACACAGGAACAATTCTCTGACTTGTCTGTTTAAGGACTTGAAGTTTACATGGATCCCTGAACTTTTCAGCTATTTTCTGCACCATCTTGTACCTATGTATTGGTCTGCTACCCTAACAGACAGTAGACCTAAAGGAGACAATAAAAAGAAGCAACTGCAATTACTTCACGCCCATTGTTATTGTTCTGTTCTCTCATGTTTTTACACAGACTATATTCACAGATTAGATGGTTTTACAAAAGTAGCATCCTGTAACAACATAATTTAAGCATATATAAAACCATAGGGTTTACTTCCATATGTAAGCCAAAGGGGTTTTAAGCTGGAATGCTTTGCAGATAAAAATAAAAGAAGCCTCAATTTCCATGCTTTAATCTGAAAACAGCGTGGGGGTCTTCTTCAGAAATACCTACCTTGGAACTACTTCCTCCATGGGATTGGCTGCCCTGATGTGTCCCGGAGTGCTAAAGACACCACTGAAATCAAGATAATTGCCCTGCATTTTATGACTGCTTGAAAGTTGAAACTGGGTGCGTGTCTTGGATCCAAACAGCAGACTGCCCTGTGGTTTTAACTCGGATGTTTTTAAACAAGAGATTTCTTTCCCAGATCACCACCCCTGGCATGGCAGAAAATGTAATCACTCTGCTAAAGTAAATTACATAAAATGAGACAAGTACCTGGTATTTTCTGTTCAAAAATGAGCAAAAGTTAGCAAAACTACTCTTCATCAGGAGTTTGGTCTAAGAAATTAAAATGTGGGAAAATACATATCCAATATCATATGAGAAGTTTTGGACAGCAGTTTGGTACATTAAAGCATACCACTTCTCTTCTATAAAACTTTAAAATGTGCAACACGTGTATATACGTAACTGGTAGTAGTGATCAGATTCCTTACTGATCCCATTGCCCAAAGGAAAAAATGTGGTAATGTAGAAAAAGCTGCTTCATACTGTCTCTTAAAATGATCGGACTTTACAGGTCTGTTAGGTTGTTTCTACTGCAGAAGTTAAGTAGCTAAAAGTCCCAAATAAAACTTAACATAATCACTTTTAATAGTGCACAATTATCAACAAGGCATTAAAAATTACACTTGGATTTTAGTGGCTTAGCTGAAGAATCATTTTAAGTATTTGCAAGTAATTTTTTCTTTCCTTTACTGAAAGGAAAATGACAGTTACATTTTTACATAATAGAAGTCAAAGACTTAGTTTGCTGAGAGCAAACATCTCAAAATTTCTTATTATGATTGAAGAAATAAAACTTTCAAGAAATTAATTTGATTTACAGGTGATTCAGGTGTTTAGAATGAAAAAAAAGAAATTAAATCAGTAGTCCTTGCCCTAAATATCTTCCTGAAATTGTGGATTTTCTGGTAAATGACATGGAATCGGAGATAATTCTGCTTGTGGGGACCCAACTATTCTTCTTTGACATCTATACATCACTGAAAAGATACAGGGAAAAAACTAATAGATTTCCAATGGCAACCAAGTAAAAATCATCGAAATATTAGGAAAAACTTCTCAAGTCCTGTCTTTATTGATTTTTCCTTTTATACAGGTTTTTCCATTGATAAGAGTCCTAGTTTTATTGGCTCCATCACAACTACTTGGTAATGGGACCTGGCAAAAACCAATGCAGCAGTAAGTTTGATGTTTAATTTCCAAATGAACCAAAAAGTATTAAAAAAACATACTTTGTAAAGTACAAAAATTGAAAGACAAGAAACACTTATTTAGCTGGATAGATACACTTTCTAGAAAGTAGCTTACTAAAAGCACAGAGTCTTTCTCGTTGGCATCTATAGAAAAGTAAAGTTTTAAACATAGGATGCAAGGCTCTTTCTTGGAGAACCAGAAATCAGTGTTTCATGGCTGAGACATTTCAGTTTTATTCAGAGGCATAGGGTAGGTAATCTAAACAAGTTAAAGGCCAGCTGAGTTGCTCATACCAATTTAGTTAAAGACCACACTAGATGAACACAGCTTTTTCTAATTTAGATAGCTGAAGAAATCAGAAAGACTACTCAGCATAGAAACTCAGGTGAGCTGAAGTTAAGGATTATTACAATAACTTTGGTTCTTAGATGAAATGATAATTCATATGGGACATCTATTTGATATGAAGTTGCTACGGACATTTATTAAATCACTCTCCAACATATTGGATCATTCTCTCAAGAATTTTCCTTATGAAATGCAGCTGAAAATCAGAAGGCAAAATTGGCTGTCTGTACGTATCTGAAACACATTCAAATTAATTAGAAATCATGGTTTAGTCAAACACATACACTATAGCAGTCTTTCCAGGTGTGAAAGAGTTAAACTGTATACTAAACATAGAAAAATCATTGTATGAAGAAGAAACAACTAAGAAAAGTCACATAATTTTTTCACATTTTTGGAGAACTTGCATGTGTAAGTTAGAACAGCCCTCGGGCAACCTGAGACTTCTACAGCTGGCAATTACCCAGCAAATCACTCGCTGACCTTGGCAATACTCTAAGGGTTAGACTGTAATAGAGACTTTCTCAAATAATATCTCAAATCTATTTGCTGCAAGAAGTCTTCCTTCATAACACAGGGCTTCAACTTTTATTTCTAAGGCAGGCAAACTTGCTTCACAGTATTCTCCACCTACTCACATCTAACAGCTGCAATGTACTTGCGGTTTCGAAACGGGTCTGTCAAACTCATCCTCCTCCTTCGGAGCCCAAGTGACCTAGAGTAGAAGCAACCTTCTGGTGATACTCAAGTCCCTACTACTTTGCCCCCTTGCTCCAGACAGAGAGACAGCAGGACTAGACTGCAAGCAAAAACCTGCAAATACTGGCATAATATTTTCTATTTTAATTCATACCCTCTTCTCCAGTGTGTAGTATTTTCCACCAGCACAGATGTACTTCCACCAACATTTATGTCTTTGCCCTCCTTTCCTTTTTGCTTACCTAGCCCTCCTGATCCTCTGCATTCCTCTAATCCTCCTAAATACCTCTGGCCTTCCCTAAATAAGTCTAGTAAAGGAATGTTTTATATTAGGTTTTCAGAGCAACAATACGCAGAGTAAAGTGAGGAAAATGACATCAATGCCTGGAAAGCTATTCTTGGGGAGCACACTGGAAGCTCACTAGGCTATTATAACCTTTTTGCTCTTATTTTTTTTTTGTCAAGTCCACTTTGAAAGCAGAAGACTTCAAAGAAAGAAAACGTCTTGCTGCTGTTTGCTTATTTCAGCATCATACATTACTATAGCACGGATTTGTTGTAACCACTGCTGAAGTACAGGATGCATTTAGGATCAAACACAAGAAAGAGCTTCCCTCATAAAATAATCTTTATTATTCTAAGCTAGCAAGTCTCTACAAGCGTTATAAGCAATGTGAGGAACTTGCTTGCTACATGTGTTAGACCTAGTAGTCCAGAAACTGAGACTGAGATAAACGACTCTTGGCTTCTATTTGCATTTTTCATGAACTCACACTTGCTCATGTCTACCATATTTATTTCTATGCTATTTAATATTCTACTTCTGATTCCCTACAACACCAACAGCTCTGCTGTAGCAATAAACACACTGTTTTCATGTTCATTGAAGTCAGCAGCCTTAAGTCTTGATTAAAGTGGAGCACAATTGCAAAAATTGGAAATCATTAGCCTGCTATTTTAAAAACAAACACATTGTGCCTCAAGGGATGCATGAACATAATATGACCATTTTACACCAATTTAGTTTACCCTGCACAACTATTAAGTGGTCTCAAGTTTAAAACTAGATGAATTTGTCTAGCTGAACCTACAAATGAGAAAGTGCTTTTCTGCAAGTTCTATCTTCTTACAATTTTAAGAGCTAAATTTTGGCTTCAGGTTTTGTGTGTGTCACACTTTAAAAGGAACGAAAAGACAGCGGGGGAGAAAACCAAAAAAAAAAAAGGCAACTGTAAGCCTAAATCCTAGCTCCATCAAGGCAGGGAAGACCATAGGATCCAGAAGTGTCCTGGATAGCTTTGGGCATCAAGATGCTGGGCAGCACTGAACTGCAGAGCAAGTAGTATTTGACACAGACGCCTTATCTGTCACGAACACTGTGCAACCTTCTGTGTTTAGACGTGTGGATGGACCTCCCTGACTGACGACTGCCTGAACCAACACTTCTCCCACTTTCAGTCACACAATTTCAATGGCAGCTTAGAAGAAGAAAAGTTTTTTGTAATAGGGGTACAGTTCTTCAGCCATTCTTTCTAGAACTCCAAGGTTACAGTCTGCACTTTGAGAAGAATTTAAAAACTATTTTTTGTTATGCTAAGGATACAGATTTTCAAACCCAGTTAAGGAAATCACTTCTGCTCAGAATATTGCATTGATCTGACTCACATCACAAAAAGTAACAATTGCTTTAGCATAATTATATCATCAGACAACTTCACTGTGTAAATACCCGTAATGAAAGCATCTAAGATCCACACTTCTTCAAAAGGTTTTAGTTGCTCTAAGTTGGGACAGGTGCAAAACCCCACATGTCTGAAGGAAGTCAGGCAGAAACCTAACACTTCCCTTTGCAGAATGGTACAACTGCACCTGCCGCTGAGGCTGAGATGGCCAAAGAAGTAGAAAACTATGTAAGGATTGAAAAGTTTAGAGAAAAACCAAATTTCACAGTTGTTAAAATTCAAAAGAGACTGAAAGGGTCTGATTAATTATGTCAGATTTTTATTATTCTTATGTTTCCTACACCAATTTGCTATTTCTTTTTTAATTTTTTCACTTGTGATAAAGATTCATTTTTTAAGTCAAACTTTCATTACTGTTCATCTCTGTCCAGGCATCGCAGGGAAATTCTTTTTCTGACTTCAATGTATTGGCTGGAAAGTGTTTTTTCTGAGGTACAGCAGAATATTGTTTAAAACAATTGTGTCTGAACAGAAGCTATTTCTTCTCAAATGTATCACCCATATAAAATATTCTTTCTGAATAAATTCCATTCTTCCCTGAGATACATATAATTCTTAGGCATTATATGGACTTTTTAAAATGAATTTGGCAGAAACGTATCTATATTTACTACAAAAATAAGTTGAGAAAGACTTCATTTACACTTTCTGAAAAAATAGTCTTCAGGGAGAGATTAAAGCTTCTGCAGAATTAATTTTAAAATATTTTTCATGTACAATTACTATTTGAAAAAGCCTTTATAAAATCGTTAGCCATATGTACTAAAAATCTTTAATTATATTGTCATTAAGTCTAAGTGGTTTATTTATGCACAAAACTATAATTTCCCATTCAGCATAAACATTTTAGTACAGGGTAAGTCAAGAAATTACATTTGTGAGACTAGCTAGTCTTTGCTATCTACTTAAAGTGGTATAAAAATCCAATATTTAGTTTTTGACAGTGTTCTGAATGTCAGGTGTGGTTTTATTTTTGAACAGCACACAGCTTGCTTTCCTCTTCAAAGTGTTTTTAAAATAGGATATTTATTGAACAGATGTGTGGCACTCCTTAAAACAGGTTTTGCATAGTCAGAAAGTAAGTGGCTAAATTTTAATCAGAATTAATACTCGTATGTTGGAAGGTGCAAAAAAGATCATGGGATTTACGATTCAGTAGTTCTATACTTTGGAAGGAACAGATCCCTCCAAGCAGGGCATCTAAAATATGCATGCTTCACTGTGGCCAAGAGAGCATGACAGATGCTGGCCATTCTAGCTGAAAACTGTTATTTACGCATTTAGAAGGTTCTTACAAACAGTAAATCTTATCTATTTGAATTTGCACCCAGTAACATTTCTAGAAGATGATTTGCTCAGCAGGAAAATAATCTTTTCTACAACTTCCAATAGAGCGTTTCTTCTATCTGGAAGACTGCAATTCTGAACAGTTATCTGCTGATGACGACAGGTGGGAGGCATTTGTTCTTTCTGTTCTGAACAAATACCGCCTATGTCTTTTCAAAAGCAGCTTACTGTTGGCCTGAGGTGGGGGGAATCGACATGCAATGCCAGTGCATAACGAGCGGTGTAGTTTGCCATCGCTGCCCGGAGAACAGTGCTGGCAGCATCCCTAGCCACAATGGCCTGGGGTCTGCAAAGATGGCAGGTGGAGTTAAAGTCTCTTTTGGTTTTGGCAGTGCCACAATGAGAATTATTTCATATGCTGAAGAATCCTGTTCAATCACCAACCTCTGTTTTCGTTTCTCTGATGTCTCAAAATGGGAATTTTTTTGGTGATGACAAAAAAAAATATTAAAAAAACCCCTCACATCCTTCTTAAATTGTGATGGTTGTCAGAGACTAGTACAGGAAAATCTGGCAAAAACTATATAGGTAGGATGTAAGCCAGGGATATAAAATGGTTTGGCAGACAGAAAAATTCCCTGCAGGGTTTATAACAAAAACAATAATACAAAAACATTAAATAGAGAGATGTACGCAAAAAGCAATTACTCAAAAGGAGTATTAGTTACTATGACATGCTCTTAAAAAACAAGACTTAACTGTCAAAAATAATTAAACAGACTGTCTTGCTGCCCTTCAAAGAAACTTGCGAGAAATTTCATGAAGACTTTGTGCTTCTTTCTCCAAGAACTAGCAAAATTAACAAGGTCAGCTTTAGTACAACTAGGATTATTCTTCATCCAGTATTTTAGCACAATTCTTAATACTATTTTTTTTTAATTTTCCCTCTTGTTAAAGCATTTCTTCCCAAGAAGCCTTTTTACAGTTTGCCAGATTGTTCAGTGCTCTCTGTTTCACCCTGCAGCAATAAGCATTTCTCCTGCTGGCACCACCAGAGATAAGGGGCCAGATCTACCTCTCATTGAAACCGGTACCATTCCATACACATCTCTAGTGTTGTACTGATCTAGCTGGAAGGACACTGGGGCCTGAGATACCAAGAGCAACATGGAGGCAGTTAGTCCGTTACAGAGAATATGAGACTTGGCTGGATTCTTATTTTGACTTCTTTATAAATACTCCAGTTCCTTGGGTAGGAATGTGTGTTATATTGTGGAATTGAGTATTTCAGAAGGGAGTCTCTTAGGGGAACAGCTGTTGGAGAAACACTCAAGGAGAAACCAAGTTTAGTGAAGGCCTTTAAATGAGTTCCCCCCTCCTCCCCCAGCCTGTTTATCACTCAGTAGTTCAGAAGATTTTGCTTGAACCTACTGCTCAGTTCATCCCTCTTTCCCCATCAGACTACTGCTTGAATGCAGTTTCTGGTGCAGTAACTGTTGCTGAGTGGTCTTGGGCCGAGACTGCACATTGGTGCAAGCTTGTTAATATTTCTGACTTGCGCTTTTTACAGATACATTTCTTGCAATGACAAAACACCTCTTACACTGAAAGAGCAAAGGTAGCCAAAGCCAGAGAGAAGACAGCATGCAAACATGCACTCATCATGCATGCAACAGTTTAGCGAACAATTGCGGAATTGTGCATTTGCTGTTTGTAGAAGAGGTTCCTCTTAAACAAGTTCTCTAAACAGACCCCTTGGATGCTGCAGGCTTATTCCAAGTTGGAATATAATCTCAAATAATTTATAGCTACTATAAAAGAAGGTAATACAACACCTTTAGTGCTTACTATATGATATATAGCATGGACAGAACTATTTCATTAGAACTTCTGCAGAACCTGGAATGGAAAGACACAGCAGTGAAGGTGAGGCATACGTGCCAATCGCAGAGTTAGCCAGGATAAGCTTTTCTATGATCAAGGACCAAATTCTGTCTTGTTTTCACAGATAACAAAATACTTACAGTAAGGCTGCAGCAGCTGTATAACAGCATCCTGGAATCTCACAAATAATTTTTTGCCCAAACTACATTTTACCTTGATGAAAAGATGAGAGAAATCTTACTTCTCTGCTATATATGTCATTTATGTGTATAAGCATTCTCAGATTATTATATAAAACATGAATATAATTCTCTGTGTGACATTGTCCTTCAATGCATCAGTGTACAACTTAACCTCTCAGTACTGTATTCTTTTTGGCTTTTTTAAATGGGAAGATTTTAAAGATTTGCTAAAAATTCGGTCAATCCTTCTACAAATACAGTGTTTAATGTAATGAAACCTAAAAAAAAAATAGAAAAATAATCAACTGCTTTGAGATGTAGACATCATGAAGTCACTAGTGTTTTAGGAAAGTCAACATTTTAGTAATAATTGTTATTATGGGACAATGTATAAATTGTTCACATTGGACAATGAAATAATTCTTCTAATCTATTTGGGTACAAATGTGCATTGTTAATGACTAGTTCATTAGCTTTAGCAGCATCGAAGTGTTCTGACTACCCAGTTCAGCTAAGTTACTGCCTAAGACAGGCATGTGTTAGGCACATATCTCACATAAAAGTGTTCACTAATGTGATTTGTCCTCACAACTACCGCAACCTACTCAACCAACACAAGCAATACAGGGATTAATTAACAATTTTAAGCAAAAGAATGATTGGGCAATTTATAAAAATTAACCAGTCTCATGCATGATCATAACTTTCTTCCTTGAAGCTGGAGGGAAGATGTGGGGGCTAGTCACAGCACTAGCTGAAAGGAGCAGGGGGGTTTTCTGGATATCTAATGATGTTAATTCCTGTGAATCAAAGCAACTAGGTGTCTCCAGAAGGACAAAGAAAAAAGAAAAAAAAAATGTTGTTGTGCTGATCATGCACCCATTGCTTCCATAGAAGATGTGAACCAGGTTTTAGCCTTCAGGCTAGTGAAATGTATGACGCCCTCACATTACGTACTCAAGAGATACTGTAGTAAGTTTGCAAGAACAGTTCCATTGGATATATCACAAAACGGTTACCTGTGAAAATAATTCTGTTTTTTCATTTTGCTCCGTTCTGGAGTTGAAGCCATTGAGGAGACTCTTCCAGCATTATGAGAAGTGGGCATACGCAGGAACATGCCTGAGGAGCATTATAGTGAATATATGCTTTAACTTCTGACAACAAAATCCCCTACTATTCAGCAATAATGACTCTGTGTTAGTAATATCACATAGCCTCTAACGATTAGGAGGGTGAAACGCTACTAAGGTTGAAAAAGTAATTTTGTAAGCTGCAATAATTTGGAAACAATGAAAAAAAAAAATCTGCTATTCTGCTTGTGTTTCTTGTCCTGCATGAATACTTACAGCATTAGCCATTCATACAGAGTTCTGAAGGTTACTGGTACTATCAACCCTTCTTTTTTCCCTAGTAATGTTTTTCATTAACAACTGGAAAGGATTACATACCTTTTTGAAATTAATCCCTTTGATTTACATAGGGCTTGCAGATCCTGCCACCAAAGTACACTCACAGGCAGTCTGCTGCTTTGGGTCACTACACCCAGTGTGCTAGGACCATCAGGTCCGACCTGCTTCCTGGGAGTTGATGCTATGCTTAAGTTCTAGGGGTTTTTTGTTTAAGAACAGCATTTACTGTAAGTGTTCTATTGCTGTTAAAGATAAGGGACATTTTTACTTTTGATGTAGAGGTACAAGCCGATAGAATAGTGCATTGTTCACATAAGACGGGACCAAAATAAACACTCTGAAACATAATTATTAAATAATCTTTCCAATGTGATCTACACAACTAAAGGAGAATTATAGTCCCCCATTCCCTCTCCCAGATAAAGCTATTGGAGCAATACATCATTTTAAATGAGATTTTATAGCATTCTGTAATTGTTTCTTATCTCTATTATATTGCTAGTTATTTTGTTTTCTGCTGTGTGTATATGTAGTGGATTGTTGATAGACAAGTATAGAATTAGCATGTAGCCTAGACCTTTACGGAAATTGCTTACAAGCCAGAAGTGCTGTTCTGGAGGAGAATAAGCTCTAAATTAAACTAAAATCTCCACTGGAGTCACACTGCCAGAGAACTGAAATTCATCCAAAATAGATGACTACTCCATGCAATTCAGGACTTGGATAAGCCCCACAGTCTGTTCTCCTTGATTATCAGACTGCGAAGGGAAGGATGTCTGTCAGGGTACTCTCAACCTACCACAGTATAGTGGTTTTTTTTTTTCAGAAACCAATTGAAAATTGCTTTTTTAATCAAAGTCTAGGGGAACATTCCAATTTATTCTTAAAAAATACTAGAATTTATAGAACTAGAGAACTGTGACTGAACAAGTTTTCCTCTATTTTATGTTAATTTAACAAGTGCTTCACCTGGCCCACTTAAAAATGTTTGGCTAGCTCTGCCTGGAAAACGAGAGCAGAATGTACACCGCAGAAATGACAAAAAGAATCCAAGTAAAAATATCACGGCTTATCCTTGCTAATAATTTCTGTTGCTTGCACGTCTGCAGGAAGTTCAGGTAACTCTGTTCTTCCAATGCTCATTCAAACCGAGATGGCTCATCTAGCCATCAAATGAGAAGAATATACAGCAGGAGAATAGTAGAAAACAGCATGCTTTTTGCTACAACAGGTATTCAAGCTATAGTACAGCTAACAATACTATAGTTGTGATTCTGCCAGTCTGTGTATTAAAGCTCCATTCCAAGTGGTTTTATCCTAGACAGTTCATACAAGGCAATTGTATCTGATACACTCCGAGAAACAAACACCACACAACACTCAGGGCTCACCAGAAATTATATACTTGGATGTAATTAGTTATAACAAGAAAAATTGTATTTGTCTTTAACGTTCTATTTTTCTCCCACTCTAACATTTTCACTCTCATTCCTTTCTTTATTCTTATGCATGATAATTTCCGAAGGCATAGCAAAAAGAAAGAAGAATTACTTGGGTTTTTTCCTTTCAAAATGAGAACCTAATCTAATACTGTTAACAGTGCACAGAACTTTCCTAAAAACAAGACAGAAAAAAATTAAATGGCACTTCACATTTAAAAGTAATAAATGTCCCTGCTGCATGCACACTTGTGCACAATTCTATGCCAGATCGAATAAACTTGTTTCACGCAAAGATTTTTCCACTAGCTCTCTCCTGTTTTTAATAGTTTTCCTCAGTTTTCTTCAATCGTATTTTCAGTTTTTATTCTTTTCTAAGCCTGCATTTTTTTAACACTACTCAAACTTTTTTCAAAAGCTGAGTGACTATTTGACAAGATATTTTAGTTCTCATCATTTTCTCTCATATCCCTGTTGCAAAACCATTTGCTTTCTGAACATACAAAAGAACATCAGAAAATACTATTTTCCTCAGTAGTGGAGTTGAAGCACATAGTACTTTAAAAGCTTGATTCTGCCTTCCTGACATGGATAACTTATCTTCCTTCATGCTATTTAGCTAGAGGAACTTTTCCGAAAAGATGAGTCAAATCAAACAGTTTTTCTGGGTACAAATGTAGAGCTCAACTGTCTCGCTCTTACGGCTCAAACGTTTATGCCAAGAAATTATGTTTTTATCTCATGGTGTCAAGGAGCACTGGTGTCTTCGGTTACCATGATTGCCAATTAAGTTTTCATTTTGGCTTTTTACAGACGTTAGGAAAGGTTGCAGAAACTTCATACCAAGTCCCCAGTACATGACTCGCTGTGGAAAACCAGGAACTCTGTATCAGACCAAGCAAACCATACTGTCAATTGCACCAGTGGTCGAGTTGCCACAGAGACCTCTAAAGCACAGCAGAGACTGGTGATTTGTATTACAGTGATCAAAAACCTTTGCAATATGCCCATTTTCAGTTCTAATCTACCTTTGCCAACACTCATTACATTAATAGCAGGGAGGCAGCAGCCCAGTTATTTGGTATAGCTTTTGTAAGTCTCCATCTATGTAACACCACGCAAGTATGGGAACAAAATGTCAGCAAGGCTAAAATTAATTAAGTTCATCTCTAACCTTTTAGATTACTTTTCTGTGTAAAGCCCTTCTCATCTTTGAATTACGCAACACTTAAAAAGCATTTACAGAATTTACATTGCCTACTCTTAACCATTCAATGTTTTTCTCCTCTGAAGCTACTTCTCATAACATGCAAGGATCTGTAAGCTTCCCACAGCTGGAAAAATGCTGGCATTCACACAAACCAACCAATTCAAGAGAGACGTTTTGAGACACTAGTCCTCTTCACTCTGACCAAGAGGTGATTTCATGTAACTTCTCTACTGTTGAAGGGCAACCTACCTTTTTTCCATTAAATATTTCCCCCCCCCACCAAATCAAATGAAATGGCAGTCTTTTGTTGGTTTAATAAAGTTTTAGCCAATACACTTGTCTCAATCACAAGTATTTCTGAAGATTTAAGCATCAAATTAAAATTACTGCCTTTTTGATTGAAAAAGGAAGAACAACGCTAGGAGCCTGTGCATTGCTAACTTTGATTTAGGTAATTCAGTACTATTTTCCTCTGTGAAAATTATTCTAACCTCACTCTTTCTTCTCTGTTCCTTATCAGCCAAATGATAAATAGGCTTAATAGGCCTTTCAAATCACAGACACGTAGTGTAATGATGGACTTTCCATTAGCTGCATTAGCACAATGTGGTTTTGGAATTTCAAGAGGAAGCCATAAGCAAATTGAGCTATTACAGGCTATTTCAACAAGTCATAAAGCATTTTATTTATTAAGTTTCTTTCAATAGCGGTATCAAAGATATGGATAGAAATGTCATTAGTACAAACAGGTTTGATATACTATACAATCTGTTTTTTTCTTTGTTTTTTTTCTATTGCATCTGAATAACAGTTTATAGTCTGACAAAAATAGGACTTGATATTTTGATTCACAACATAAAATGTTATGAATGGTAGCATGTATTTTACATTACTAGGCTCCTGGCCTGACAGCTTCCACTCCCTCACCTGCTGCGATCATTTTTCTAAGGCTTCGGTCGTTACTAGTATTGAAGACTAACAGTAATTAGCATAGCACAGGCAGCACTATAGGCATCAGAGATTTCTGTGCAAGAGTAAATTCTGTAATTGAAAATAACAGCTTTGAAGGAATGAAGATAACTTCGCTTTACTAAAATAGGGGTATAGAAAAGGGTAAAGTGAATATTCAGAATATGTATTATTATCCAACAAATAGTATATGACCTTGTCTTTTTTTTAACTACTATTTATTTTTACTATGAGTATAGTCAAACACTGGAACAAGTTCCCTGAAGTGGTGGATCTCAATTCCATAAAAGATGATGAATTATTACCTTAATTATTTAGGGAAAGACTACACAGGGCCAGGAAGGAACAGCGCAGAAAGGTCAGAGCTGTAGTGAGGAGTGGGAAGAATTGTGAAGCTAATGCAATTCTAGAGCATACCTGCAGCCTTCACCTCAGGACGCGCGAACACAGGAGAGAACCTGTCCCTCTACCAGGGCCTGAGACCGTGTCACTAGGAGCTGACATCCAAGGGAGATGGGAAGGGTGGTGCTGGGGAGTTTGAAAATAAGACTAGAAATTTAAAGCTTGGAATGGAAAAGGACCACAAAACTGATGATACTCCCATCTGCCTACAAGGAATGGGACTGAATATGGTAAAAAAGGCAGTTAATACAGTGGCCCAAGGCCATATATATCGGAATTGTATTGGAATGACTCTCCACTCCTTATTTCCTGGGTTTTGAGAAGACCCTGATATTAGAGAAGGGTGGGAGATTCCACTGAGCAAACTCAAACCTATATTAAAGCTTTTGGCTACCATTAAGCAAAACACACTACAAAACAGAATTTTGAATGTCCTAGAAAGTGATCTCATTATAGCACCTACCAAGTTATCCCTCCTTAATTGGAAATATTTCTAATTATATTTAGCCTGTAAAAAATTGTAGGTAGCAGCTTGTTTACAGAAGTACACTGCCTGGTGAAGAAGACGTATACACATGCTACAATGACCAAAATGCATAAGCTACTTTAACAAATCCTCTTGGACAGCATCAGAGAGTAATCTCATTTCAGTACAGCACAGCCATTCTAGTCCTCCTCAACCCAAGTTCAGGACCTCCCATGAACTCTTCACAGATGGGAAAGTTTCCAACAAAAGTAGTCTTTTGATCATCTCCAGAGGAAAGGGTGTATCCAAAGATACTATAATGAAGAACTTCAAACCAAACTAATCACTACTGCAAACATACTGCAGTAGATCTGCTGGTCTTTATTACCAAACCAAACTAGACACTACTGCAAACATACTGCAGTAGATCTGCTGGTCTTTATTACTGAGGTCTGTTTTGCTATATTGAGAGTCAATTGCTGACATTCCTATACATACTAAATAGCACTTAAGAAAACATGAGTCTATGCTGCAAGCTGCTATCTTCAGATTTGCTATTTTAATTGCATAATTCCCTGTGGAAGGACAGATGCACTAGCAGGGTAAGATTCAGCAAAAAAAATATTGTTTGAAACCCTTATGAAGCAATGCTTAGAAAAAACCCCCACAAACAGAAGTGTTTAGCCATTGATTTATGTTAAAAAAATATTTTGAAGTGTCCATAGCCATTTGTAGTTATTTTTTTTTCCTCTCCCATGGTATCTTACAGTGAACTAGTTTTAAACATTATTTGTCCTTTCCCACAGTGCTCAGCAGTGAGCGGCCAGTTCCCACCACAACGCGGAGCACAGGACCTGGCAGATCAGACAAGTGGAGTGCTGGAGAACTGCTGCGAGGTGGGGCCGAGCGTGCCAGCGCTCAGGGTGCTGCAGAGTCTAACACTAACAAGTGCAACACAAGTACTTAACCAACTGCAGGGACTATTAGACAACGACTCATTTGCAATCATGTATCATTGTTCTCATATGCCTGGATAGAGATTGCATAACTACTTGATTACACAGCTCTTGCCATATGTGCCCGTAACAAGGGATTTCAGAATTGCTTAGTTTATACAAGCAGGGTAAGGCAAAAAGGAGAAAAACTGGTCTGGCAGGGTCCCCGCTTATTTACCCAGAGGTAGCCCTTAATCACTACAGCGTTTCATCGAAGTCAGTCTAGCATTTTAAGGTCTGTTGCCTTCACTGTCCTTGTCTTTAACTCTTTTGGTGTCAGCGGCAGCAGTAAGTTCTGCTTCCTCACATGCAGTAAGGTCAGAAAATCTCCCCTTAGCAGCTAGAAAGACAGAGCAAGCGCTGCCAATGTCAGTGGAGGACACCAAAGCCTGGATGTTGCCATGCTGGCTGAACCGCACAGCTATTTGAGAAGAGCGCATTACAAGACTAAGGGGAACTCAGACAGAAGTAGTTAGATCTCATTTTAAATGGCACAAAATAAGTGCCATTTGTCTCATACTGTAGAAAGTAAGCGTGGCTCATTCTTGGCACTTCCAGAAAGTCTGTAGTTAAAAAAACTGCTGAAAGTTTCACCAACCACAATAGCAAATTAAGAGTAGATTTTAAAAAGTCCAAGCAGAAGACAGAGAAGTAAAAAGTTACTAAATTCAGGTGATCACAGAATCACAGCATCACAGAATAGTAGGGGTTGGAAGGGACCTCTGTGGGTCATCTAGTCCAACCCCCCTGCCGAAGCAGGGTCACCTACAGCAGGCTGCACAGGACC